>VOFB01004161.1_pt1 | contig 17534 bp, 26 predicted proteins | sample 5384141 | NCBI WGS metagenome assembly VOFB01 (sample SAMN12384721, study PRJNA508395) | human gut metagenome | isolation source: healthy gut A | host: Homo sapiens | reverse complement strand
GGCGGTGGATCGCATCGCGGTAACGGTTGAACAGGTATTCGAAGGCCCTGTCGTCGCCTTCGAGCACGAGTTCCACCAGGCGCCGGTCTTCGGCGACGATATAGTCAGCTATCTCCATACGCGGTCGTCTCGTCGCAGCAGCAGCACCCCGAGCAGGAACGCCCACAGCGGACTGAGCAGGTCGTAAACGAAATAACGGCCGGCCATGCCCGCCTCTCCCAGGCGGCGTGCGATGCGTCGCACCTGAATCGCCACGAGCAGGTAGCGAACCAGCACCAGCACGAGGGCCGCGATCTTGTATTCGAACGGCATCACCGCCAGCGCACAGGCGGCCGTGATGAAAAAAAGCGCCCGCGACCCCAGTTCCCACTGGATGTAATTCTTCACCTGCTGCGGATAGAACGCGAATGCCGAACCGTAATAACGCAACTGCCCCATCCACCAGCGCATACCGCCCCACATTTTCTCGCGCAACGTCGCACGCGGCGAGAGAATCACGCTCACATTATCGTGCGTCATGACCTTCTGCATGTAGAGGTCGTCCTCGCCGATATTCATGTTGAGATGGCTGAACCCCTTGGAGCCGAAATAGATGTTCTTCGTAAACCCGATGTTGTGGAGCGTTCCCCGGTAAGGGTTTCGGCGTACGGCACGGGCGATCCAGTCGGCGGAGTGCATCATGCGCCAGGCGCGCATCATGTAGTTCGCAAAGCCTTTCCTGCGCTCCACGCCGCAGTAACCCACAACGATCTCGCCCCGCGTAAAGCCCTTGGCCATCAATGCCAGCCAGCGGTCGGTCTGGGGGACGGCATCGGTCGAAGTGAAGACCATGCACTCGTAGTGCGCCGACTTGATGCCGACGTTGAGCGCCATCTTGCGCGAGATGGGAAAGCGGGGATCGAGGTGGATCTTGGTCGTCACGATCTGGGGGAACGACTGTTTCAGCCGCACGAGCTCCTCGTAGAAATCGGAATCGTGGCCGACGTAGACGATCACCACCTCGAAGTCGGGGTAGCTCTGCGCCAGCATCAGCGGCAGACGCTCCTCGACGAACGAATAGTCCTCCGAGAAGAGCGGGATAACGACCGACACCTGGGGATCGGCCTCCAGCACGGCCGGGCGGCGGTTGTTCTTGTAGCCGGGAATACGGCCGTAAACGAAAATATAGTAGTACAACTGCACGCCGAACATGGCGAGCACGGCCCCTGCGAGGGCGATGCCTTCCCAGCCGTAACATGTCAGAAGCGTATCGAAAAATTGCATACAGGCGAAATATGCGCAAAGGTACAAAACAATTCAGAATTCAGAATTCCCAAATCAGATTATTTTATGTATTTTTGCCGAATATATGAGCATGAAGTTTACATTACAGCATAAGGATCCGGCGTCCAAAGCCCGCGCGGGCGAACTGGCGACAGACCACGGCGTCATCCGCACCCCGATTTTCATGCCTGTGGGTACAGCCGCCACGGTCAAAGGCATTTTCCACCGCGACGTGCGCGACGAGGCCCGGGCGCAGATCATCCTGGCGAACACCTACCACCTCTACATGCGCCCCGGCATGGAGATCATCGAAAAGGCGGGGGGCGTACACCGTTTCTCGACCTGGGAAGGGCCAATGCTCACCGACAGCGGCGGCTTCCAGGTCTTCTCGCTCGCGGCTTGCCGCAAGCTCAAGGAGGAGGGGTGCCACTTCCGTTCGCACATCGACGGATCGAAACACCTCTTCACCCCCGAAAGCGTCGTGGACACCGAGCGCACGATCGGCGCCGACATCATGATGGCTTTCGACGAATGCCCCCCGGGCGACGCCCCGCGCGAATACGCGGCCAAATCGCTGGCGCTGACCGAGCGATGGCTGGATCGCTGCTTCGACCGCTACCATCAGACCGAGCCCAAATACGGCCACTACCAGGCGCTGTTCCCCATCGTACAGGGATGCACATACCCCGACCTCCGGGCGCATGCGGCCGAAAACGTGCAACAGTACGGCGCCGACGGGTATGCCATCGGCGGACTGGCGGTCGGCGAACCGACCGAGGTGATGTACGAGATGATCGAAGTGGTCAACGCCATACTGCCCGAAGACCGTCCCCGTTATTTAATGGGCGTGGGCACGCCGGTGAACATCCTCGAAGGGATCGAGCGCGGCGTGGACATGTTCGACTGCGTGATGCCGACGCGCAACGGCCGCAACGGGCAGCTGTTCACGGCCGAAGGCGTCATCAACATCCGCAACAAGAAATGGGAGGACGACTTCTCGCCGATCGACCCCGAGGGCACGGCGTTCGTCGACACGCTCTATACGAAGGCCTACCTACACCACCTGGTGACATGCGGCGAAATGCTGGCGGCGCAGATCGCCTCGCTGCACAACATCGCCTTCTACCTGCGGCTGGTGACGATGGCCCGCGAGCACATCGCTGCCGGGGATTTCAGGCCGTGGAAGGAGACGATGGTGCAAAAACTGACACAAAGACTCTAAATTAAGGCATGAAACTGCGATTTCCGGGGTTTAAGATCTTAGACCGCTACATACTCGGCAAGTTCCTTGCGACCTACTTCTTCGCCATCGCGATGATCATCGTCGTCGTGGTGCTGTTCGACTATGTGGAGAAGATCGACGACTTCACGGAGCTGCACGCCCCGCTCAACGAGGTGATCTTCGACTACTACCTGAATTTCATCCCGTTCTTCATCAACCAGTTCAGCGGACTGTTCACCTTCATCGCCTGCATCTTCTTCACCTCGAAGATGGCCTACCAGACCGAGATCGTCGCCATGCTCTCGGGCGGCATGTCGTTCCGCCGCCTGATGTGGCCCTATTTCCTCGGGGCGCTGATCATCGGCAGCCTTTCGCTGACGCTGAACCTCTGGCTGATACCCATTTCGCAGCGGCACATCGTCAATTTCGAGTCGCAGTACATAAAACGCAAGCAGAACGCCAAGTTCAACCGCCACATCTACCGGCAGATCGAGCCGGGGACGTTCGCCTACATCCGCGGTTACAACGACGGTTCGCAGCAGGCGTCGTTCCTCGCGCTGGAGGAGTATTATGGGTCCTTCCTGTCTCTAATTGACATTCGATATAAGTAAAACCTTTCTTTAGACGTTTTAATACCTTATAATGCGTCACTGCATGTTTTCCATCCATGACGATTCCCATCTTCTTGCGGTCTTTTTAAGCTTCTTCCGATCGGTGCATTGACTGTTCCTTCTTCTTCCTTGATATTTCCATAAACGATCGCATGATATTTTCTTGTGATCGAATGATCATATAACTGCTTGGCAATACTTTGGTGTGCCATATCGTTCTTACAGACGATCAGGATCCCTGTTGTGTCTTTATCAATACGATGCACGATTCCAGGCCTTAACACTCCGTTAATTCCTGACAGATCATCCTTACAATGTGCCATCAATCCATTGACTAGCGTACCACTGTAATGTCCTGCTGCCGGATGCACTACCATGCCTTTGGGCTTATTGATCAAAATAACATCCTGATCTTCATAGACAATATCAAGATTCATCTCCTCTGGCAAAATCTCAAGTTCTGTCGGTTCTGGAACCTGTAAGGTAATCACATCTCCTTCTTTTACACTTCTTATTGCCTTTGGAAGTCTTGCCATTTAATGCTGCACGTTCTTCCTTACACAATTTATTGATATAACTTCTCGTAAGATCGCTACACTGCCCGAAAGCACCACATCCAGACGCTTGCCTGCCATTTCACTTGTCACTTTAATTTCTATTGTCTCGTCCATGGTTTCCTTTCCTGTTAAGAAAATCAAGATCTTCTTCCTTATAGAAAAATAAGATCAAGATCAAAAAAGTAATATCATTGTTACGGTCACATAAATATCTGCAACATTAAAGACTGGAAAATCAATCCATTTAAAATAAAAGAAATCAACCACATATCCCCTGAATACTCTGTCGATCAGATTTCCAAACGCTCCTGCCATGATCAATGCATAACTGATACGAAGTGGTATATATTTCTTCGTCTGTGGTATTCTCCGATAGATCCATGTTAAGATCACTGCGGCAGCTACTGTGATCAATACAAAGAAAATCTGATGATCCTGAAGGATTCCAAAAAGCCGCCCCTCGGTTCTCCAGATAAGAAAGTTCAAATACATTGGGAATCACAGCGATCCCTTCTGTACCTCGAAGTGCAGATAATGCCCAGACTTTACTTAACTGATCGATCAAGATCAGCCCTATGATATATATATAAATACGAATCTGTTTCTTCATGTCTCGTCCTTAAAAACTTATCCCTGTAATACTTGTTTCATTTCATCATCCGTCACGCTCATATCAACATATGCATCTCCGACAGATCTTAACAATACAAACTTGATCTTATCTCCGACCATCTTCTTATCGGATTTGGTTGTTTTTACAATATCATCTGCTGAAAGTTCACTGATATCTCCATTCATATCAAATGCTTCAAAAACACCTTTGATATCATCAACTTCTTCTTTACTGATATTCCCTTTTTATACAAGAAATCTCTGCTGCCAGACAGCACCCAGCTGCCACACACTCTCCATGAAGCCATGTAAAATCCTTTAGTTTCTCGATCGCATGCCCTAAAGTATGTCCAAAGTTTAATAGCGCTCTCTCACCCTTTTCCTTTGGATCACGTTCTACCACACCGCCTTTGATCAGACAGCTTTGATAGATCATTTCTTTCACTGCTTCATGCTCTCTTGCCTTGATCACATCAATATTTTCTTTGATCCATTCATAATAATCGGCATCTTTGATCAATCCGTGTTTGATCACTTCTCCCATTCCAGAGAAATATTCTCTCTCTGGCAGAGATTTTAAGGTTGTTGTATTGATGTATACAAGTTTTGGCTGATGGAAAGCCCCAACCATGTTCTTATACTGTAAGAAATCAACACCAGTCTTTCCACCGATACTGCTGTCAACCTGAGATAGAAGTGTTGTTGAACCTGTACAAAATCAATGCCTCGAAGATATGTTGCAGCAGCATATCCTGTCATGTCCCCGACAACTCCTCCACCTAGAGCAATCAACAGATCCTGTCGGTCAAAATGATTGATGATCAGTTCTTCATATAATGCTTCGATCGTCTTTAACTGCTTATGTTTTTCCCCGGCTTCAAAACTGAATGTGATCGTTTTGGAAGCCTTGGATGAATCAGTTCACAAGCTTCTTTTAAATAGATTGGTGCAACATTGCTTTCTGTCACAATGCAGACTTTTTTCTTCTCAATTTCAAGGAATTCCATCTGGTCCAGGAGGTCTGCAAAGGAATCTCTTAATACGATATCATATGCTTTCTTTCCTTCATTGCAGATTTCAATCTTATTGTTCATTTCCAAATTGTTTTTGCTGTTCATCTTCTTCATCTCCATCTGTCTGCTCACATCCTGCAATTTCGAATTCCATCTCATAAACGGGATTATCTAAAATATCCATCTGCCCATTGATAAACTGCTTCATTCTGGCTTTGTAGCTCTTGATAATCACTTTCCAGTTTACGGATTAGCTTCTGATAATTCTCAATCGTCTTTTCATGCTGCTCTTTCTCTTTTTAAAGTCTTCTTTCGCACTTGTTAAGATCTTCTGCCTGATCCTCTGCCTCTGATACCAACTGTTTTGCATTACGGGATGCTTCTGCTTCTAATGCCTGTGCTTTATTGTTTGCATTCTCAATTGTCTCTTTGATGTCTCTTCCGCAAGAACCAATGCTCTCTTTAAGGATTCTTCGATCGTACGGTAATGACTTAAGTTCTCTGTCAATGCAGATACTTTCTCTCGCAGTTCGTTGTTTTCTTTATAGACTTTCTCATAGTCTTTTGCTAATTCTTCTAAGAATTCATCAACTTCGACTGCTTTATATCCAAATCCTCTTTTTAGTTCTTTTCCTAATACTTCAACTGGTGTAATCATATATCCTCCTATTGAAAGATCGCCAACGTAATAAACTGACGGCCTTTTTGATGTTTTTCTAAATCTTCCACCAGAAACTTCCCATATCCGCGCACGGATATGATATCGCCCTGTTTGATCTTTTGTCCACCTGATAAACACATCTTTCCATTATGAAATACTTTCTGGCTCTTTAGCAGCTTCTCACTGATATTCCTGGATAAAGAAAAAGCCTGTGAAACCAGAACATCCAGCCTCATGGACGCAACAAATCCTTCTTTTTCTTGTATTTCTGGACATATCCGGTCTCTTCCCATGAAACTTCTTCCACAAAAACTCGCGTATGCCTTACCTGATCAAGCTGTTCTTTGATCACACCTATGATATGTTCCATACAGAAAATATAGGCATATCTCCCATCGATCAGGATATCACCGATCAAATGTCTCTCGATTCCAAGGTTCATCAATGCTCCAAGATAATCTCTGTGGCTTAATTCTTCTGCGAATTTATCAAAAACAGGTGAGATCCTGGCACAAACCACTGGAACCTCACCCTGATAACCAAATAATTCTTTCTGAGCCAAACATCACCACTGCCCTTGTAAAATTACTATGCCCTCCAACAAGTATTGGATGTGCATAAGCAAGTTCTTGATTCATATCCTGATAGATACTCTGTTCATATTCATTCAGAAAGTATGTATATGTATAGATATTCTGATTATATGCTTTCTCACATAATTCCATCAGACGCTTCTTTAATAACTCTTCTTCCTTCATGACCTTTTATTTTAACTGTGGTGAGATCGTATTCTCATTCATGATCTCGCTTTTAAATCTCCGCTGACTTCAATACTGTCTGGTGCTGCAATAAAAATATTGTTTGATACTGCCTGTAAGGATCCATTGATCGCATAAGTTGCTCCGCCCACAAAATCAATACTTCTCTGTGCAACTGTAAGTTCTACACCTTCCAGATTGATCACAACTGTTCTTCCTTCTTTTAAAAGATCAGCTGCCGTCTGTGCTTTCTGCAAATCCTGTGGCTTTATTACATAAACTTCCACGCCTCTTCCATTCATAGATACGACCTTGCTTCCTGTACTTGTAAATCTTCGTTTCTTTGGTTCTCTGCTTGCTGTAATTGTATTATCAAACGGCTGACTTATCTTGCTGTTACTGCTTTCTTCTTCTACTTCAGGCTCTTTCTTCTTAAAGAAGGAGAAAGTACTTCTTGGTTCTTCCTCTTCTTCCTCATCGTCTTCGTACTCTTCATATTCTTCATCGTACTCTTCATCGTCTGATAGTTTCATAAAGTTCAGCAGTTTGTCAACTGTATCTTTCATAGATCTTCCTCCACTAAAATATTATAGTTTCTCTCTCTCAAAGATTGCCGTTCCAACCTTACCATTGTCGCACCTTCTTCTACTGCGATCTCATAATCATTGGTCATTCCATGGAAAGTATACTCATATCTACATTATCGAAGTTTTTGTTGTTGATGTCAACAGATAATTGCTTCATCGCACGGAAATACTTACGATTATCTTCTGGATCGTCAACAAATGTTGCAATCTGCATTAATCCTTTGATCTTTACATGTTCTAAGGCAGAAATCTCTTTCACCACATCAAAAACATCTTCTGGATTCAATCCAAATTTGGTATCTTCGTGTGCAAAATTCACCTGGATCAGAATTGGAACTTCTTTGACATCATGCTTTGCAGCTTCTTTGTCGATCGCCTGTGCAAGTTTTATGGAATCTACAGAATGGATCAATGCTACTTTATCCACGATATATTTAATTTTATTGGTCTGAAGATGTCCGATCAGATGCCATCTTACCGGCCAACTGATATTTGCATACTTATCTCTGATCTCCTGTACCTTATTCTCTCCAAAAATCATGTACTTTTTCTTTTCTTAATTCTTCTACCATTTCTAATGGTTTGGTCTTGCTGACTGCGATCACTGTCACTTCTCGTGGATCACGTCCTACACGTTTACAAGCTTCTTCTATACATGTTTCTTTTACTTCATTATAGCGTTCGATCAACATATCCAATTCCTTCTTTCTGTAATTCTTATAAATTTATATGCCTTAATATATGATCTGGTTTTCCTTGATCGTTGTTCCATCAAGAACAATGAAATCATACCGACTAACTCCCTGATTGGTATCATTTGCAATGATCGAATAATCATCTTTCTCGATCAGAATATCGATTGACGGAAATCCGCATATCCCTGATTTGTACAATAAACTCCTTTTAATGTCTTCATTTTCTCAATCAAAAATGTATCTTTGGAATCCATTGCCTGAAGCACTACGTTCTCTCCAACTTCTTCTGGATCAAGATAACAGTAATCCTTCGTTCTTCCATAGATCGTAAAGCTCTTTTGTTCCACCGTCACATCGCCTTTGTTGCTTGTATCACGTACGGTAAACTGTTCTTTCGCACTGTTATCTCCTTTTGTAAGGTATTTTACTGGAACCTGGTAGAATTTCTTCTTTACAATGGATGTGTTTGGAATCTTTAATCCCTTTGTAGGAATCAAGCGTCACATCGATTTCTAAGTAGCGCTCATTGATATAACGTACCGCGTAATCATTAAACTTAAAATATCCAAAATACGAACTTCCCTTTTGGCGACTTCCACCGTTGCTGTGGCTGTTGTCTGATCTTGCAGGAAACGAACCGACACTTCACTTTTATCCTTCAACATCCGATACTGATCTGCTTCTAGTGGAATTACGATCTGCCATTTTTCGCTTTTGTTGATCCTAGCTACAACTTTGCCTTTCTTTACTTTATCGGACGTATTATACCTCTGAACACGATACTGACTTTGGTCAAAATCCTTGCTTGTGATATCTTTTGCGTTCTTACCGTCAAAGTCATCAGAATAAAATTGTGTTACCCCCACTACTTGTACTTTTCTGTGTCTCAAAACTTGTATCCCCAAGCTTTTTGTTTGACTGCTTCTATAACTGTTTTCATAGAATCTTCACTTAAATTGAGGATTGCATTCTTGAGATCATATTTCAGATCATAAACCGTGCTGAACTTATGATCACTATATACAGACTGATAATCTGTGATCTTATGCTGAATCTCTTCATCATCGATCACTTTTTATTTTTCTCAAGCTGCTGCACCTGACTTACAAATGCATCCTGAACCTTCTGATCTTTGTCAACCGTAAAGACCGTTCCTGATTTCTTGATCCGTTTTCCTTCTTCTACATAATAGGTAATATAACCGCTTTGTGAAGCCTTTAGAAGTTCCTCATCACGAATCGCAATTCCTGTAAACGATAAGGTATTGGTGATCTTATCTTCCGTTACCTTGTAGACAGTCAGCTTTTTTCTTGCCTAGAAACAGGATGACATTAATCAGGATGTAGACCAATATGACTACAAAAATGATCATTCCAATATTCCAATGTATTTTTGTTGTTCGTCTTCGTTTTGCTGCCATCTCTTAAATCTCCCATCGCCTGAGCGCTGCTCCATTTAAATAGTCAAATTTACATCCTTGCATATAGTCATTTGTTTCCATGATCTCGTCAAATCGATCTTTTAATTTCCACCAGCTGATGCCCCAGTTAGAAAATGATGCATCTTCCTTGGGCACTCTGCTGAATAGACGCTCGATCACCATATCTTTTCGTACATAACAGATAAAGTTTACCAGTCTGTCCAGATATTCTTCTGGATCACAAAGAGTTATTTTTCCTTCTTTATACTCCTCATACATTTTTGATCCTTTGGGAATATAAAGAGAATGTAATTTTACGATCTGCACTGGAAGTGCAGAAAGAATCTTTGCTGTCTCGATCACATCCGTCATGTCATCTCCTGGCAGATTCAAAATAATATGAGTGCAGATCTCAAATCCATATGGTGCTGTCATTAACACAGCATCTAGATATTCTGCCAGTGTATGTCCTCGATCGATCTTGTTTAAAGTCTTATAATTAACTGTCTGAAGTCCATATTCCATAGAGATCTTCACCTGATATTCTTCAGAAATCTTCTTTAAACAGTCTAAATATTCCTTCGTAATACAGTCAGGTCTTGTGGATACCGAAATTCCTACAATATCTTCCGTCTGTGCTGCTTCTACCAGATACTTTTCAAACTTGTCAACCGGCAGGAATGTGTTCGTATAATTCTGAAAATATGCGATAAATTTCTTTGCTTTATAGCGTTTTGTGATCTTTCCTTTTGTCGCATTCAGCTGTTCACTTACAGATACCTCACTGTTCATAGCTTCAAAGCCGGTTCCCACACCTCCCACAGAAAGTGCACCCATCTCCATCCATGCGGTTTGGACAAGTCACCGGAAGATTAACTGGTAATTTATATACTTTTTCTCCATATAATTCCTTTAAATGTGTGCTGTAAGCTTTGTATCGTTCCATCTTAGTTTTCCTTTGATAATATATCTGTCATTGTATGGTCAAGAGCTGATTTTGTAACGCCTTTTAACACCACGGAAATGAATTCCTCACCGTCTTTATTCTTTGTAAGAAGAATCAGGCAAGAACCCGCCTGTGTTGTTGTACCAGTCTTGCCTCCAATCATATATACCTGGCTTGGAAGTGTGTATGTTCCGGCAATATACTGGTTTGTGGAAGCCATATCATAAATCTTTTGTTCTCCCTTGGAACCAAGATATTCAATCCTACTGCTTGATCTTCCTGCAATATTAAAGAATTCATTATGTTTAGCTACTTTTTAAAGATCAGATAAAGATCATACGCTGTAGAATAATGATCACTTAAATGAAGTCCATTCGATTTGCAAAATGTGTATTGGTTGCTCCAAGTTCTTTTGGCTCTCTTATTCATCATTTTTACAAAATTTGCTTCACTTCCAGCCACTGCCTCCAAGTGCAACGGCTGCATCATTGGCTGACATAATGATCAATGCATTTAACAATGCTTCCACTGTGATCTTATCCCCTTTCTTTAGGTGGATTGCCACAGCTGCTCCATCAGGGAATGTAATGTCATGTTTGATCGTTACAACCTGACTTAAATTTAAATTCCTCCAAAGTCAGCAATGCTGTCATGATCTTTGTTGTACTTGCCGGGTAAGCCTGGTCAAAACCTTCTGACTAACGATCACTTTATTCTTTGTATTATTAACCAACAGAACTTCCTTGGCTTCTGGATAGTCGTTATTATCCGCCTTTTCTTTGGATACAACCGCTACCTTAGAACCTCTGGATTCCCAACGGTCACTCAATGCATCTTCTTTTAATGCCGTTTCATTCTTCTGATAATGTTCATCATATGATATAAATCCACCTGTCTTCGCCGATGTCTGGCAGCCAGATAATGTGATCATCATGACGGACATACAAATACAAATTAATTTTTTTTCATTTTATGCTTTCTGTAAAAAGACCGTGACAGTCTATTTATACATATTCTCCAATCTAAATCTCCTCGGTCCAGTGCCAAAATCAATACTTCTGCCGTTGGCAGATTCGTAGCACACTGGAATATTATACTGATCACAGAGATTTAAAACATTATAAAAATCTGGTGTTCTCTTCTTATTTGCCGGGTCCTGTAAAAAGATCAAGAGGTCTATTTCATTATTGAGATCTTAGATCCATTTGCTGCATACCGCCAAAATGGCCGGCAAGAAGTTTGTGGATCTTTAAGTTTGCAACATCTTCAATCATCTGTCCAGTCGTACTTGTAGCATATAATTTATGTTTTTTTAAAATATCCTGATACGCGATACATAAATTCTGCATCAGGTTCTTTTGCCATCATGGGCAACTAATCCTACATTCATAGATAGAACCTCCTAGTGTCTTTTTTCTTTGTAAATATATATATTAAGTACCATTCCTATCGCGATTGACGCCGACATTAAGGAACTTAATCCATAACTGATAAATGGCAGGGGCTGTCCGGTGTTCGGCATGGTTCCTGTAGCAACTGCAATGTTGATAAAAGACTGAAATCCCATATAACACGCAACTCCTACAGCCACATAAGTTCCGATCAGATTCCCTGATTTCTTCGCCACATTCATGCACTGATATACAAGGCATGCAAAAACAATGATCAATACCACACATCCAACAAACCCAAATTTTCTCCGATCACAGAGAAAATAAAGTCTGTCTGATTTTCTGATACCAAATTTACATCACTTGCAGATACATTTGAGATCGTATTACTTCCAAATCCCTTGCCAAATAGTCCGCCAGCACCAATCGCCATGATCGAATTGCTTGTCTGTAAAGCAGTGGAATCTGCGTAATTCTCTGGATGTAAAAAGGACATGATCCTTGCTACCTGATGTGGCTCTAACAACACCTGTCCTGGTGTCTGGACATACCACAAAAAAAGATTGCTAAAAGTGGTACGCCTACGATCAATACCTGAACGATCAATCTGGAGGATAATCCTCCATAAAGATCATTCCAAGAATAAAAAACAAATATCGAGTGTAGAAGAAAGACTTGGCTGTTTCAAGATCAAAAGCAGCGGGATCCCACAGATTACAGCAAGTTTTCCTAATACCTTCTGGTTCATTCAGATCATCCTGATGCTTCGCAAGAAATGCTGCAACAACAATGATCATGATCACTTACTAAGTTCTGATGGCTGGAAAGTTCCCAATGGACCTAATGAAAACCATCGTTTGGCACCATTGACATCTTTTCCAAATAATTTAACGCCAATCAACATGATCACATTCAAAATATACAATATTTCTGCATTTCTTGTAAAGACCTGATAATCGATCAGTGATACGACCACAATGATTCCAAGTCCCATAATGATCCCCAATGCCTGCTTTGGCACATAGGATGCTTTGGCACTGTGAATAAACAAAAGGCTCATCGCCATCAGTACAAGTACGTTAAAAACAAGTTTGAAATTGTAATTCTGCAGTCGATAATTTCGCAACATAGTATCTCTCCAATGTTATTTTCTAAGCTCACGGATCGGAATATTTGCATATAATGCAGGTCCTTCGGATTCTTCGCTACTTTGTGTGATCTGAATATCAAGTCCTCCTCTGGATCGATCTCCATATATTTGAGATTACTTGAATGATGTCGTTTTTGATCAGTTCCATTGTCTCAGGAGAACAATTTGAGCGGTCGATACCAATAATAGTTTTAATCGGTCTTTTTGCCACTTCTCCTGAACTTTTTTCTTAAAAAATTATCAAAAACCCATCGTTTCTCTCCCTCTACTTCTTAAATACGTTTGCAAGTCTCTGAAAAGAAAGTTGGTCCTGTGATTTCCATGAATGGAACGTCTTTGCCCATCACACGATTACAGATATTCTGGTATGCTTTTCTGCTGGTGTATTGCTTCCAACCAATGGTTCTCCCTGGTTTGTGGAAATGACAATATTCTCATCATCTGGTACGATTCCGATCAGGTCAACCGCAAGAATATCAAGAACATCATCTTTGGATAACATATCTCCACGTTCTCTACCATATCCATATACGTATCCTGTTGATCACCAGATCGATCTTATGTATATCATTTGCCTCTAATAGTCCAATGATACGGTCTGCATCACGGATTGCTGATACCTCTGGTGTTGTAACGATCAGTGCACGGTCTGCTGCTGCGATCGCATTCTTAAATCCTTGTTCGATTCCTGCTGGGCAGTCAAGAATGATATAGTCAAATTCACTTTTAGTTCTTCTACCAGTTTTGACATCTGTTCTGTGTTACGGATGTCTTATCTCTTGTCTGTGCAGATGGCAGTAAGAAAAGATTTGGATATTTCTTGTCTTTGATCATTGCCTGTTTGATTCTGCAGTTTCCTTCCACAACGTCAACCAGATTATAAACGATTCTATTCTCAAAGCCCCATGACAACGTCCAGATTACGAAGTCCGATATCCGTATCGATCAATACGACTTTCTTTCCTTCCTTTCAATCCTGTTCCCACTATTGGCAGGTTGTTGTCTTTCCAACGCCACCCTTTCCAGATGTGATTACGATAACTTCACTCATTTTTTTCCTCCATTCACTATACTATGATTTTCATTTAAGAGCGCTTTAGATATGGGCCGATATAAATATTTTCATCTTCTACAAATGCAATCTGAAGCTTCATCGGCTGATTGTCATTATTCTTTGATCTTCCGAAAAGCTTTTTTTCTTCTTCTCTGGTTCTCCATCGGCACTTCTTGCGATGTGTTTTCCGATACGGATCTGCATCGGCTGCATGTCAAAGTGCTGCGACAAAAGCGTGATCATCTCCATCACATCCTGCACTCAAATATCCTTTGGCAATCCAAGAACAACTACATTACCTTTGGCACATACGAAGCTCCAGGATTCACATCCCCGACCACTCACAACACTTGCATCAGATTCCAGACTCTGTCCGGAGCGAAGTGTTCCACGTAGAACTGTCCATCTCCCTTTCTTCTCTCATCAACCATGGACTGACTTCTTTTTGTTCTCTTTCCTGAATCTTTTTCAATACATCCTTAAAAGAAGTTTCCATGATCTTATCATCTTCTATCACATATGCAATCGTCAAAGTTGTTTTTTTCTGCAATGATCTGCAGTACATTCTGAAGTTCTTTGGCATCTAGTTTTCTGCCTTCGATCTTTAGTGCGATCTGTGTCTGTCCATTAAAGAAATCTTTTGCCTGCAACAAATTTATCTTCGATCGCTTTGATCAGTTGATCAAACTTCATTCCTGGATCTAACACCATGGTAAGTCCCAGACTGTTTCCCTTGAGCAATACCGGCTGATTCATACAATTCCTCTCTTCTTTCTCTAATCTCCTGCAGTACCAACACTGGTTTCTGTGACTGATTTATTATTCTTCTCTAATGTCTTCTTTGTCTTATCATTTGCAAAAATAATACTCATAAATATCCTTTGCAGTCGCTGCTGCATTAGATGAGGTATATCCAAACGGAATAACAACCGTTGTTGTGATCTCTGGCTTCTCATATGGTCCATAAGAGATAAACAACGCATGATTCGGACGTTTCTTATTCTCCTGTGCTGTACCTGTCTTACCTGCTAATTTTACTTTCATGCCTTGGAAGATACTGCTTACGGAGCTGTCGCTTTCCGCTGACTACACCTCTCATACCAGTATGCACTGCATTCCAGTATGTTGTATCATAATGAAGTTGTCTTACTTTCTTAACTCCATATTTCTTGACTGTCTTTCCATTATCGTCAGTGATCTTGTCCATGATACTTAGATCATATACGGTTCCACTGTTGGATAATGTTGTCACATAATTCGCAATCTGACTTGGCGTGAAACTATTACGTCCCTGTCCAATGGCAGAACGTACGGATGTTTCATCAGAAACCTGTGGAGATGACTCATCCAGTTCAATTCCTGACTGCTTATTAAGCCCCTAGCTGTGTTGCGTATTTCTCCAAGTACTTAAGACCTTCTTTACTGCTATAGGAACCTGATTTGTCTCCTAATCTATATCCTACTTCATAAAAGAAATAATTACAAGATGCTTCGATCGCTGTTGACACAGTTCTTGCTCCATGACGGTCTGGATATTTTCCAGCACTTCGCCGGTGGTGTGATCTTATCGTATAACCCTGTACAGTTGATGACTGTACTTGTCGTGATCGCTTTCTCATTAAGACCTGCCAAAGCAGACACTGGCTTAAATGTAGATCCCTGCTGTCTTATGTTTCAGTGCCTGATTATATAATGGTGTAGATGCTGAGTTTGCCAGCTGCCTGTAGTATCCGGAATCTGTTCCGTTTGATAAACGGTTGCTGTCATATCCAGGATAACTTACCAATGCTTTTACCTTTCCTGTCTTGGAATCTGTGATCACAACAGATCCGGAACATGGATCCATACCGATCTGTCCTGGTGTGATCTGTAAACTCTTTAACTTTCTTCGAATGAAATCATAGCTGTTTAGGGAACCAGATTTCAATGCCGTATAATCACTGTCACCTTTCTTTTTTAAAACTCCCTGTTCATAAAGAAGGAGACATACTTCTCTTCCGCTTAATTTTTCCTTTCATGATGCTTTGTTCGCAGACTGTCATATCAAAATCATCTGCATCAATCAAAGCATCTTCTACATAAGCAGCCAGTGCTTTCATGATCTCTTCAGTGTCATTGTATTTGCTGCTGATATTCAGTGAAGAAATATCAATCCATTCCTTGTTCACGGCATACCTTAAGAATTCACTTAAACTGATCTTCTCATTCTTCCACTTCTGATATGTCTATCCGTCGTATCGATAGAACTTGAGATCAATACTTTCTTGCTAGACAACAGACTGTATACATAAGATGCATAGGCTTGTTTTTCTTCACTCTGATCTTTGTACGCTTTGGTATCTTTCAAAACAAGATCCTTTGATACCTTGATCGCCTGATCTTCTAAATTCTGAATCTTTCGATACATCTTCTTCTCATAGGATGTCGCCTTATCTCCATTGAGATTCTCAAGGTCGATCACACTATTGCCAATAAATGAATAATATACTTTCTTGATTGGGATCATAATATTCTCACGGTCATTTCCTGCACTGTCAGAACTTGTAAGCTTAGACAGAACAATTCCCGCGATCTTCTTCTCGAGCAGATTATATACATATTCCTGTAATTCGCTGTCAATCGATAATGTGATATTATTTCCTGTTCCCGATTTGACTGTCTTGGTCGTATCGATGATTTTTCCAACATTGTTGACAACCAGAGTCTTGCTTCCGCTGTCTCCGTGAAGATAATTCTCAAACTGCTTCTCAACACCGGCCTTTCCAACCGTCTCATCACTGGAATAGTAATCTTTATCTTCTTCTTTCTTTCCTTTGTTATATGTTTCAAGTTCATCCGTATTGACCGTTCCTGTATATCCGATCACATGAGACATCGCCTCACTTTTATTATATACACGAATAGACTTTGTATCAATATCTATTCCCGGAAGTTCTGAACTTCTTTCTTTGATCTCGGCAATACTTCTGTTATTGATTTCATTTGCGATCGTCACCTTCATATACTGAGAATAACGACTTAAAAATGCACTGTATCTGACAGACATGATCTTTAATGCATCTTTCTTGGAATAAGATTTATCAATATCAAACATCTTTCCCTGTTCCTGCGGAGCCAAGAGTTCCATTTCTCAAATATTCAAAAACCTGTTCTGCAGTTGCATTCAGCTGTTTATCTCTTAATTCTTTCTCAGACTTTGAAAGGTCTGTGCTGTTTCCAATTCCAAAAACATCTCTCTTAAACTTCTTTAATTTTGGACCCAGTCTCTGTAAAAACGAAACTTTCCGCTTCCTGTATATTCAATCGGAATCTCATTGATAAAAGAGTCTCCATTTCGCTCCAGGATCTTGATCACTTTATAAATGACTTTATTCTTCTCATAACTTTCTGATGTACCATTCTTTGCTGCCAACGTCTGAAATGCATTGTCATTCTGGAAATTCACTGTATATACAAGTTTGTTGTATGCAAGCAGTTTTCCATTCACATCATAAATATTCCCTCTGGTACCAGATGTCTTGACTGTCTTTTTGTACTTTATATGTAAAATCATTTTTTATGTGACTGACCTTCTACGATCTGAAGGACAAACAC
>VOFB01003243.1_pt1 | contig 17558 bp, 24 predicted proteins | sample 5384141 | NCBI WGS metagenome assembly VOFB01 (sample SAMN12384721, study PRJNA508395) | human gut metagenome | isolation source: healthy gut A | host: Homo sapiens | reverse complement strand
CGGATTCTGCTCCATTTTTCTGCAAAAGCGCGTAAAAAGTACGCTACAGTAACGCTCGATACCGATGTAGTTAATATCTGGGTGCAGGGTAGCCATGTCCATAATAAAACGCCTTTTCCCATCCCAATCTCGATATGAAGCGGCTGCACTTTGTTAAAACAGTCCTGCCAGTGCCCTTTCTGCTCCTCTGGATTTTTGATGCAGTATTCACTATTTAAAATGGCGTCATCCGCGCCAGGGATATTTCTTAATCTCATAAAACAACCTCTCTAATGATGTAAACTAATATTTTTCAAAATGTATTTTCGTTTTTTGCAAAAATATATCTAAGCGCAAAGCGATCAGTTACATTCTACAATAAAGAAACCACAACTTTCAAGCACACATTGCATAATCTGACAAATTAATAAAGTCATAAAATGATGAAAAGTGGTTGCATGTATTTTTCCAACTATTATACTAATAATGTTGATAGAGTAACGTTGTTGTTACAGGAACGAGTTACAGGGTGAACAGTAACAATCCGTAAAAATTGTGTATACATGGGACGGATTGTGCGAAATTAATAGATTTAATATAGATTTGGAGTTTTTATGATGTTGAAAAATAGATGGAAAAAGATGCCTGATCCTTACGATTATATCTGCTGTCTGTCTTGGAAAAGTGGACGTCAAGGCGGCAGACTACTGGCCGGATGCGCCGGAGACACTCTCACCGGGTGTTATTTTGATGGAAGAGTCCACAGGCACGATCCTTTATGAAAAAAACATGGATGAAGCGCATTACCCGGCAAGTATCACAAAGATCATGACCACGCTGCTGGCGTTAGAAAATGGCAACCTGAGTGACATGGTCACTTTTTCGGATGATGCGATCAACAACACGGAAGGATCGGGAATTGCCAGAGATTATGGCGAGCAGATGACCTTAGAGCAGTGTCTTTACGGAGTCATGCTCGAATCTGCAAATGAATGTGCCTATGCTGTCGCAGAACATGGGGCGGCACGGTAGAAAATTTTGTGGACATGATGAATGCCAAAGCAAAAGAATTAGGCTGTACCAACACACATTTTGCCAATCCGCACGCTTACAGGATGAAAATCATTACACGACCGCACATGATATGGCGTTGATCGCGCAGGCGGCTTATCAGAATGAAACGTTTCGTATTATTATCGGAACGAAGATGTATACAATCCCTCCAACCAATAAGCATGCGGAGGAGACGGTGTTAAGGAATCATCACGATATGCTGTGCACCTACCACAATGCGAACCGTAAGTATTTATATCCGTACTGTGTCGGCGGAAAGACCGGATACGGCGACTGCAAACAACACTCTGGTGACTTATGCGGAAAAAAGATGGCATGACTTTGATCTGTGTGGTAATGAATACGCAGTCACCGAATCAGTTTATTGATACGGTAAATTTATTTGATTATGCATTTGACAATTTTCAGGTGCTGAATGTAGCAGAAAATGATACGGATTACAGCGCAGAAACAACGGTGGATAATGGCAATCTGAACAATATTGAACCATTTGTGGAGCTTGATAAAGATGCGTCATTGTTCTGCCGAAAACAGCAGAATTTTCAGACACCTCATCTTCCGTGGAATATAATGACAGCGACCCGGAGATCGCAGGGGAGTATCACGTATACTTATGCGGGAAGAAATGTAGGAAAAGCAGATATTAAGACAACTGGCGTGGTCGTAGAAGGCTACGCATTTGACAATGAGTCGACCGAGGAGGAGGAACAGGAAGCAGTCTCCACGGTGCAGGTGAAACCGATTGTTGTGGTTTTACTCATTGTTGCAGTGATTTTGCTTGGTGTACTTTTTATTTTTCTTAAAACGTTTTTACGATAATTACTATATTATCAAACACAACAGAGCCGTTCGTAGAGACAGAAAAGATCAGAGACGAAGAATCAGAAAAAAACGTAGAAGACGCAGAAGATGGAGATAAAGCATGTCGGAGTCATATGCAGTCAGTGAAAAAAGAGAGTTGCTGTTAGAAAGGGTCAGGAAGTTTATACTGGATAATGGCGGAATTGTAAAAAAGAGCCAGCTCGCCGGGCTGGGGATCGATTATCGCAGGATCCTTGATTTTGTGGAAAAGGGGGACATTCTGCGCATAAAAAGCGGTTATTATGCAGTTCATCTCAGTGATTTTACAGAGGAGGAGCTTGTGGCAAAGCTGTTTCCGGACTGCGTGCTGAATCTGGAGAATGCGTTATATGCGTATGGCTATATCAAAAGAAACCGTATGGCTGGCGGCTTGCGGTGGATAAGAATACTTCCAAATCACGTTTTAAAATGGATTATCCGAAGATCATTCCGATGTATGCAGAGCCGGAGACTTTGGAACTTGGAGTGACAGAAATACAGCTTTCTGATGTGACAGTCCGAATTTTTGAGAAGGAAAGACTGATCTGTGAATGTTTAAAATACGAGGACAAGATGGATCGGGAAAGATTCAAAGAAGGACTGATGGCTTACATAAAAGACCCGAAGAAAGATATCGCAAAACTGATGTATTATGCAAAAGAGCGTAAAGTTGTGAAAAAGTTCAGAATATGATTGAGTCTGGCTTTAAATGGAACAGAACCTACTTACGAAGAAGAAGTTAAAAGAAAAAAGCATAGAATATCAAATCCCATTTGCAGATCTGCTGGAAGTTTTTTTGCAGGAAACATTGATGTTCCAGATTCTGGAAACCGATTTTGCAAAGCGGTTATGGCTGAAAACCGTGAGGCTTTTGACCTCGACAGTTATCGAAAGGAGTGGCAGAAGCCACTTTATTTTGTATACGGGCAGGATGATGGAAAAGAGCAGCAGGTTTTGGACGAAAAGTGGATCACTGGCTTTGCAGAGGAGATCTGCGCGAAAACGGGAATATCATATCCGCTGGAATTATTCTGTGGAAAAAAGAGGAACAGGACTATCTGGTTTATATAACTGGAGAATGGGAGGAAATGAAGATTCCGCTTACCATCCGTATTAGTCCATTGGTATATGATGCAGCAAAGCCGGAAAAACAGGAGCTGCAGTCTGTATTTTTGAGAAGAAAGGTGCAGCGTATCAACATTTTCCGGTTGAAACATATCTGGCAGAACAACTTTTTACAATCCTCAAATATCTGGAACTGATTCCTTCTATGGAGGTATATGATACAACATTTCGTCTGCTGAAGCAGGAAACTATCGATGGAAGGCATATTTACGAGACACTGTCTTTTTTGTGTGGAAACGAGGAAGTGAGCCCGCAGGAAAAAAGAGATTGAAATGCTGGAATCTTATGATACTTACACTTATATGAAAAAACGGTGGGAAAAATATGTTAGAAAGCAGGGAATAGAGAATGTTTCCTGGGAAACAGTATTGCACCGGATTGTTTTGTTTTTGAGACCTGTCTGGAATGCAATGTGCAGAGATGAGGTTTTCTTTGGAGACTGGATGCCGGATCTGGAACGATATTTATAAGAGGGCTGCCCACAGGCAGCCTTTTATTTCTGGTTTTATTGTCTGCCCAGATATTCCCGGAGGAATGTGACAATATTTTTTGGTTTGTTCAGATCAAAGACCGGAAGGGTAGTCTCTGCATGATATGGAAAATCAGCAAATACAGCGATCAGATCTTTTTCGTCAGATAACGGTGTTTCCGACCAGTATTTCCGCAGAATTTCAATTTTATTCGGCGCATCTGCTCCAAAATTTTCCGTCAGAACAAGGTCGGCACCGGAGAGCGACGAGGAGAGATTTTCCAGAGTCGGCTCAAAAGACGTTTTTGAATACGACAGAGGAATCTTCTTTGATGAGGTGAACGACTTTTAACCCCTCACGCTCTAATAAAGGAAGCAGCCGCTCAATGAGAGGTGTCATGATCGTTCCAGGTTTTGCCACAAAGGAGATCACCGGAGTTGTATGCAAAAATAAATCTCTGGTGTCTTTAAAATATTCAATCAACGCCTGAGAAGAATCTGGCGGTACAATTCCGCTTAAAATACGAAGCGCATGATAATAATTGTCTCTGGTGTCCAGATTATAGTACTGGATATCGATCGGTGTCGGTGCAGCCTCGGCGATCGCAGCCTCAGTCACGTATCTGGTGCTGCATTTTTCCCGCAGCGTATTGAACGTGAGCTGGTGGAGCAGGAGACATTTTCCGATGGTTGTAATGCAATTTTTGGAGTAGGCTGCAGTTGCAGTTTCGAGATAAGAAGCCTTTCCCTCAAGTGTGCAGATATCGGCGTCACCGAGCTCTGAGAGCAGGGCCAGTCCTGTTTTCGGTTCCAGAAACGGAGTGTCTACAGACATAAAAATGCACATTCCTCATCGATCATGGATAAGCCGGAAAAATGCCGGACATTGGTCCCTGATTCGGATAGATATCCGGGATTTCAGTTACGGGAAGCTTCAGATGGGAGTAATCCCCTTTATTTTTACCGAGAGATAGATTCTGGAAAAATACGGCTGAAATTTTCTGACAAGATATTCAATTAAACAGGTGTCCCCAAAAGGAAGAAGAGCCTTATCGGTTCCCATCCGTGTGCTGTTTCCGCCACAGAGGATCACAAGCGCATTTTCCATACTATACCTCCGGAATGTTATTGTTTGATCCGCAATCTAAAATACTATAGCATAGGAAATACTTTTTTTCAAGAGTAATGAGTGGATGGTAATGCAAGTCATTGCTGAATCTGTGGGGAAAGTGTGTTATACTAGGGTATATCAGTATGTATCTGGTATTATATACTGATATGGATATCGAACATCAGGAGCAGGCTTACATGAAGTATTTGATAGATGATTTAGAGGAATATGCGCAGTCGGACTATTATCCGTTCCATATGCCGGGACACAAAAGAAAGAGTCTGGCGTTTCCCAATCCGTATGAGATTGACATTACGGAGATTGACGGATTTGACAATCTGCATCATGCGACCGGTATGATAAAGGAAGCCGAAGTGCGCGGAGCAGAGCTTTACCATTCAAAACGATGCTTTTTTCTTGTAAATGGAAGTACCTGTGGCTTGCTGGCTGCCATCAGTGCTGCTACGAGGCGCGGGGACAAGGTATTAGTCGCAAGAAATTGTCACAAAGCAGTCTATCATGCATTATATATGAATGAACTGCAGGCAGAATATCTGTATCCTTCTATCACAAAAAATGGAATCCAAGGGGGCAGATCACAGCAGAGCAGGTGCAGGAACCGCTATATGAAAATCCGGATGCGGTGGCAGTGATCCTCACTTCCCCGACGTATGAGGGGATTGTTTCAGACGTGGCAAAGATTGCAGAGGTGTGCCATGAACATGGGATTCCGCTTATCGTAGATGAAGCCCACGGAGCACATTTTGGATTCGGAGGCGGTTTCCCGGAAAATGCCGTAAAACTTGGCGCAGACGCAGTGATTATGAGTTTACATAAGACATTGCCGTCGTTTACCCAGACAGCGTTGCTGCATCTGACATCTGATCTCATTGATGAGAAGCGGGTGGAGCGGTATCTGTCCATTTACGAGACGAGTTCACCATCCTATATTTTTATGGCAGGAATGGATTCATGTATCCGGCTGATTGCAGAACATGGGCAGCAGCTCTTTGCAGAATACAGGAAGCGTCTGATGGATTTTTTATGGGAAAACAGCCGGTTTAAAATACCTGCATGTCATGCAGGAGGAAGATTTGAGTATTGAGGAAGCATTTGACTGGGACGATTCCAAACTGGTCATTTTTTGCGGATAGAGCCGGGATGACAGGGGATGAACTGCATCAGATTCTTTTGAAAAATACCATTTACAGATGGAGATGGTTTCCGGTTATTATGTGCTGGGAATGACAAGTCTGATGGATGAGGACGAAGGATTGGAGCGTCTGGCAGGCGCATTGCATGAGATTGATGCAAAGGTGGCAGAGGACGTTTCAAATGGAAACAAAATTTTGAAGAATCCGACAAGTGATGAGAAGGATCATTCGTTTATTGAGAAAATATATCAGAAATATCCGCGTGAAATGCAGATTTATCAGGCAGAGGAGCTTCCATATAAAGAAGTAACGTTAGAGGAGGCAGTCGGAAATATGTCTGCGGATACGATTTATCTGTATCCGCCGGGAATTCCGATGATCGTTCCGGGAGAGATTATCACGAAGCGTCTGGCAGATAATATTGAGGAATGCTTATCACTTGGACTGCGTGTGGAAGGGGTTCTGATATGCAGGAAAAAATTCTAAAGATTGTATATTTTTAAAGACTATATTATACTAAATGAGGCAGGAAAAATGGGTAAAATATATTGTATCATGGGAAAAAGTTCTACGGGAAAAAGATACCCTGTTTAAAAAGATATTGGGAGATGAAAGTCTCTCATTAAAGACCATTGTTCCATATACGACAAGACCGGTGCGTGCCGGGGAGAAAAATGGGGTAGAATATTTTTTCTGTGATGAGAAGAAAGTGGAAGAATTGGAGCGTGAAGGGCGTATTATCGAGCTTCGTGCTTACGATACCATCCATGGGATTTGGAAATATTTTACCGTGAATGATGACCAGATCGATCTGGAACACCAGAATTATCTGATCATAGGAACGCTGGAATCTTATTTAAAGATTCGTGATTACTTTGGAAAAGAGAAAGTCGTGCCGATTTATATAGAAGTGGAAGACGGCGAGCGTCTGAGCCGGGCATTAAACAGAGGAGCGTATGCAGGAAAGCCCGAAGTATGAGGAACTTTGCCGCAGATTTCTGGCAGATGCGAAAGATTTTTCTGAGGAAAAGTTAAAGGAAGCAGGGATCACAAGGAGATTTGTCAATCAGGATCTCGATGAGACAGAGGAAGAGATCCGCAGGGCAATTTTAGAAGACAGGTAGGAAAGAAGGTGGGCATTGGTGGATATTAAAGTAAATAATATAGCACAGGTGACACAGGTACCTGATACAGTGACAACGGAAACCGGAGATGGAACATTCAAATTCACTCTGGCGAGTGCCATCACCGATGCAGATCTTCAGGCAAAAGTCGATCTTTTGATGAATGATATCACGGCACAGGGGAAACCGTATTGCACAGCATATGGATATCCGCGATATGAAAAAATACCGTGGACTGATCAAAGACTTTTTAAATGAGGTGGTGTATCGTTCACACAAGTTTTCCAGAGAGAATTTTTAGACCGCAAAGGACGGCACAGAGTGTATGGACTGATCCGGCTGATCGATTCAAATCTGGATGAACTGGCAAGGGAGCTTGTGAAGGATGAGAAGGATCACATTGCGATCCTGAGCAGGATAGGTGAGATCCGTGGATTGTTGTTAGATATATTGACTTAAAGGAGCGGCATATGGCAGGATTTAAAGATATTATCGGACATGAGCAGATTATAGAGCATTTACAGAACGCGATCGGGATGGATAAAGTATCCCATGCGTACATCATCAATGGACCGGACAAATCCGGAAAAATGATGCTGGCGGAGGCATTTGCAATGGCTTTGCAGTGTGAAAAGCATGGAAAAGAGGCATGTATGGAGTGCCATTCCTGCAGACAGGCACTGGGACATAATCAGCCGGATATTATTTATGTAAACCACGACAAGCCAAATACCATTTCTGTGGATGATATCCGCACACAGGTAAATAATGATATTGATGTAAAGCCATACAGCAGTGAGCACAAGATATATATCATTGATGAGGCGGAGAAGATGAACCAGCAGGCACAGAATGCACTGCTGAAAACCATCGAGGAGCCGCCGGCATATGCGGTCATCATGCTTTTGACAACGAATGCGGACACATTTCTGCCAACGATCTTATCCAGATGCGTGACGTTGAATATTAAAGTTGTGCCGGATGAGAAAATCAAAAAGTTCCTGATGGAAAAGTATCAGATCCCTGACTATCAGGCGGATGTGTGTGTGGCATTTGCACAGGAAATGTGGGAAAAGCAATCCAGCTTTGCGTCCTCTGATGATTTTAATGAGATGAAGGCAAGCGCACTGCAGCTGATCAAGCGTCTCGATGATATTGATCTCTATGAGATGACCGCTGCGGTAAAGCAGATCGCAGATTACAAATTAGAAATTAACGATTACTTTGATCTGATGATGATCTGGTATCGTGACGTATTATATTTTAAAGCAACAGGTGATGTAAATGGCCTTATTTTCAAGGATGAGGTCTACGACATAAAACGACAGGCAGAAAAAAGCTCTTACAATGGAATCAACAGTATTTTGGAAGCTTTGCGTAAAGCCCAGATACGTCTGGACGCAAACGTAAACTTTGATCTGGTGATTGAGTTATTACTGCTGACAATTAAGGAGAACTAGAATGGTAAAAGTAGTAGGAATCCGTTTCCGGAATGCAGGTAAAATATATTATTTCGGACCTGAAAGTTACAGTTAAAAGCAGGCATACATGCAATTGTAGAGACTGCAAGAGGCGTAGAGATGGGAACTGTCATGACTGATCCGAGGGAAGTGTCCGAGGAGAGCGTTGTCCAGCCATTAAAACCGGTCATCCGCATTGCGACTGAGCAGGATGAAAAGCAGGCAGAGAAGAACCGCCAGAAGGAAAAAGAGGCGTTTAAGATCTGTCTGGAAAAGATTGCAAAACATAAGCTGGATATGAAGTTAGTGGAAGCAGAATACACATTTGATAATAATAAGCTGCTGTTCTATTTTACCGCAGACGGAAGAATTGATTTCCGTGAGCTGGTAAAAGATCTTGCAGCCGTATTCCGCACAAGGATCGAACTGCGTCAGATCGGTGTCCGCGATGAGACAAAGATTATGGGAGGATATGGAATCTGTGGACGTGAACTGTGCTGTCACACATTCCTTTCCGAGTTTGCACCGGTATCGATCAAAATGGCGAAGGAGCAGAATCTTTCCCTGAACCCGACCAAGATTTCCGGTGTGTGCGGCAGACTGATGTGCTGCCTGAAAAATGAGGAAGAGACATACGAGTATCTTAACAGCCGTCTGCCAAACGTTGGTGATTATGTCACAACGGATGATGGTCTGAAGGGCGAAGTTTCTGCTGTAAATGTACTTCGCCAGCTTGTAAAAGTTTTAGTGGAAGTCAACGACGAGAAGGAACTGCGGGAATATCAGGCTGATCAGTTAAAGTTCAAACCAAAACGACGCAGAGATGTGAAGCTCACAGCCGAGGAAATGAAAGAGCTGGCTGCATTAGAAGACCGTGGAGGAAAGTCAAAGATTGATGATGCAAAGTAATCTGGTTCATGAGGGAGAGCGTTTGGACGAGCTGCAGCGCAATGGATATGGAATCATCCAGAATCCGGCGCGTTTCTGTTTTGGCATGGACGCTGTGCTGTTATCCGGTTTTGCGAAAGCAAAGGCAGGGGAAAAAGTACTGGATCTTGGAACCGGCACCGGAATTATTCCGATTTTAATGGAAGCAAAGACGGATGCAGCAGATTTTACAGCGTTAGAGATCCAGGAAGAAAGCGCAGATATGGCAAGACGCAGTGTCGCGTACAATCATCTCGAGGATAAGATCAAAGTAGTCACAGGAGATATCAGGGATGCTTCAAATATTTTTGGAGCATCTTCTTTTCATGTCATCACAACAAACCCGCCGTATATGATCGGCACTCATGGGGAAAACTCGCCATCCACAGCAAAAGCGATCGCAAGGCATGAGGTTTTGTGCACGCTGGACGATATTTTGCGGGAGAGCGCAAAACTGCTTATGCCGGGAGGCAGATTTTATATGGTACACCGCCCGTTCCGTCTGGCAGAGATCATGAGCAAAATGGTGGAATATAAGATAGAGCCGAAGCGTATGCGCCTGGTATATCCTTATATTGATAAGGAACCTAATATGGTGCTGATCGAGGGATTGCGCGGGGAAAATCCCGTGTGACGGTGGAGAAGCCGCTCATTGTATACAAGGAGCAGGGTGTGTATACGGATGAGATTTATGACATTTATGGATATTGATTGGTAATACGAAACTCAATACGGCGTGTGAAGATTGTGATAAAATAACAAAATTTTCGAAGACACGCTTTCGCTACGTGTCGCTCGGCCAGGTACTAACATGCCAGCCATAGCAAGTTGCTATGTCTGCCATGTAAGAACCGGCGGCTCCCCAGTGTCTTCTCAAGCTTTTGTTATTTTAGCACAATTAAATCTACGGCATGAGAGTTTCGTAATTATCAGTTTATAAGTCTGGTAAACAAGGAGGCTAAATCCTCTGCTCCTCGTAAGGACAGTCGCATTTTGCTCCGCAAAACAAGGAGGACACACCCTCTGCTCACCAGAGGGTTCGCATTTTGTTTCACAAAACAAGGAGGGTAATATGTTTAATAAGATAACGCTTGGACCGATAACGATTTATATGTATGGATTGATGATTGCGATGGGATTTGCTTCGGCACTTTTCCTATGTAATTACCGGGGAAAGAAGAGAGCTTAAATGAGGATACGATTTTCGGTATTTTTTTATGTGCGCTGATTGGTGGAATGGTTGGCTGTCGCCTGCTCTATTATATTGTAGAGCTTCCGGCAATTATGGAAGATCCATCTATTTTATGGGATTTCAAAAACGGATATGTCGTTTATGGTGGAATTATCGGTGGAATTGTGACAAGTTATGTCTATTGCCGTATCAAAAAAGAAAATTTTATTTCTTATTTTGATCTTGTGATGCCTGCAGTTTCCATGGCACAGGGATTTGGGCGTATTGGATGTTTTTGTGCCGGTTGCTGCTATGGAAGAGAGACACATGCGTGGTATGGCATTACCTTTACACATTCTGATTTTGCACCAAATGGTGTAAGCCTGATTCCGACACAGCGATTATGGCATCGTCATTTTTGGGAACATTATACAATATTACGGACATGGCATGGATCGGTCTGCTTGGCGCCAAGGCAGTTGCAGGGGTAGGCGTAGGAGGTATGTTTACGTGGCTTTCGCAGGGCCTTGCCTCAATGGCAAGGATGGGCGGTCAGGTACAGGTCGCACAGTGCATCGGACGCGGAGAGAGGCAAAAGGCGCATGGATTCGCACAGACAGCGATGCAATTGGCATTATTGATGGGACTGGCTTATGGAATCATTGTGGCGCTGTCTGCCAATCCGCTGGTAGGATTTTTCCGGCTGGAGGATGCGGAAACACTGAGAGCCGCGTTGGATTACACCAGGATTGTGTGCGGATTCATCGTTTTTTCGTTTTTGTCCGTAACGTTAACCGGAATATATACGGCACAGGGAGATTCCAAGACGCCGTTTGTCGCAAATCTTTTTGGTTTAGCGGCGAATATGATTCTGGATCCGGTTTTGATTCTGGGACCGGGACCATTTCCGAGATTTGGGGCTGCAGGAGCAGCGATGGCGACTGTTTTGGCTCAGGTAATTGTTAGCGGGATCATGCTGCTGGGAATTTTCGTGCAGAAGAAGGATAATGTGCTGAAAGGGACTCCGTTTGTTTGTAAAAATTCCGCTGGAATATGTGGAGGAAATCTGTAAAATCGGAATTCCTACGGCGCTTCAGGGTATGGCGTATTGTTTCATTTCCATGATTTTGACGCGCATGGTGGCCGGCTTTGGCCCGGAGGCGATTGCTACGCAGCGGGTAGGCGGTCAGATCGAATCAATCTCATGGAATACGGCGGACGGATTTGGTGCAGCTATGAATGCTTTTATCGGTCAGAACTATGGCGCAGGTAAAACCGAACGTGTGAAGAAGGGATATCGGGTATCTTTATGGACCGTTGGCATATGGGGACTTTTGATCACCCTTATGTTTGTGTGTGTTCCGACACCGATCGCGAGTGTGTTTTTCCATGAGAAGCAAGCGATTGCAACAGCGGTTGATTATTTGATCATTGTCGGATTCAGTGAAGCGTTTTTATGTGTGGAGATGATGACGGTAGGTGCGTTATCAGGACTTGGAAGGACGCGGTTTGAAGCATTTTGCCGAGAGATAAGAAAAGAGCGGGCGCTTGTTTTTAGACGGGCTTGCAAATGGACAAGAACCATCATTATCTATGAGGCACCGCACCATCTTGTGAAAACGTTAGAGGAACTGGAGAGCGTTCTTGGAAGTGACAGAAAGCTTACAATCTGCAGGGGCTTACAAAGCGATATGAGGAAAAAATGCAGACAACGCTAAGTGACAGTCTCCGCTATTATGAGGAAAACGAACCGCGCGGGAGTATGTCCTTGTTTTGCAGGGAAGAGCTTTGAGGAGATTGCCGAGGAAGAGAAGAAAAACTGGGAATCCATGACATTAGAGGAACATATGCAGGTATATGAGAGCCAGGGCATTGCACGGAAAGAGGCAATGAAACTTGTGGCAAAAAGACCGTGATCAGTAAGAGGATGTGTATCAGGCGTTGCTTTCGTAGGAGGTGAAAATGAAAAACAGATACCAATGATATTGCTTGCCATGTTCACGCTATCGGGGTGTGACAGGCAGGAAATGATCTACAGTTTCAACCATGTAGAGGGGATATTACAACCGAGGAGCCGGAAATCTCAGATGTGTATTCAGGTCCGACCGTGACACTTGCCATGGTTGGGGATGTTCTGCTTCACACTCGGTGGAAGAAAGCTGTCAGGCAGAGGATGGCTCTTATGATTTTTCCGGTCTTTTTTGCTAATGTGAAAGAGGAGGTGCAGGCGGCAGACATTGCGATTGTCAACCGGAAGTTATCATTGGCGGAGAGGAACTGGGAGTATCTGGTTATCCAAGCTTTAATGCACCTTACGAGGTGGCGGATGCATTGGCAGAAACCGGATTTGATGTCATTTTGCATGGAACAAATCATGCGATGGATCAGGGGAAAAAGGAATTACTAATTGCCTTTCAAACTGGGAGAAAAATATCCTGACATAAAAATTCTTGGAATTAATAAAAGTCAGGATGCGCAGGATGCCATTACCGTTTTAGAGCAGAATGGCATAAAAATTGCGGTGTTAAATTATACATATGGTCTGAACGGAATTGCGTTGCCACAGGATATGCCATATGCAGTCAATCTTTTAGATGAGGAAAAAGTCGTAAGTGACATTGCCTCCGCCAGAGAACAGTCCGATTTTGTTGTAGTGTGCCCGCATTGGGGAACAGAATACAGTTTGCAGCCAGACAGCATGCAGAAAAAATGGACAGAGATTTTTGTTAGAAATGGCGTTGATCTGGTGATAGGAACGCATCCTCATGTGATCGAGCCAATTGAGTGGGTGACAGATGAGACAACCGGAAACCAGACACTCGTTTACTATTCGCTTGGGAATTATGTAAACTGGACTTCGAGTAGTGGAGATGGGATCGCTAACCGCATGGTCGGTGGCATGGCGGAAGTCACAATCGGACTGGATGAAAATGGTGAGGGCTTTATTACAGACTATGGCGTGAATGCACTTGTGACGCAGGTGGAGCAGGGGCATGGCGGAGTTACCACTTACTTTCTGAGAGACTATACAGATGAAATGGCAGGAAAAATGCAATCATAGAACAGGACGCAAAAATTTTCCAGAGAATATTGTACAAAATTGTGTACGGATATCTGGGGCGATTTGTGGGAGTGATTTTGAAGGAAACAAATTTATAAAAATTTATTTATCCACAGATATGAGGAAAAAATTGATTTCCACATATCTGTGGATTTTTTTGACAAATTGGTCTAATGACTGTAGACTAAAAACAACAAGTCTACAAGTATTAGACCGAGGAGGTAACAATGGAGGAATTAAGATTAGGGGTAATAGAATCGCAGTTTGCGGAAATCATATGGAGCAATGAACCGCTTCCGTCCGGTGAGCTGGTGAAATTATGTGAGCAGAAGCTTGGTTGGAAAAAGTCGACCACTTACACGGTTTTAAAGAGGCTGTGCGAACGGGGAATCTTTCAGAACGAAAAAGGAATGGTTTCCGCCCGGATGACGAAAGAGGAATACGACGCTGCCCAGAGTGAAAAATTTGTGGAGGACAACTTTGAGGTTCCCTTCCGGCGTTTCTTGCCGCGTTCACAACGAGAAAAAATTAAATAAATCAGAGGTGGACGAGATAAAGAAAATGATCGATGCTATTGGAAAGGAGGGCTGAAAATGTCAGGACTCTTTTGAAATTGTTGAACATGAGTATATCTGCCAGTGTGCTGATCGTGGTTGTGGTGCTGGCACGCTGTCTGCTTAGGAAATCGCCGAAGTGGATTCACTGTATCTTGTGGGCGCTGGTTGGAATCCGGCTGCTGTGCCCGTTTCAATTAGAGACGACATTTAGCCTCGCACCAAACGCACAGGTTGTAAGCATTGAAGCAGGTGCGGTAACATCGCAGGTTCTGGCAGAAATGCCGGCTTTAGACAACACGGCAAACCGGTATCTTGCAAAATATTATTTTGAGGGTATCACAGTTCCGGAGCAGGAGACGGCGCAAAACCCGATGAACCTGATTGCATCTATCTGGCTATGCGGTGTAGCGGTTTTGCTCGTATATGAGTCAGTTATGTACATATTCGCAGGAAAGTGAGAGAATCCGTCCGCATAGAAGGAAATATCTATATTTGTGACAGAATCCAGACACCATTTATTTTTGGAGTGTTAAATCCTCGGATCTATCTGCCATCATCGTTAAAAGAAGTTCAGATAAAAAATGTTGTGGCGCATGAAAAAGCGCATATCAGACGGCTGGATTATCTGTGGAAACCACTTGGTTATGTGTTGTTTGCAGTATATTGGTTCAATCCGTTCTGCTGGCTGGCGTACATTCTGTTTTTGCCGGGACATTGAGATGGCATGCGATGAGCGTGTGATAAAGGACTGGAGCGCAGAGCAGAAAAAGAGTATTCACTTGTCCTGCTTTCGTTCCATGTGTCGGGAAAAATGATCACCGTCTGCCCATTAGCATTTGGAGAAGTGGGTGTGAAACAGAGAAAAAGGAATCCTGAATTTTAAAAAGCCGACCTTCTGGCTGATTGCAGCAGCATTGCTTTTCTGTGTGATAATAGGAGCACTTTTTCTTACCAATCCGAAAAAGAACGATAATGTGGAAGAAAATATTGCAACCGAATTATCAGAAAGCAGTCTGACTGACCAAACGTTAAACACAGAGAAGGATTCTTTGGCTGATCAGGAATCAGAACTAAATGCCTTATTAAAAAAAGCAGTCCGATGCGATTCGGGCACAACAACAAAGTTTCTTACAAACCTGGGCGGATGCATTTTGTGACAGGGACGGAGCAGCGATTGACAGTTTGTGCATGGATGGAGCAAGAAAAAAAATGATGAAGGAGCAGCTGCTTGTGATCGACGAAGGAGATACCATCTTTGGATGGTCAAGCCCGTGGCCAATGTGGGATACGTCGGATGAAAATTCGAAGGGGTATACGATCACGACCTCCTATGATGGAAAAAAACACAGCAGAGATTTTGTACTATGCATGGACATCTGATCCACATGTTACGGTGTGGAAAGAAGATATTACGTTTGAGGAGAGAGATGGAAGTTATAAAGTGACGGATGAGAATATCCGTTTTCTGGATTATATTGTATCAGGAACGGAATTTGATGAGGCATATCCGCAAATTAATGGCACGCCAATGGATTACACGGTCAATGGCATGTATGATGCATTGGTTATGAACAGTCTGCTTTCCAGTTCTATGTTATATCAGAATCTAAAGGATCCGGTATTGGCTGCAAAGTATTTGTTGAATCTGCTGGATAACGAAAACAAAGTACAAGTGGAGGCGTTGCAGGACGGCTCGAAAGAAGGTATCAATATAAAATCACTTTTATCGAGGACGGCGCAGAGCGGTTTGTAAAAATGATCCAGCCTGACAGCGAGGATGGAATCTGGATTCCGCAGGATTATGAATAAATATTGTTCCACTAATAAAACCCTTTCATGCATTACAAATAAGGCTTTAAAGACTTAAAAACATTCAAATATCCATTTGCATACATATGTACACCATCAATGGCATACTCCGATTTCTGTTCACCATGTTCATCAACAAGGGCTTCATTACAATCAATATAACGGCAACCGTATTTTCCTGCTATTTCTTTTAATCGATGATTACATAATGTAAGATTTTCAGGGGTCCGGAGTTTCATCCATTGATTTGATTGTTCTGTCTGCCATGGCAGGTGAAGATTTGCAGGATAAAACGCCATGATAAAAATTTCCACATCTGGAATACGGAATTTGATAATTTCCATGATTCTACAGATATTATCCATTAAATGTGACATCCACTGATCTCCAAATCGTTCTTTTGTAATATCATTAGTGCCGATATTGATAAATATCTTTGATGGCTCAAGATCTAGAAGCAATGTATCGATATTTTCCAGAAACTCATCTGTATTCAATCCACTAACGCCGCGATTATATATCACTTGTTCGATGCCCTGGCTTCGTGTCTGATTTTCAATTTCACAGACAGGAAACATTTCCATCAAGAATGATCCTGTAAAAAGAATTTGCCCTTTTAATGCTCCTTGGTTTAAATACCCGAAATTTCTGATTTTCATCCTTTGATTATCGTCCATAATATTATTCCTTTCATTTGGGAACATAATTTTTTCCAAATATATTTACATTCATCAAAATACTCTTTGCTCATACTCTTCGCATATGATCGCATCCATCGTCAAATTCTTTTCTCTTTTCAATTTATCAAATAATCCCATAATTCACCTTAATATCTCTTTATCAATCTGTTTCATCTTTTTTTATAGATTTCGCCGTCCCATGCATGATATCCAGCAATATATTCATAATCAGGATATTCATTTATTTTATATAATTTCATCCCCGCTATCAGTTTACAAATCAGAACATTTGAAATAGTATATTCCTTCAAAATCAGATGACGCTGAGGAAATATTTTATTTCATTTAAATATATTGCATCTCCGCATTCTATTGCCTCACTTTTTATAACTTTTATTATGCAAAAAAATAAATATCCCGCCGCTGATTATTATAAGCAATAGAACTATTACAACTGAAACAATTATAAGTATTCCTTTTCGATTTCTGTTTTCCATCATATTATCCTACTTCTATGGTGTTAATCCCAACCTCTCTGTTTTCTGCCCTTTTCAATCATAAATACTGTAGCGTTAAAGTTTATATGCATGAAGTTGCCATTATGTACAAATCAAAATCCGTATATAATTTAACTCCATATCAGACGCTGTAATCTGTATTGTTCCACAGCCATATTCCCTGGCGTCATCTATAACACGGGATAGCAGCTCCTTTGCAATACCTCTTCTTCTATATTCCGGATCAGTATACATACTGGACAACAATCCCTATCTTTCCACTTGGGCATCCAAAATAGGGAGGCTTCTCCACAAATGAATGACATTCCACTTGTTCCAATAATATTTCCCTCATCAAGGGCAAGCCAAGATACAAATGTTCCGTCCGCCATATGTCGAGTATAATGTTCGTTCAATGCAGGAACCAAATCTATCTTCTTTAGCCCCTTCTTCTCTAAGCTGATTTATCCTCATGTGAATAAACGTATTCAGTTCTTTTCTGTAAGTCGTTTATATCTAA
>VOFB01004700.1_pt1 | contig 17572 bp, 37 predicted proteins | sample 5384141 | NCBI WGS metagenome assembly VOFB01 (sample SAMN12384721, study PRJNA508395) | human gut metagenome | isolation source: healthy gut A | host: Homo sapiens | reverse complement strand
ATCCATTGTACTTCGTTCAGTTACGTGTGCCGGCGTCGCGGCAGGTGCTGCGCATAGGGGCGCTGGGGCTGCTGCAAGTATTTCTTTAGCCCGCGGCGCTGCTTCTGCTGGCCGCCGCCTGGAAGCGGCGGCCGGAGGGGCTTGAGACCATGGAACTGTCGCAGATTCCTGCTGCCCTGCAATCCGTCTGCGGCTGTCGGTGATTGCGGCGCTGCTGTCTGGGCCCAAAAGTTCCGGACCCTCCAGGACTTACCGGGGCCACCGCCGGTAACCTGGGTAAACAGCTGGAACAGCTGGAGGAAGAGGGATACCTGGACAGCAAAAAGGAATTCGTGGGCCGCCGGCCCAATACCACCTATCGTCTGCTCCCCTATGGGCGGGGAGCAATTTGCCAATATGTGGCCCTGCTGGAATCTCTTTTGGCCCAGGCAGAGGAGGAGAAGCCAGGGCGTAAAAGCTGCCGGACGAAACTTCGCTCCGGCAGCTTTGTTTGCGGTTAAACCGTCAGTTGGGAGAGGTCCACGGTGCGTCGGTCAGGTGAAATCGTAGGAGAGGGTCTGGGAGCGGACCCAGACCGAGGCCGCCGCCAGGGGCCTCTACTTTGGCCCAGCCGCCTGCGCGGAGGACACGGATACCAGGCAGGGGTCTGAGAGACGGGGCAACCGAGGTATCCTCTGGGGTGAGATAACAGGGCGTGTCCGCGCCGACGGTTCCCAGGTTTGCCTGGGCAAACTGCCAGGGGTCTGTGCTGACAGCCGGTTGCAGGGAGGTTCCCACCAGGAAAGGCGGGTCCAATGCGGGCAGGATCTTGGTAGTGGCTGCTATGCTGCCCACGATCAACACAACATCCCCTTGTTTCAGGGGCTGCGCGTCCTCCAGGGGGATCATCTGTTCTGCGGGCGCACCGGAGGCGTCTGCGGTGTCGGTGGGGGAGAGACAAAAAGGGGGCGTGGTGAGCTGGGCGTCTTTGATGAGCATGCCGGGGCAGGCCGTGTATTGGAGATGGGGCAGGGGATTGGAGGTCTGTGGGTTCCTGGGGCAGCGTGGCCTGGGGTCGGAGGCGCAGGACACCAGCCCGCCCAGGCACAACACCGCCGCCAGCGCAATGGCGGGCAACATGCGTCCCCGCCGACGGGGAATGGGGAAAAAAGATTGTGGAATCGTTGTTTCATCATGGAACTTCCTCCTTGCCATGGGGTGGACAGGGACGTAGTGGAGGCGGACGCAGTTTCCAGGGCGGCCAGAGGAGGGTCCGGGCGTAGGCGCGCCGCTGGACTGGGGAGGCGCCTGCCACCACCCATTGTCGCAGGCCAGCTCCAAATCCAGGGCGGCCTGCCGGGCCCTGATGGACCAGGGGTTGAACCAGTGGGCGGCCGGGCCAGAAGGAGCAGAAGCTTGCACCACAGATGCCCCTCGGCTTGGTGGGCCAGCTCGTGGCGAAGAATCCAGGTTAGCTTTTCTGGTCAGCGTCCAGGGGAGGCAGGATGACCAGAGGATGGAGAAGGCCCAGTGTTATAGGGGAGGGGGACATTTTCGCTCACCACCAGGGACACAGGGCGAGCCAGGCCCATTTGGATGGCCAGGTCTTGGAACAGTGCTTGGAGCTGCGGGTCTGCTTCCCGGTGTTGCCGCCGAAGGATACGCCGCCGGAACCGGATGTAGGCGATCCCCTGCCAGGCCAAGCCCGTCCGCCGGCGGCCAAGCCAGTGCCGAGAGGTCCAGCCAGGTGGGAGACGCCGCAGCTGCCGCCTCAGGAGGTTTGATCACTGGCAGGTGCGGAGGGGGTGAAACAACCGGTGCGGGAGACCGCCTGGGTGGGCAGGGGGAGGTGAACCAGGGCGTCCTGGCCGGGCAGGAGAACGGCAGCAGCAGCCGAAGGGCCAGCAGAGTCCAGAGCAGGCAGCGCCAGCGAGGCCAGGCGACTTTGCCTAAAACGGGGAAAGGGCCAGGAAAACCGCCACGACCAGACCTGTGGAGAGGAGAGTTCCAGCACGCTGGTGAACAGGAGATTAAGCATGCGCATCCTCCTCCAGATGATCAGGTAGTCTCTCAATTCCTGCAGCTCCGCTTTGCCGATGGCGACTGTCGTAGAGGCTGGCCACCAGGCTGGGCAGAGGAATTTAATACAGCCGTGCCAGAAAGGATTGGCCCTCCTGGGCCTGGTAGATCTGGGCAGAGGGGTTGGGGTGTAGAGATTGGTGCGGGTGCTTCGGTCGCAGCGGACGAAGCCCTTTTCTCCCAAGCAGGCCAGGGCGGTCATCCAGGGCAAGGCCCAGGTTCGACGGTCCCCCAGCTGCTGGAGAATCTGGCGGGCGGTCAGCGGGGCCTGGGCGGACCAAAGAATCTGCATGATCTCAGCTCCGCCTCCCCCAGGCGCTTGCTGTGACGAGGGGCATGGGATCACCTCCGGACAAAATTATCTTGGATGATAATATTATACAATAGTATAACGGTGAGGTCAAGGACATCCTTCACATCTTGTTCATGGAAATTTTTAGGTTCAGGATTAAGCTTCCTCCGCTACCGTAAGAGGCGACGGGTCTCGGACCCAGTGAACGGGAAAAAAGGAGGAACCTTTTTGATTGAAGTGAAAAATCTCACCAAGCGGTATGGCTCCCATACCGCTGTGTTCCCAATCTGTCGTTTCACATTGAAACAGGACAGATCTATGGCTTTCTCGGCCCCAACGGCGCCGGAAATCCACCACCATGAACATTATGACAGGCTGCCTGGCGGCCACGGAGGAGGTCACGGTGGGGGGGATACGATATCTTTGAGGATGCGGCCCAGGCCAAGCGGCGCATTGGCTACCTGCCCGAGCGGCCTCCTCTACCTGGACCGGACGCCTTTGGAATACCTCGCCTTTGTGGTACAGGCCAAGGGCCTGACGGGGAACGCCCTGGAGGAACAGATGCGCCGGGTCATGGCGGTTACAGATCGAGTCGGTATCCCAACGGCTCATCAAGAACCTCTCCAAGGGATACCAGCAGCGGGTGGGTATTGCCCAGGCCCTGCTGGGGACAGGAGGTGGTGATCCTGGATGAACCCACGGTGGGACTGGACCCGAAGCAGATCATGGAAATCCGGGCCCTTTATCCAGTCCCTGGGCAAAGACCACACGGTGATCCTCAGCAGCCACATTCTATCCGAGGTGCAGGCGGTGTGTCAGACCATCCTCATCCTCTCAAAGGGACGGCTGGTGGCCTGTGACACGCCGGAGAACCTGGAGAAACGGTTTGCCGGTACCACCACCGTGGAGCTGACCGCGGAGGCCACGGCGGAAGAGGTCCGTGCCATTCTGGCGCCGCTGGACCACATTCTGGAGGTGACAACGCGGGAGGAGCCCCGGGGACGCTGCGGGGTGGTGCTGGAGACCGATGGAGAGGACGCCCTGTGCCGGAAATTTTCTTCGCGTTCAGCCGGGCGCAGAAGGCCCTGCTGCGGATGACCACGGCCCAAACCAGCCTGGAGGAAATCTTCTTGGAGCTGACCGCGGAAGCCCCTGGGTCCAGCTGCCCGGGGAAGGGCAGCGGCAGGACGGAGAGGAGGCAGAAGGATGAAAGCGGTCTTTCGCCACGAACTGTCGTCCTATTTTACCGGGATGACAGGGTATGTGTTCGGGGCCTTTCTCCTGCTTTTTCGGGATTTATACCATGGCGGTCAATTTGAACGCAGGGCTGTCGAACTTTGAATATGTGCTGAGCAATCTGTCTTTTATTTTTCTGATCATTGTGCCCATTCTCACCATGCGGGTCATTGCCGAGGAGCCCGGCAGCGGACAGACCAGCTGCTCTACTCCCTCCCGCTGTCCATGACCGGGGTGGCACTGGGAAAATATGCCGCCCTTTTGGTGGTTTTCCTGGTTCCACGGGGATCATCTGCCTGTATCCCCTGGTCCTGTCGGCCTTTGGCTCGGTCTATCTGCCGCTGGCCTTCAGGACGGCAGTGGGCTTTTTCTTCCTGGGTGCGGCGCTGCTGGCCATTGGCATGTTTCTCTCCTCCATTACAGAGAGCCAGGGGGGTGGCTGCCGGGCTGTGCTTTGTGGTGATGCTGGTGAACTACTTCATTTCTGATTTGGCGTCCTACTTTTCCGCCTCGGCGACGGCGTCTTTTGGGCCTTTACGGTTTTGATTCTTCTGGTGGGAGGAATTTTCCGTCTAATGACCCGGAACAACGGGGTCTCCCTGGTCCTGGTGGGTATTTTAGAGGGCCTTTTGATCTTGGGCTCTGTCCTGGGCGGAGAGGACTTTGCCGGACTGTTTCCCAGTATGGTGGAAGGGCTGTCCCTGTTTGAACGGTTTTATCAGTTTGTAGATGGGGTATTTGACCTGACATCGCTGGTCTACTTTCTGACGGTGATCGGGGTCTTTCTGTTCCTGACTGTGCAGTCCCTGGAGAAGAGGAGGTGGAGCGAATGAAGCTGCCGACGTGGAGGGGGGAAACTGCCCCAGTGGAACAGGAAAAAAAGAAACCCAGCAAGGATGCCTGGAAGGCATCTTTGCGGACCCGCTCCTTCCGGGTGGGGGGGATACAGTGTGGCGGCGGCGGCCATTGTGGTGGTGATCGCCGTGGTGGCCAATCTGCTGGTCAACGCGCTGCCTGCCGGGGCGACGCAGTTTGACATCTCCGCCGGGTCTATGTTCACCATGTCTCAGGAGACAGAGCAGCTGCTGGATGGACTGGACCAGGACATCACCGTCTATTGGCTGGTGCAGAGCGGCCAGGAGGATGAGACCCTGGGAACTTTGCTGGACCGATATACGTCCCGCAGCGACCGTGTGACCCTGGAAAAACGGGACCCGGACGTGGACCCAAATTTTGTCCAGGAGTATGTGACGGGGACGGTTTACAACAACAGCCTGATTGTGAGTCTGAGGCCCGGTACACCTACGTAAGCTATGAGGACATCTATACCTATGAGTACAGGGGATGACGGGGCCTCTTACTACATGAACTTCGCGGGGAGAGCGCCTGACCAGTGCCATTGACTATGATCCGTGACACCCTGCCCAAACTGGCACACGCTCACAGGGCATGGGGAGTCCGCCCTCAGCGCCAGCTTCCAGTCCGCGGTGGAAAAGCAGAATATGGAACTGGAGGAGCTCTCCTGCTCACGGCGGAAGAGGTGCCCGAAGACGCGGACTGCCTGCTGATCTGTGGGCCGGAGAGTGACCTCACCCAGGAGGGAGAAGGAGGCCATTCTGGCCTACCTCCAGGAGGGCAGGGATTTGATCCTGCTCACGGACCCGGCCCAGACAGGGGAGGAGCGGCCCAATTTGGAGGAGCTAATGGCGGAGTATGGCATGTCGTCGGCCCAAGGGGTGGTGGTGGAAGGGACCCCTCCCACTACGCTTTGGGGGCCCAGTATATCTTTTACCCAATCTGGAGCCCATACCATCACCTCTCCCCTCCAGGAGGCGGGTACTATATTCTCATGGCGCTGGCCCAGGGACTGAAGCTGGAGGAATCCCCCGGGAGGGCTTATCAGTGAGCCCGCTGCTGACCACCTCCGACGAGGCCTATTCCAAGCTGGCCGGATATGGCATGGAGACGTACCAAAAAGGAAGAGGGGGATGAGGCGGGGCCCTTTGCCTTGGCCGCGGCGGCCACGGAGACCCTGGCGGGCGGCACAGAGAGCCATGTGATTTGGATTGCCTCCACGTCTCTGCTCAATGATCAATACAACCAGCAGGTCTCCGGCGCGAATCAGGATTTTTCCTCAACTGTATGGGGTGGACCTGTGAAAAGGAGGAAATCTCCATTCATGCCAAGACCATGACCACGGAATACCTCACCATGAGCGCCTCCACCGCCTCCCTGCTGACGCTGCTGGTTGTGGCAGTGTTGCCTGCAGGCTATTTAGCCTTTGGCCTTCGAATCTGGATCAGGAGGAAACGTCAATGACACGAGGAAGAAAGTTAGGGGTTGCTGCTGCTGGCCCTGGCGCTGCTGGTTTTGACCATTGTGGTTATGGAGCTGGCCCCGGGCGGCGAGGGACAGAGGAAGCGACTGCCGTTACAATTTTACCCTGGACCCGGACCAGGTGACGTCTCTGACCTGGCAATATGAGGAGGAGACCATTTCCCTGGAGAAGGACCAGGAGAACAACTGGACCTATCCGGCGGACGCGGCGTTTCCCTGACCCGTCCTATCCGGATGCGATGGTGCAGGCCCTGAAGGGAGATTCAGGCGGCCAAGACCATTGAGAATGTGGGAGGACCTGAGCGAGAGTATGGCCTGGAGGATGCTGTCTGCTCCATTACGGTCCAGGGAGAGAAGGAATACCAGTTGGCCATTGGCGAGGAAACCGGGTTAGGGGACAACGGTATCTTTCCATTGGGGACGGCAATGTTTACCTGGTGGACGCCTCCTTGCTGGATACCTTTGCCCTGGGGCTGTATGACATTGTGGAAAAAGAGACCATTCCTCCATGACAGACCTGCGCGGGGTACAGATCACCACCAACGCAGGCACGCTGGAGATGGAATACCAGGAGGACAGCGGCCTGGCATACAGTGACCAGTATACCTGGTTCTGGAAGACTGACGGGGTTACACGGCACTGGACACGGACCTGGCGGAATCCCTGGTCCAGAACATCACCGGTCTGACCTGGAACAGCTGTGTGGAATACCAGGCGTCGGCGGACGATCTGGGGCGCTGGGCCTGGACAAACCGGCGGCCGGTCACCGTCCGCTACACCGAAACCAGCCAAGTGGGAGACCAACGAGACCGATGAGAACGGCGAGCCGAAATGAGACCCAGCAGACAGACAAGACCTTTGTTCTGGAGCTGGGGACTATAATGGGGACACCTGCTATGCTCGTCTGGGCAGTTTCCTCCATGGTGTACCAGGTGGATGGAACCCTGTGTGACGCCATTCTGGCCGCCAATGGGACGGATCTGCTGCCCCAAGATGTTATTTTGCTGGACTGGAGCCAGGTGACGGGGTGGAGATCCAGTTGGATGGGGAGGCCTACGCCCTGGAAAAGACGGTGCAGGAGACAACAGACGAGGACGGTGCGACGACGGAGACCTATGTCTACCAGCGGGACGGGAAGACCGTGGAGATTACAGACGCGCTGGACCGCCTTCAGGAACTGGAGCCCACGGGCAGTGATGCCAATGCGGCGGGAAATAAGACGGAGATCGTCTTCACCTTCCAGCAGGACAATGCGAGCTACCCTGCAGTGGAGCTGGCGTTCTACCAGTATGACAGCAGCAGCTGTCTGGTGGGCCTCAACGGAGAGACGCGCCTGCTGGTGGACCGGGACAGCGTGCTGGAGATTGTGGATACCGTGCGGGAATTGTTGACAGAGTAGGATAGGGCGCCAAAACCACAGCCGCAGGCCATTCAAACGATGGCTTGCGGCTGTGGACCATTGGGTTTTGCAGACAGTGGTGTTCTTCTTACAGATGCGCTGGCAACGGAAGCGCGCGGCAGTGCGGAAAGGGGGTTATCCTGCCGTTGGCCGGCGCAATGGTGTTTGCCGCTGCGGCGCAATTTCTCGCAACACGTCGCCGATATCGCCATAAACACCGATGGATTGCGGTTTGATTTCTGCAGGAATATCTGCCTCTGACAAATTGACACAGGCGTATGTCGCATTTGCATTCTGATGTGTCATGTTCCAGAAGGGATATTTGATGATTCCTGGTGTATTTTCGCCAACGCCCAGTTCAAGTATAGAATGTGCTGCCCCTTGTGCTGCCTTAAAAAATTTTGATACCTGTTTGCCGCTTTGTCCCAGCCTGCATCTTCCACAAAGGTGCTGTCGGCGCGGAGATTCATGGACATGGGTGCGCCGCAGAGCGGGCAATATGGCACCAATTCCGACGGAACCCGCATCGCTTTCTGTTCCCGCACCATTCTTTTGACAACCGTTTCGTTGTCATACGTGCGGTTATGGCAGGGCTTTGAGCATTGCCACAAACCATAATCTCCTTTGCGTATAAAACAGTCTCTGCTTGTCAAATCCAGCTTTCTGAAAACAATGGTCTACATTTGTTGTCAGCACGAAGTAATCCTTGCTCTGTACCAGATGAAATAGGCTTTGATACACTGGTTTTGGTGGATTTTGATAGCGATTGATAAAAATATACCGGCTCCAATAAGCCCAGTGTTCTTCTAAGGTTTCGTAGGGATAGAAACCGGCAGAATACATATCTGAAAAGCCATATTTTGCAATAAAATCTGAAAGTTCTCCTTAAAACGCCTGCCGGAATAGGAAAAACCGGCGGAAGTGGAAAGTCCTGCCCCCGCGCCGATGATGATGGCCTCAGCAGTTTGTATCGTTTCCCAGACGGGCAATGTCTTTCCAGTTTGCGTTTGTAGAGTTCATAGTCCTTGTCCTTAAAAACATTAAAAATCACCTTCAGGCGGTTTTGGTGTGTCTGCTGGTAGTGCAGTATGGTCTGCGTTGCAATTTCTGCGGCAAGCGCGTGAGGAAAATGAAATTCTCCTGTGGAGATACAGCAAAAAGCGATGCTTTTCAGATGATACGTTGCCGCCAGTTCCAAACAGGAGCGGTAGCAGCTTCGAAGCTGTTCGCAGTCTTTCTCTGTGGCGGCTTCATGGACCGTTGGACCAACGGTGTGAAGAACATACTGACAAGGCAGATTATAGCCTTTTTGTGATTTTGCCCTTCCGTTTCTTCTGGTTTTCCTGCTTATCCATGATGCGGGCACATTCCAGACGAAGCTGCACGCCTGCAGCGGAATGGATGGCATTGTCAATGCAACCATGACAGGGAACAAAGCAGCCTAACATGGCAGAATTGGCAGCGTTTACGATTGCATCAACAGAAAGGCGGGTAATATCCCTTGCCAGAGATAGATCTCCGGCTGTTCCTGAGATAAATCACCAAGGGATACAATCCCACGCTGCCTGTTCTCCTGTTGTAAATATTCGTCCTGTATGTCCGTAAAATCCTTTGAGACAGGCATGGGCGGACGCACGTTCATCAAAGCGCGAAGGAGATGTTTTTTTGTGCCTCTGTATCATGGGGGATGACAATTCCTTTGAAAGATTCTTCTTCGTTTTTCAAATAGTTGATTAAGAAAACACGCCGTTCTTTCTGTGTCATAATATCTCCCTTCTGTAAGAGAACCTCTGCCTATCCAGGAAGGACGTCAAAGGGCCCTCGACGGTTTATTCGGCGACGACGGAAATTCTCTGCTGGATATGATTGCCCTTTACCGCTTCATCGACCACAGCAATCGCATAATCTGCATAGCTGATGACGCTTTCCCCTTTGGCATTTCGGACCAATTCCTCCCCGCCCAGAATATAGTTTTCAGTTTTGCTCCGTCTGGCTGAAAATCCCAGCAGGGCTGATGTAGGTCCATTTCACATCGTTTCTGGTCCGAAGGTCTTCCAGGGCTTTTCCCATATGAGAGGCCAGCGGCTTGAATTCTGCCGGGAAATCTACCCGTCCATGACCTGCGCGGTGTGCTCTGGGTTTACATATAAACTGCCTGCACCGCCTACGACGAGAAGTCTGGTGTCTTGACCGTTTAAAATGTTGCAAAGGTGGTTCAGGGACGTGCTGTGCTGGGGCAGTGTCTCCAGCGTCCATGTGCCGAAGGCGTCAATGACAACGTCAAAACCGGTTAAATCAGATGCTGTAAGATGGAACAGGTCTTTCTGTATCACCTGCTGTGCCGCGGACTGATTCTCACTGCGTACCACGGCGGTAACGTCGAGACCTCTCTCACAGCCTCCCTCACAATCAGCAATCCTGCTTTCCCGTTTGCACACAACTGCGATTTTCATACGAAAGATACCTCCATAGTTTTCTTTGTTTTTATTTGCGGTTTGCTGTTTCCGCTTGCAGGATTATAATATATCTATTGGGATAAAAAGTGAAGTAAGCACTTTAATGTACCGTAGTCACCAAAAGAAACCATTGCGGGAGAATACAGCGTTTTTGCAGGTGAAATGGCAAGACGGCATGGTGGAAACCAGGTTCCGATTGCTGGGGGGCCATGGGCAGGTTCTGCTTATCAGAAATGAGCTGGGCAGGATGAAAAATGATTTGTGGGAGGCGTGTCTCCCAGGAAGAATCACAGGAATGAGGTATCATCTCATTCCTGTGATTTTTCTTTTCGTCTGCCCCAAACCACGCCGGCGCTGCTTTCAAAGCAGGCATCACAGAGCCGGCCGGTGATGGAGGGGGAGGGCGGTGCCGCAGAGGGCGCAGAAGCGAATGTTGTTTTTCAAACGGCAGGAGGATTTCGTTGATCTCCTCTGCGACCTCCTCCCGCCGGTCATAGAGGGCGTCCTCATCCACCGGCAGCCAAAGGCCTTGGCAAAGGAGAAGTACAGGTCTAACTTCCGGCAATAGAGCTCCAGGTCCGGCAGGGTCCGGGGCCCTCCTGGGGAAGCTCGGGCTGAGGAAGGGTCTCTCCCTGCTGATGGAGGCGGAGGAAGTGGAAGAAGAGCGCCCGCAGCGGTTCCTCAGTCTCGTCAAAGGGGATGTTGGCTGCCCGGAGCTCCTGCTCCTTGGTCAGTTGGAAGCCCTGCTCCCGGAGCTTGGAGATGATGGTAAGATACCGGGTGATATCCAGCTTGACATAGGGCTCCACCGTGGGCATCTTGTTCCACTCGGTGAGGACCTCCAACAGGTCGAAGTCCACCATGAGAACCAGGTCGGAAAACCCTGCCACCGCCTGCTGGAGGGGGGGAACCACGGTGTTCAGCCCGGCCCGGATGGCCCCTAAGTTCTGGGTGGCGCCCACATAGCCCTTGTCATACATGCCGTACCGGCCGGCCCGCCCGGCGATCTGCTGGATTTCCTCGGGCTTGAGGGCCTGGCGCTCTACCCCGTCGAATTTTTCTGTGTCCATGAACAAAATCCGGCGGATGGGAAGGTTTAAGCCCATGCCGATGGCGTCGGTGGAGACCACATAGTCCATCTGTCCGGCCAGAAACCCCTCCATCTGCTTGCGGCGGGTGGCGTAGGGGAGGGCGCCGTAATGATGGCGGGGCCTTCCCCGCCTGCCGCAGGTCTTCCGCGACGCTGAGCACGCCGATCTTGGAGAAGGTGATGAGCGTCCCCCGGCTGGACCTGGTGTAGTCCACGGTGTGGTTCATGCAGACCAAGGGGTCTTCCGGTGGTGGACCTCCACCTCATAACTGTCTCCGCAGCTGGCGATGATGCGCAGGAGAAGGTCCTTGGCCTCCGGGGCGGCGCAGAGGTGGACCTCCGGCGCCAGGACCCCCAGAATGGCCCAGGGTCCAGGCGTAGCCCCGCTGCCGGTCGGCGATCATTTGACACTCGTCGATCACAGCCACCTCGTAGGGCTGTTTCAGGTCCAGCTTTTTCTGCGGTGGCGGCCACGTGGGTGTCTCCCGCCCGGCGGTCCTCCTCCTCACCGGTGGTGAGGCTGCAGTCGATGCCGGCATCCAGCAAAACCTCCTGGGCTTCCAGGGCCAGCAGGCGCAGAGGGGCCAGATACACCCCGGTGCGGGCCTGCTTAAGGCGCTGAAACCCGGCGTAGGTTTTGCCGGTGTTGGTGCCGCCCAGATGAAGAATGAAGTGGCGGTCCATGGCCCGGGCCTCAGGGTACTCGTCCTTGGGGTTCAGGGCCATGAGGACCTCTAAGCTGGTGCGGATGGCTTGGGGAACATAGCAGACGAGGTAGAGATAGCCCAAGGTTCGGGAGAGCAGCTGAGAGACGGAAAGTCCTTCATCTGCAGCAGCGCCGGCAGATCGGCCTCCGGCTGGGCGGCGGTGAAGCTGCCGATGACCTGTTCCCGCGGCGGCCCGGAGAACCCCGGATACTGGGCCTTGACCAACCCGGCCAGGGAGCGTCTGGATGATCCCCAGCCAGACGCCCGCTTGGACGAAGTGGGTGAGCACCCCCAGGGAGCTGGGCCTCATCGCAGCGGGTCCCCAGGGAGAGAAATTGGTTGAGAAAGCCGGAAATCTGATTGGACCGCAGCCCCCGGCCCCGGGCGGCAGCGGGGAGGTGGGAAACAATGGCCTGGTGATAATATCCGGCCAGCACCCAGGGCCAGGTTTCCTCCCTGGGGCATCCTGCCAGGCCCGGCCCAAAAGGGCGGGCTGCCGCTGGGCCGCAGCCGCGGCGGCCTGGGGTCGGCGCCCCGGGGCAGGGCCCCCTGGATTTGGCCTGAAAGGCCGCGGTGGCCTCTGCGGCCCGGACATCGTCCCGGTGCCAATGGGGGACAGGCGACCGTTGAAACGGCGGTATTGGGGACGGGGAAGAAGCTGTGCCATAAGTTCCTTGGTCCATCCCCGGCTTTTTCAAAAGTCCTGGGGTCCAAAGCTTGCCTGATCTCCTGTTTGCCATCGCCGTCTCCCTCCTTGTTGGTTCTTTTTATTGTAGCATGTTTTCCGCCTGGGGGCAATCGGGGCTCTGCCTTGACATTCTCCCTGGACGGGCGTATCATAAAACCAGAAGCCTTGATTTTTGAGATTTCATTGTTTTTATAAAAGAGGAGGTTCCATGGCAGAGCAGAAGCAGAAAAAGGCGGGGCTGACCATTTCCTGGGGCGTCGGCCCAAAGTGTTGCTGCTGGGCAATGGGATGAACCGGGTCTATGGCGGCGCCTCCCTGGGCGGGGCTGCTGGAAAAGATCAACCGGACGTCCTTTACCGCCGACCAGGTAAAGTCCATGCCCTTTCCCCATGCAGGCGGTTTTGCTGAGCCGGGACCAGGTGGATGTTTCCCTCCAGGACCTGCAGCGGAGCTGACCCAATGCGAGGTCCATCCCTGGCTGGGGGAGCAGCTGCGGCGTCTGCTGGCGATGCCCTTTGACTGCATCCTGACCCCTAACTTTACCTATGAGGTGGAGTGCGCGCTGGTCCCTGACTTTATGGATCATCCTCTGCGCTATCTCCCGCCATACTGCGGCGGTTCCTCGGGCGGAGAAGGGGTTTATGCTCCACACCTATTATAATCTGCCCCGGCCCCAGGGGGATCTTCCCCCTGTTTCATGTCCATGGGGAGGCCAGGGTGCCCAATACGGTGATTTTGGGCCATTACTACTATGGCAATCTCCTCTTCTGCTGTGATGAATACCTGACCCACCGGGCGCCGGAGCAGCGTTATCCCCTGTGGCCGGGGCATGGGTCTCTGCCGGCGCTGAGCTGGCTGGATTACTTCATTTTGGGAGATGTCTATTCCCTGGGATTTGGCTTTGATACCTCGGAGATGGACCTGTGGTGGCTGCTGTGCCGGAAGAAGGGGAGCGGGCCCCCACGGGGACCTGTGGTTTTTGAGCCGGAGCGCCAGTCCGCTGAGACCAAACGCGCCCTGCTGGAGGCCTACCATGCCAAGTGCGTGTCCCTGGGATTCAGGGAGCCGGGGGCGGGGACTATCGGGCCTTTTATGAAGCGGCAATCCAGGAGATTGGACGGAGGCTCACGGAGGAAGGAGGAGCCAGCCAGAGGGAGTAGGCGAACGGGACCGCCTGAGGAGGGGGGAGATGGGAATGAGAAAAAATCCACTATGGCTGGGTGATTTGTGTGACCTGCACCTTGCTCCTGTTTGTGACCATGGGGGACAGTATCCAATGGATTCTCCATTTACCTGCCCTATATCATGGCGGGAGCGGGGCTGACCCATGCCCAGACCTCCTCCCTGGTGACCCTTCGCTGCCTGGTGGCCTTTGTGGCCATGCTCCTGATTGGAGGATACTATCGAAAGGTGTCCCTGCGGGTGGGGACCGGGCTTGCCGTGTGCTGTGCGGGGCTTGCCTTTTGGCTGTACAGCGCGGCGGAGACCTACCCGCTTTTTGTGTGGGGGCGGCAGTGTCCGGGATCAGCTATGGTTTGGGGCTCGATGATTCCTGTCTCCATCCTCATCAACCGTTGGTTTGACCAGCATCGGGCGCTGGCACTGAGCATCTGCGCTTCCGGGCAGCGGGATTGCGACCATTGTTCTGCCGCCGGTCACCACCCATTTGGTGGAACGGCTTTCCATGTCTGCGGCCTTTCGCATGGAAGGGGCGGCCATTCTTGTTTGTGCGGGGGTTCTGCTGGTCCTGCGGAATGACCCCAGGGAGAAGGGGTTGCGTCCCTGCGGGCAGACGGAGATACCACCAGAAGCGCCGGCAACGGCGGTGTTCCCTCCCAGGGGGCGCTGGGGAGACGAACCTGGATCTTACTGGGCTGCGCCAGCTTATTTATGGGTGCGGTGGCCAATCCGGGCTTTTCCCCATCTATCCGTGCTGTATACCTCGGAGGGGTTTGCACCGGCCACGGTGGCGCTGATGATCAGCGGCACGGGGTGATGATTACCGTGGGCAAGCTCCCCTATGGGGAGACCACAGACCGGATCGGCGGGGGGTCCTGCCTGCTGTTTGGCGGGGTTCTGCTGGCTGGGCATCTGCTGTGCTGTTTGGCCTTTTGTCCAGAGTACGGCACTCAGCGTGGTCAATGTCCTCTGCCTGGGGCTGGGCTATCCCATTGCCACCATGGGTCCCTCTGTATGGTCCAATGATTTGGCCGCGCCGGAGCAATACCCCGTGGTGGTCCGGCGGCTGATTCCATGCCGGCGGTGCCCTCCTTTCGCCAGTCTCCCGCCTGTTGGCGGACCGGCTGGGCGGGTATATCCCGGCCTACCTGCTGTTTTCCGCCATCATTGCCCTCACCCCCTCCTCTGCATTGCTTTGGCCTATCGGTCGGGGGGAAGGGACCGGTGAGATAAAAAGAACGTCCTCCGAGCGGTTTTCCGCTCTGGAGGACGTTTTTTGATCTCAGGGGCAGTTCCATCTTGGGGGGGTGCCGGCAGGCGGCTGTTTGGCTGGCCGGTCAAAGTCAGGCAGAAGGAAGGTGCCCACCAAAAAAGGTGAGGGAATACAGCGCGGTGAACATCATGGCCACAGTCCAGCTGACGGTGTTGGCCAGGTGGACCACAATGGCATAGATAATCATCTGTAAAATGTACGCGCCGTCCAGTAGAGGGTGAGGATCACGGCGACCTTTGCGTAGCGCCCGCAGGCGGGCGGGCAGGGTGAACAGAGAGGGGTGGAAATAAAGATCACAAAGCCCAGCAAAATGGCGCAGCATACGGTGGCCATGAACGGCGGAATTGGTGAGAATCATGAAAAAGAGAATGGACTGGGCAACCCCAGAGAAACGGAACAGCGTGATCTGCCGTTTGAGCTTTTTGGCCAGACGATGCCCAGGATCGTGCCTGGAATCCCCGTCAAGGCAATCATCAGGGGAGATAAAACTGCGTCCACTGTGAAGTCGGGATGCAGGGAAACAGATACAGCATGACGGTGTACATCACCAGACGCCCAGTCATGGTAAAGAGGAATTTATAGAGAAAGGGCTCGTAAGCGTCCCGATAGCGGTAGACCGTGGAGGAGAGGGTCTCCTCTTTGGCCTTTTCCGCAATGGGATATCCCCTGACCCACAAAGAGCCAGAGAACCAGAAAACCACGCTGAAGATCCCGTAAAAGAGGATGACGTTGCGCCAGGACCCCAGCCACCCCCTGACGACGGGCGGTGACGCTGGAGCAGGGCGATGAGATTGCCGGTATTGGGGCCGGCGTTGTTCAGCCCGATGAAGATGGGCTGCTGTTTGGGCTCAAAGCAATAGACCACATAGGGGGTCATGCAGATCATCAGAATCGCGCCGCCGAATCCCAGCAGAAACCGCGTGAGAATGAAGCGGGAAAAGAGGGGAAAACGCCCCCACAACCACCGCGCAGCAGCAAGGTACAGGGAGACTGTCCGCTTAGGGCCCAGCTTCTCAGAAGAAGAATCCAGGCGGCGACAAAGTTTCCAGAATTTTGGCCGCGGAGATGGCGTTGTTGACAGAGGAGGAATGGTATACACGCCGAATTCCTGGGCCATGTCCTGTTGTGACGATGGACCCAACCATCCAGGAGGGCACTGAAGAAACAGTAGGCAAAAAACAAGAGCAATTCAATGGAGAGGGCCCAGCTTGGGGGCCAATGACCTTGGGTGGCAAGGGAGACGTTCCTTTTTTGAGCCCCCAGTTTTGGGGGCATAATAAAGCTGTTGTACCTTGAAAATGACCATTCGTCAAGGAAAACGGAGCCTCCTTTTGGGCAAAATGGAGAGAAAACCCAAAAAGGGACGGTTTTGTCGGAAGGAAGAGAAAACGGGTTGAAAAAGGAGAAGTCTGTCTTGCAGGGATTTGGCGGTGGTGGAGCAGAGCCGCCTGAAACCGGCAAGCAAAAATGGAAAAACCAGCAGTTCCCGGTGGGGGACAGCTGGTTTTTGTTATTCTGGGAAGGGAAACGTGACGCCGGACAGAAAGGGAGGAGAGACGAGAGGAAAGCGATATGGGTACATCCGTGTTTCCAGTACAGACCAGAATGAGGACCGGCAGAAGCTGGCTATGGCGCAGGTGGCGGTACCGGAAAAGATATTTATATGGACAAGCAGTCCGGCAAGGACTTTGAGCGCCCGGCAATACAAGCGGCTGGTGAAAACTGCGACCGGGCGATTTGTCTACATTTTGAGCATCGACCGGCTGGGGGCGCAACTATGAGGAAATCCAGACCCAGTGGCGGGTTTTAACCAAAGAGATCGGGGTGGACATCTGCGGTGTTGGACATGCCCCTTCTAGATACCCGCAACGGCAAGGACCTCATGGGGACCTTCATCGCGGATCTCGTGCTCCAGATCCTGTCCTTGTGGCACAGAATGAGCGGGAGAGTATCCGCAAACGCCAGGCCCAGGGATTGCTGCGGCCAAGGCCCGGGTGTCCATCTTGTCCTTCTTCCGCCCGGCCGGATAATTTTAGTAAGATTGTCCGAGCCTGGGAGGCCCAGAAAATTACCTTGAAGAGGCTCTCCACCGCTCGCCTGGGGCAGTCCACCTTTTATCGCCGCCTTCGAATACCGGCTGAGGTGGGAGAAGAAAGAAGGAAATAATGGAGAGAAAAAAAGCAGCCATCAAAAGGTACACCTTTTGATAGCTGATTTTTGTTTCATTTTATCTTCAATAGATAAATAAAGCAAGGTTTTTTCGGCGTTTATTGAAGAATTGACGAAAACTGTGGCATTGCAAAGAAAATAGAGGACTTTCAAAAGGTGTACCTTTGAAAGCGGAAAGGAGCAAATGAAACAGACAGTGAGGAAACCCCATTCAGAAAGAAGGAGGAAGTAAGATTGAAGAGAAAACGATGGTTGGCAATGGCGCTGGTGTTCTGCCTTTTGGGAACTACGGTTCCGCTGACGGCGCTGGCAGCAGGGAAGACGGGGAGGTTCAGTATATCGTAGTAACGATGGAACAACCCTTGACCATCCAAGGCGATGGTGAGATCACCAGTCAGGCTTTGAATGCCAATGTGACAGCGGAACAGAAAAAGAAACACTCACTTCTGTGGAGATTGGCGCCGGCGTTACAGGGATTGCAGATGGTTACAGCTCGGTATTTCCCGCGGGTGTAACCAACGTTACCCTGAAAGGGATCGGGGGCGTTCCGATTTGGCAAGTATTCTTTAAGGGACAGAAAAAATCTAACGGTGCAGTCAGAGCGTACATCCCTTGCCATTGGAAGCTATGCTTTTCACAATGCTGTACTCAACCGGAGTTTAATGGACCAACTGCATACCATTGGAAG
>VOFB01004559.1_pt1 | contig 17591 bp, 25 predicted proteins | sample 5384141 | NCBI WGS metagenome assembly VOFB01 (sample SAMN12384721, study PRJNA508395) | human gut metagenome | isolation source: healthy gut A | host: Homo sapiens | reverse complement strand
GTTGGTGCCGGAGGGGTCAGGCTGGAAGCAGGCACAAAGCCCTCCACACCATTTTCCAGCTCCACAAACAGGCCGCGCTGGGTCACGCCGGAAATGGTGCCCTCATAGCACTCGCCCAGATGGCGGCGGGCATATTCAGCCTTATAGCAATCCTCGGCCTTGCGCTCGATCTGCATGGCGATGATCTCGCGTTCGCTGGACTGCTTGCTGGCTTTCTCCGCAAAATCGCTGTAGCGGAGGATCATGGTCTCTTTGTCCGTGCCCTGCAGCAGATCCGTCATGATGCGATGGATGGCCAGATCAGGGTAACGACGGATGGGGCTGGTAAAGTGGGCGTAGTCCTTGAGGACCAGACCATAGTGGCCCCTTGGGCTTTTCCTCGTACACAGCCTTGGACATGCAGCGGAGCATTCCGGTGTTGATGATCTGCTCATAGGGAGTGCCGCGCACGCCCTCGAGGATGGCGCTCAGCTCCTTGGGGGTGGGCACCTCTTTTTGCAAAGTGGTCATTGATCCCGCAGGCCTGCAGCAGAGCGTGCAGACGCTCCAGCTTCTCGGCGTTGGGCTCCTCGTGCACACGGTAGACAAAGGGGATCTGCTTGACGCGGGCAAAGTGGGCCGCGCACTGGTTGGCCAGCAGCATGAATTCCTCGATCATGGACTCGCTCTCACCGGAGGTGCGCTTCTTGACGTCGATGCAGTGGCCGTCCTCGTCAAGGATGAGCTTGACTTCACCGCTCTCAATGTCCATGCATCCGCGCTCCTTGCGCAGGCGGGCACGGTGGCCGTACAGCTCTTTCATGGCAGGCAGCTGGCTCAGCACCTCGGCATACTTGGCCTTGATCTCAGCATCCGCGGTCCCGGCCAGCAGGGCATTGATCTCAGAGTACACGCCCTTGACCCGGCTGCAGATGATGGACTTGACAAAACGGTAATCGGTCAGGTTGCCGTCTTGATCCAGCCGCATGAGGCAGGAGAACGCCAGACGCAGCTCTTTCTCATTCAGAGAGCAGATGCCATTGGAGAGCTGCTTCTGGCAGCATGGGGACGACCTGGTCGGCATAGTAAACACTGGTAGCACGGCTGAATGCTTCATTGTCCAGCTCACTGCCAGGCTTGACATAATTGGAAACATCCGCAATGTGGACGCCCAGCTCAAAGCCGCCGTCAGAAGTCTTGGTCAGGCTGATGGCATCGTCGATGTCCTTGGTCTCGGCGCTGTCGATGGTGAAGATGGGCAGGGCACGCAGGTCCATGCGGCCCTCACAGTCGGCCTCGAAATCGCCATGTCCTCAAACTTTTTGGCTTCTTCCCGCACCTTATCCGGGAAACGGCTGCGGATGTCCTGGCGTAGAGCAGAGCCTTGGCGCAGCGCTTGGCCTCGTCCGAGCTGCCAAACCGCATGGCAACACCCACGCGGTGGTCTTCCTGACGGTTGCCGCGCATGAGGATCTCCACAGCGACCTTGTCGCCGTCCTTGGCACCGCCTTCGCAATCCCGCATGAGCTGCATGGAAATGGCCGGGCAGTCGTCCGGGACGAATTTCAAACGGCCATCCACCCGGCGGGCCGTGCCCACCAGGTCATTTTTTCGGTGAGGATGGCAAGGATCTCGCCCTCATCACTGCCCTCCACACGGGGGTGGGCAAACTTCTCCACCAGCACCTCATCGCCCGGCATGGCACCGCGGGTAAAGCGGCCCGGAATAAAGATATCACTGGTGCCATCGTCCAGCATAACAAAGGCAAAGTTCTTCCCCAGCTTGACCACCTTGCACAGCAGGGCTTTCTCCGCGCGGCCCGAGCGGACGGTGAAGAACACGCCCTGCTTCTGGCAGATGACCGCCTCATGCACCAGCTGGTCCAGTGCTTCCATCACCTTGCGGTCCGCACCGCGGTCTCCGCCAAACTTCGCTTTCAGATCCTTGACGGTGCAGGGCTGGTTTTGGATCGCATGTTCAATTTTATCGCGTAACGGCATAATTTTCTCCTTACTTCCAACGGCTCTGCCTCCACCGGGCTGCGAGCCTTTTCACACAGCGGGCACACTCCGCATCTTCCTCCTGCCGCCTGCGGCACATCCCCGAGGCAGCAGCTTCTCCTAACGAGTCATCAAATGATTTTGGGGATTTCCGGGCAGAAAAACAGCCCTGTCCTACACGGGGCTGCATACGCGTGCTCAGGCCTGACGGCTTGCAAACACACAGGCCAGGATCGCCACCACAAAGAAGACGATGCCTGCAATGCGGGTCACCTTTTGCCAGCATCTGGTCGGCCGGGGTCAGGCGAGCATTGTTCGCGCCGTAGGCACTCCCGTTGATGGCGCCGGACAGGCCCTGACCATGGGTGTGCTGCATCAGAGTGAGGAACACGATAGCGGCAGAAACGATGAGCAGGATGACGCCGCCGACGATTTCAATGACAGACATGGATGAAACGCTCCTTTGATTTATCAAAATTTAAGATCAACCATACAAATACAAGTATATAGTATCATACTCCGTGTGAAATTGCAAGCAAAATTGAATTTTACTCCCCTGCAGCGTCCAAAGCGTCACACACCCGCGCGAAGATGGCCGCACTGGTCCGCGACGGGCCTGTCTGGCCGTCCTGCAGCACCACAATGGTATAGCGTGGGTTCCGGGCCGGATAGAAACCTGCAAACCAGTAATTTTTCAGCTCTTTTCCCGCCGCAAACTGGCCAGTCTGGGCGGTGCCCGTCTTCCCGGCAGCGGTGCCCTCTGTGGGGGCCGCTTCATGGCCCGTGCCCTCCGTGACAACACTTGCCAGCAGCTCCCGCAATGCCCGGGCAGTCTGTGCAGAGAACACCCGCCGGGCACTGCGGTGGGCCAGCGCGGTCAGCGGTTCACCGGTCGTTTCATCCAAAGTGCATTCCAGAAAGAGTGGCTCCCGCCAGATACCGCCCGCCGCAATGGTGTTCATCATGGCGGCAATTTGGATCGGTGTAGCCAACAGCCCCCCTGCCCAAAGCAGAAATTGGCAAAAGCCCCGCTGGATGTGAGTGTTTCCGCCTCCGGCAGCTGACCGGCAGCCGTGCTCAGGGTGTCTGCCAAATTCAGCGCCCGGCCAAAGCCGAGGCGGACAGCCATTTCCCGCACCCGCTCCGGGCCAAGCTCCTGCCCCAGCCGGATAAAATATCCGTTGCAGCTTTTCTGCAGGGCGGCTGCCAGATCCACTTCTCCGTGAGGGACACCTCCGGCACAGCGGAACACCTGCCCATCCACAACGCAATAGCCCGGGCAATCCCACACAAGGCCCGTCTTCCCCGCTTCCAGCGCTGCGGCAGCCAACACCGGCTTGAAAACAGAACCCACCGCATAGGCCTGAAATGCCCGGTTCACAAGCGGGCTGTCCGGAGCATTCAGGCTGGCGGAGACATTTTCTGGGTCAAAGCCCGGTGTACTGGCACAGGCCCGCACTTTTGCACTGGCCGCATCCAGTACCAGAATGCAGCCGCTCTGCATCGTCTGGACCGCCACGGCTTCTGCCGCGCGCTGGATGGACCGGGAGAGAGTCAGTTGAACGCCCACTGCGCCGCTGTCCGATTTTACAAGCTCCGGCTCTGTCCCGCTCCAGAGCTTTCCCTGTGCGTTGACCGCACAGACCAACTTGTCCTGTGCCCCGGTGCCGGAGAGCAGATCCTCCAGCGCTGCCTCCAGCCCTGCGACGCCGTGCCCCTCGCCATCGAGATAGCCCAGCAGGGCCGACGCCAAAGGTGCATCCCCATAGCGGCGCGGGACGGCATAGCACCACGCGCCCATTGCAGAGACATCCCGCGTCACCTCCACCAGAAACGGCCGGGAGGCGTTCCGTTTCTGGTAGAGCATTGCCTGACCGGCCTTGCTGGCATACGGGTAAAGTTTTGTGTAGCTTCCCTCCCCGGGCAGACTAAGCGCCAGCCACTGCTCCCCAAGCCCGGTGAGCAGGTGACCATTGCAATCGTAAAAATTGCCCCGCCGGGCCGGGAACGTTAATGTGGCTGTGCTCTGCGCTTCCGCCCGGGCTGCATAGGCCGTGTTGGAGCAAAGCCAGGACAGCCTGCACAGCACCACTGCAAAGCCAAGCAGCAGTGAGCCATATAGCACCAGCACCCGACGGCCCGAATCAAAGCCCCCTCTCCCGTCCCATATCCGGTTACAGTATGGACGGAAAAGAAAGGGTGCATTCGTCAAGCTCTTAAAGAAAGACGCAAAAGAGGCGGAGCCTCGAAGAGACTCCGCCTCAAAAGTGCGCTTAACAGTATTTGCAGTTTTTAGGGAGCGACTGCGACTTAGTACATGCCGCCCTTCCAAACCACACTTTTGGAGCCGAATCACGAATATCGGGAAACGTAGACTTTTGTAGAATTATCAAGGCCACAAGCCGATTTTTCCAGATTCTCCGTTTTTGCATGATCCACGCATTTCTACGCAAATCTACGCCACTTACCGGGTGATTGGCGTAAGTTTTGGCGTAAGCAATTCCGCTTCATGCGTCGAAAATCACAGGTTGCCGGCGATCTGTTCAAAGGCTCTTTCAACCGATTCAAAGCTGCTGTGCGTGTAGACATCCAACGTCACACTGGCATTGGAGTGTCCCATCAGGTATTGCAGGCTTTTTACATCCAGCCCGGCCTGCTGAACATTGGTGCAGAAGGTGTGTCGCAGCACATGAGGTGTAATGCGCGGAACAGGTTTGCCGTACACCTTCTCAAACTTTCCCTGCACGCCACGCATATAGTTTTCCAAGTGCATTGCCACCTTCGGCATTCCGGACTTGTCCAGAAAGAGGAATCCGCTGCAGCCATCCACCAGCGCTTCTACCTTTGTGGATGCTCTGGCTTTTACTACACGCCGCAACGCTGCACAAACGGTATCTGTCATGGGAACATTGCGGATACCGCTTTTTGTTTTCGGCGGTGTGACAAAGTAGGGCTTTTCAGCCGTCCGACAAAGCTGCCGCCGGACATGGATACAGTGCCGTTCAAAGTCGATATCTGCTCGTGTCAGGCCATACAACTCGCTCACACGCAAGCCGGTTCCCCAAAAGAATGACGATATCATCATAATAGTTGCCGCCATAGTCTTGAACGAATTGCAGATATTTCTCCTGCTGTTCTCTGGTCAGGGCATTGCGCACATAAGCGTCCTTCGGCACAACGTCCGACAGCTTGAACTTAAATGGATTCTTGCGGATAATGTCATCCTCTACCGCCATCTCAAACGCCGGTCTGACAACGCTTTGCAGGATTCCTATGGTGTTTTGCTTGAAACCGCTGTCATGCAGAAACACGAACCAGCCTTTCGCATCGGACAATTTTACCGTTTTGATGGTTTTTTGCCCGAAAGGGTCAGCATGAATCCGCTTGACCGCTGTGTTGTACGACCGAAGTGAATTGGGTTTCAACCCACGTTTCAGGTTCATATAGCGGTCAACCAGATCAGCCACCGTCATCTCTCCGGCGGCGTAGTCGATGCCGTCTGCCAGATCGCGCCACAGTTCTTCCTCTTTTTTTCCGCAGCTCTGTCAGGGATTTAGCGTAAATACAACGCCGTTTCTTGTGGATATCGGTATAACGATAGTCGTAGGTGCCGTTTGCTCTCTGGCTTTCGCCATCCTTCAAAACACGGCCCTTGCTATCTTTGCGCTTTTCAGACATTTAGAAACTCCTTTCTGTGAAAAGCGCATATAGGGGTTAATTTTAGTATACCATACCGACCATGCGATTTCCACCGATATCGTACAGAAAAGACATTGCACAGTTCTCAAATAGAATACGTCATCTGAGAAGGTTGCCGCCAGATTGTCCGGGTCTTGTGGAGCGAGAGCCGAACGGGAACCGTGAAAGCAGTCCCAGTAGATGTTGCCTTTAGCTCGTTCCGGGTCAATGTGCTCGCTGTTGGAAAGGTTGAAACTGCGGTCATTGTGCTTGGGGTTATAGGTGCCGTGGGTTCCGGCTCGTCCGTTGTGTCGCGTTAATTTCAGATAGACATCCCTCTTTTCCTGTATTTTTGTGTACGGCCACTCGTGCGATCAAATCACAGAAGTGATACAATTCTTCTAAGCAACGGGTCTCGCATTTCAAGACCGTGTCTTGAAATCTTCTCTCGGTTCTGGCCAACCTGCTGGCCGGGTTTTGCGCGGCCCTCTACGCCGAGGTGCTTGCCCGTTGCCGCAACGCCCCTCTACCCCGTTTTTTCATCACCGCGGCCATCCCCCTCATCCCCGGCAGCACCCTGTATTACTGCATGAACGCCGTCGTCTCCAACGACCTGCCCGCCGCCGAGCATTTTGGGGAGCAGACCTTTCTGGCGGCGCTGGGCATTGCGGGCGGCATGGCCATCGCATGGTGTCTGGCCGATTTAAGCCGGAAGCTCCGGGGCGGCTGTAAAGCGCGTGCTGCGCCGCGCCCCGGCTGCTTGACAAGCTGATTTTTCTGGATACAATACAAAGAAAAAACCTCGGAGACGCTCCGGGAAAGGAACATTTGGATGAGATCGAACACGAAACAGGCCCTGCTGGTGACGGTGGTGGGCGTGACGCTTTTTGTGGCGCTGCTGCGGCTTTCGGACGTTTTGGCCTTTGCCGCGCAGCTGGTGGATCTGGTGCTGCCCATTTTGGCGGGCGGCATTCTGGCGTTGTTCCTCAGCGTGCCCATGGCCGGGCTGGAAAAGCGGCTGGGGCGGCTGTTTGCCAAAGCGAGAAAGCAGCCCTCGGGCAAGGCGCTCCACCTGCTGAGCTTTCTGCTCACCCTGCTGGGGGTGGTGCTGGTGCTGGTGCTGGCCCTGACGCTGCTGATCCCGGAGCTGGTGCAGTCCTTCCACAGCCTGTATCTGCAAATTGAAGCCAACACCCCCCGCTGGACGGCCTACCTCCACACCCAGGACCCCGACATGGGCTGGCTGATGAGCCGGTTGGAGGGCATCGACTGGGAGCAGCTGCTGCACAAGGTGACCTCCGGCCTCGACACGGTGCTGGTGAACGCGGCGGGGGCCGTTTCCGCCACGGTGAATCTTGTGGTGACGGCCTCCTTTGCGCTGATCATCTCCGTCTACCTCTCGCTGGGGGCACCGAGCCTGGGCCACCAGGCCCGCACCCTGGTGCGCGCCTACCTCAAGCCCGGCCACGCCGCCTGGGTGCTGAAGTTCTGCCGCCTGTTCCGCCAGTCCTTCGCCAACTTCCTCACGGGCCAGTGCAGCGAGGCGGTGATCCTCGGCATGCTTATGAGCCTCGCATTCTCCCTCTTCCGCATTCCCTACGGCAGCCTGGTGGTGATGCTCACCGCCATCTGCGCCATCATCCCCTATGTGGGGGCGCTGCTCTCCTGCGTCATCAGCGTGTTTCTGGTGCTGCTGGTGGACCCCCTGCTGGCGGTGCGCGCTTTGCTGGTCTACCTTGCGGTGCAGTTCATCGAGAACCAGTTCATCTACCCCCGGGTGGTGGGCAAATCGGTGGGGCTTTCGCCCCTGTACACCCTTTTGTGGCAGCCATGATCGGCGGCAAGCTCTTCGGCATCCTCGGCATCCTCTTCTTCATCCCGCTGACGGCGGTGGTGCTGGAGCTGGTGAAGGAAGACGTCTGCCGCCGCCTGCGCACCAAAGAGACGCTGCAATAAATAAATAAATAAATAAACAAGCAGCGGCCCCGCAGACCTTTTTCAAAGTCTGCGGGGCCTTGTGCTGTGGGGCTATTTTACCTGCACGGTCATGGTTCGGTCACTGCCCGGTAGCCGCGGATGACGCGCCACTTGGCAACGCCCTTGTCCGGCTTAAAGCTGCCGTCGGCGCGGGCTTTCAGGTAGCCCTGCTCGATGGCCCACTGGGCGGCTTGGGCCAGCTCCGGGTCGGCTACATCCGCAAAGGCGGGCAGAGTGGCCGGGGCCGGGCGGCCTGCGGTGTTCCAGAGGAACATTGCCAGCTCGGCGCGGGTATGGGGCACGGCCACCCCTGCAGGCAGGAGCTGGTCAAGGATGAGCTCCGTGCCCACCTGATAGGCCACGACGCCCGCCACGCCCACGACTGCGACGCCCACCAGAAGGGTGCCGAAGCCGTCTCCGCCGTCTGGGCTGCCCTCGCCGCTCTCGGCGGTGCGCCAATGGCCATAGAGAGGTCACGTCCCGGTCGAGTTGCCCACATGGTCCGCGCCCGGGCCCATGTAGTAGGGGCTATCCTCCAAGCGGGTGCCGTCTTCGAGGAACCAGCCCTCAAAGAGGCGGGCTTCCTCCTCGCTGCCGATGATCGCACCGGGGATCTGCATCGACGGCTCCGCTTTGTCCCCCGGGCGGACGACCCAGTAGGCCGTATAGTCTGTGGGGCCTGCTCCGGCCGGGCGATCTTCGCCTTCTTGCTCTCGTTTACTTTGCGCTTCCCACCAGAGCGAGGCCGTCCAACGTTCCGAACTGGTAGATGGTTCCTTCCGGGCAGGTTTTCTTCCGGCAAGCAAGTCCTCTATGGTTCGGTTCCGCTCGGTATGACGAATCTTTGCATTGCGAGCATTCTGGTTCTCCACAAAGTGAGAGTAGTGGATTTCATAGAACATCTTCTCCACATCGCTGAATGCGGCAGTCTGTTTATCCTTGTCGGATGCAGAACGGATGCCATGATAGCAGTCCCAGTAGATGTTACCTTTAGCTCGTTCCGGGTCAATGTGCTCGCTGTTGGAAAGACTGAAACTGCGGTCATTGTGCTTGGGGTTTGTAAGTGCCGTGTGCTCCGGCTCGTCCGTTGTGTCGTGTTAATTTCAGATAGACATCCCTCTTTTCCTGTATTTTTGTGTACGGCCACTCATGCTATTAGATCACAAGAGTAATACAATTCTTCCAAGCTAAGGGTCTTGCATTTCAAGATCAAGTCTTGAAATCTTCTCTCGGAATCGAGAGGTAGTCCTTTCAAAAAAGGATTTATGTGGTTGTCATACTGCAAAGAAAGTGACCTATCGCTCCTTCCCCTCAGTGGGAGATCATGGCGTTTGTCGCTTTCTGCTTAGAAGAGTTTGCTTCTGCTCTGCAAGAAAAGTATAGCAAAGAAACTCATACTCGAACAGGAACTGTGAGTTCCTAATTTTCGGTGAAAGTAGGAAACATCGTTCCCATTTCTTGTTGCATCGCTATTCTTTCTTTGCGGGGAATCATTAAGATGCTGCATCTCTGTAATTATCATAGCACCTGAAATCACTAAAGTCGTGGGCTTCGCAGGCCTATTATTGGCCCCCTAAGTGAACCTGTTTTGATTACTTTTCCCCGATTTTGGTATAAAGTTTAGCGGAGGCTTCTTTCATTTCAACAGCTTGCCGGGAGAGTGCGCAGCAGCGGAGCTGCTGGATCTGCCGCCATTTTGCGCTAGATAATACCCAGTAGGATATGACGCACAGCGTCATATCACTGGGCAAGGCGTTCCCCCTGACTCCAGAAGAACTTCAAAGGGCTGCGGTCTCGCCTGTCGGCTCGGTCGGTGCTTCAAAATACCTGCGGCCTTTTTGAGGTCGCCACTGGCGACCCGCACCTCTGCACTCTTGCTCCCAAGGGCAAACTGTCCTGAACGGACAGCTTGGTAGGCCCGGCTTTTGTTACCCGAAAAGAAATTTGTTAACGATAATTGACAAATTCGTCCGTTTTTGTAACAAGCATAGCACCCATGCAGACAGCCGCCTTTGGTTTTATGCCGTATTCTATTGGTCAATCTCTGAAGATCTTATCCAGTTTCCCTTTCCATGGTGCCCGTCTTGGCAAATTCCAGCGTATCCGCCTGACGGATATGGTGGGCGGTGATGCCGTGACCCTTTGTAAAACCCAGAATGTAGCTGATGGCAATGTGGTAGATGATCTCAGTCGGCGCAAGCCCATAGACCTGCTTTTGGCAAAGATATGCTCCAGCCGGGCGTTGTCGTCCGGAAAAGCCTGCCGCATCTTCTCGCTGCGGTAAAGGCGCTTGACGATTTCCGTAATGTACAGGCCGGACTTCATGTAGGGGTCCAGGAAGGTCTTGCCGGGGTCATCGAAGCAGCCGGGGTTTTCCTGCTCCAGCAGGTCCACCATCTTTTCACCACCCACTTAGGGGTAAAGATCTGGTTGGTTTTCTGGGGTGGGATGTAATCGAAGATATCCTCGGTGCGGCTCTCATCAAAGTAATCCGCCAGCTTGACCTTCAGGTTCAGGAATTCCTTCACCGAATCGTCAAACACCACCGGGTCGAACAGGTGACCTGCAAAGTGCTCCTCCTGTCAGGTGGTCTGGTTGATGTACGGTCCACCGTCCCGCAAAAAGCGGAACTGTTCCAACGTGATGCTGGTGACCTCCTGAAAGACCTTGTCCGGGATGATCTGGTCAAAGTTCGCCAGCGTCACGGTCTCGTCGCCGTAGGCCATGAGGAAGGACGGGATGGTGCGGGAAAAGCCCCGGAGATGGTCACGGACGGTGTCCTCGTAGCCCTTTTTCTCCTGCTCCTTCTGGTTGGTCTCCACGGTGCGCACGATGGTCTGCTGCATTTCCTGCGCCGTCTGCTGGATGGTGGATTGCAGGTTTTCCAAGAGAGCAGCGGTGCTCTGATGCTGCTTTGCATCAAACTCCCGGTTCACCTTCTGGCGCTGCTGGGCGGTGGTGCAGCTTTGCAGCTGCTGGGTGCGCTGGGTCTCCAACTGGCTCTGGTCGATGCGGTAGTTGTCCACCACCTTGTTCACCGCCACGTCCATTTTGGCTTTGGCGGTGCTCTCAAACCGCTTTTGGTCGGACAGCTTCAGGTCCCGCCCATACTCCTGCTTTGCCTGCTCCACCATAGGGGTGATGATCTCCTTGGTGATGCTCTTTTTCAGGGGTTCCAGATGCTCTTCTTTGGCAGGAGCCGGGGCATCGGTCAGGTCTTGCAGGGCGGTGTCCAGCGCCGGGGTGCTTTCGTAGATCTTTTCGCCCCGAACACATCCGCTGCCTTGCCGATGACGTAGCCCTCATCCAGATCCACCTCGCCCTTGTCGTTCAAGGAGAGGTCTGCGCCGGTGTCCGGGGTGATCTGGATGGGTTTTGCCTTGGCCTTCGCTGATAGGCTGGAAGTTTTGCAGAATATCCAGCACCTCCTGCGGTGCGCTGAACACGTTGGAAATGTTCTGGAACAGGAAAAATTGCTCTGGAAGCCCATCCGCACCACTTCTTTCGACTTGATCTTCCGGGGGATACTGAGGACTTCTTTCTGCATCCAGCGGGATCATCTCCCCTTTCTCGTCCTCGCCGATGACCGGGAAAAAGTTGAGCAGGGTCTGGATGTGCGCCTTGCGCTCCTCGGTGTCGCCCTTGCCGCTGGCGGTGTCCTGTGAAAGGTCGTTGGCGAACCGCTCGTAGATCAGCAGAGTGCGGGCGGGGTCAAAATCGAACACATAGGCGTTCTCTTTGCGGCGGAAGGTGCCGTTTTCGTGGAAAAGGCAGGGGTTCTGGGCACGGAACGCCGCCTGCATATACAGTGCCGGGCTTTTCAGGTTGGAGAGCATCAGCACTGCCGACCACTCCGGGATGGTCACACCGGTGGTCAGCTGCCCCACCGACAGGGTGATGGTCTTTTCGTGGTGGGCGATGGCGGCTTTTACCCGGTCAAAGCTCTTCTGGTTCTCGTCTGTGTCGTCCAGCTTGCCGTCACCGGCGGCAAGGATCACCTCATAGTCCCGGAACACCGGGTGCGCCTGCAGCTTTTTTGCCAGCGCTCTGGCACTATCCACCCGGTTCAGCAGCCAGAAGGTATGCTTCAGCTCTGCCCGCAGCTCCGGGGTGGAAAACGGAAATTTGTTCTGGGTGGTCATAGCATCCAGAAAGCGGTCCACCTCGGCGTCGTGCTCAAAGCTGCCGCTGGGCTTTACCTTGAAGAACTCGTTCAGGTCAAAGGCAAATTCCTGCGTTTCGCCGTCAATCTCTACACCCTGCCGGATCTCGTCCCGGATGATCTCGGACATCTGGTAGGTGTAGAGGTTGAGCATGGGGAGGTTTGCGTAGGGGTTCTGCTGCCCCGGTTCGCCCCTGCCAGTTCCGCTTGGCGGCCTGCTCGTCGGCGTAGGTCCAGTTGAAGATGGCATCCCCGGCAAACTTGTCATTCGCCAGCGCCTTGAAGGGCGTACCGGACAGGTGCAGCGTGAACTTGCGGCGGATACGGTCGAAGGCAAGGTCGGTCTTGTAGGTATCCACGCCCTCGTGGGCTTCGTCGATGACCAGCACATCCCAGTTCAGCTCGGTCAGGTGGCGCAGCTTGTCGTACTCGCCGCCGAAATACTTGGAGCCTTTCATATCCTGCAAACTGACGAACTCAATGCGCTTATACAGCTCCTCGCCCTGTGCGGCGGCATCCAGATAGCCTTGCTCGTCCAGCACATGGGGCTGCCCGGCAAGGGCATCCACATGGCTGACGAACAGATAGCCGGACTCCCTGCCGAGAAAGCGCACATAGTCGCTGTACCAGCTATTGGCGATGGCAGGGCGATTGGTGACAATAAGCACCGTCTGTGCATCGATCTGCTTGCAGAAGTCGTAGACGGAGAGGGTCTTGCCAAAGCGGGGCTTGGCGTTCCAGAGGTATTCCCCGCCGGGGTGGCTCTGGTAATAGATTTTGGTGTCGTGGACAGCCCTTGCCTGCTCCTCCCGCAGGGTGTAGGCGATGGCGGCATCCAGCTGCACCCTGCCCCGGTTCATGCGGAAATCCTGAAAATACCGCCGGGACTGCTGCCCATCCAGATGGAACCACTCGTTTTTTCGGTCGTTCTCCACATTCAGCTTGCGGAGGTAGGCGTGGAAATCGTGGTCGGTGAACACCTCGCCGCTGCCGTCATCGTAGACGGCATTGCCCCGCCACTCCTCATGGAATAGCACATCGGCGGTGTGCGTCTGCTGTTTCAGGCGTTTGTCCACCGACTGCTCGGTGTAGCCGATCTTCGTCCAGCCGTTGTGCCGGGCAATTTCCGGGGTGGTATAGGCGTAGATCATGGGCACCACCTGCCGGGCAGTGCGCAGGGTTATGCCAGCCATTATGCCATCTCCTTTACATGGGTCTCGATAAATTCGATCTCATCTGCGGTCAGGTCATACTTGCGGTAAAAAGCTGCCGGTCAATCTCCGCCACCGACTTGCTCCAATCAATGTCGGAATGAGCGGTAAAGCTTGAATGGAGAACATTTATCCATGTTCCTTTATGGTTATGCTGTGTTATTTTCAGCGTTCCCAGCATCGTTCTAAAACGCAAACTTAGTTTTAATATATTTGCAATAGCCGCTTCTGCTTCTGGTCTTGTATTAAAACAGCCAATACCGATAAACGACTGAGTATACCCGATAAACTACTTTCCCCGATAAGGGGTTCCCCGACAAGGGGTGTCGATAACACCCGTTCTTGTCCCGGCCATGTCCTGCAGGAAGTATAACCTTGTATTTGAACAAATTCGCGTGGTTTTGGTCTATAAATCTTCTGGCAACAAACCGATAATGGCGAACATTTTTTTTATAAGTCCGATTATCTTTAAATCGTCATCGTTTTGTTTTGATTCCCCCAAATACACCTGCTGCCGAAAAATATAGGTGTAGTCAGTCGTTTTTCCGTTCCATTGCTTCCGATTATCTCACGATACTCTGGATGTTCACGGTAGAGTCCCTCTAAATCCCATTTATTTTGCTGGACAATCATGTCATCAATTGAACCCACATTCGAGCGGCTTCTTACTTTTGTCAAAATATGGTTTAGTTCTTGAAACTGAGAAAATATACCAATCGCACCAAAATCTTTTTCGGCATCTCTATATGTGACAAACGCCGCCTTTTATATCTGTGTTTGCAAAAATTCCGAACTGTCCTGTTCATAATACAGAACTTTCAGATGCTCGTCCGCAAGCATCTTCTGGTTCCATTCCTTAGGCGTTTTTCGCATTGAACAGAAAACGTCAGGAGTAATTAGTTCAACCTTATCGCTGACCTTATAAGACGCCTCCATAAAATTGTTATATACCGGCGTTGCTATTGCGATGAACCTTCCACCATTTCCTGATACGGCGGGTTTCCGATGACATAATCAAACTTCATGCTGGTACTCCCTTCCTGAATGGTTTCAAAGTTCCGGGCGGTTCCATGGCTGCCTTTGCGCCAGTTTTTCACTTTACAGGATACCGTGGGCGGCTGCGGCTCTGCCGCCCCGAACATGGAGAAGAGGTCGAGCTGTTCCGCCTCCGGCTGAGGCTTGCCGCCAGGCACAGAGAGGTGCAAGCCGTCCATCTGCCACAGGTTCCAGCTGATGATGTTGGCGATAGGCTGCAGTTCCTCTTCTGTGGGCTTGCGCTGCCAGCGAGCTTGCAAGTGCTCTGCATAGGTCAGCAGCAGGTTGACCCGCGCCAACAAAAGATTATCGCCCTGATACTCGTAGCCGTAGGTGGACTGCACCGCATGGGTGGCATATTTGCGCCACTCGTCCTCTGTGGCAGCGTTCTCGCTTACCACACGCAGCTTGCGGTCCAGAATGCCAATGCGCCGGGCTACCGGGATCATCTCGCCGGTGGCGGCATCGTACCGGGACGCCAGAAAGGGGGCTTCGCCGCAGGTCACCTCAAGCGGCGGCTCTGCACATACTGCACCCATGCCGGGGTCCTGCCCTTGCAAGCCGGGAACTGCACCGGCGTTTCCACCGTCTGCCAGCCTTGGGGCAGCTCCACCGTGAACTGCCCGGCGCTCTCTCTGCCCTCAGCCCACCGAACCAGTCAGCATCCAGTGCGTTGTTCATCTTGTTGCAGACCCATGCGGGCTGAACACCTCGCCTTTTTGCGGGTGCGCTGCTGCTGGGTGTCGGTCTGCTTCATCATCCGGGGCAGCACCACCTCGTAGTGGGTCAGCCCGAGCTGCTGGGTGGTGATTTGAGATCTATCCGTCACCGGCTCGTACATTACCGTTTGCAGTTCCTCCGGCGGGTCGGTTGCCCAGATGATGTTTTTACCGGTGGAGCGATCTTTTAGAAGTGTATCCAGCACCGCCTGCACTTCCGGTGCGTGAAAGTCGATCAGTTGTTCCAACGGGGATTCCCTCGCTTTGCCTTAGCGTTGCGGCGGAAGTGATAATATTCTTAGCACTTTCCAGCCTATACTAATAAGTATCTTATCACTTTCAAAGGCAAATTAACAAGATTCTCGGCGTTTTTTGTCAAAAGTGATAATATTATTTATACTTATGGCAAAGAAAGGCGGGAAAAGGATGATTGGCGAACGGCTCGCGGACCTACGCAAATTAAACGGTGAAACGCAAGAAGAACTTAGCAAAAGCCCTTTCATGTTTCAGTGCCTACCGTCCGCACATGGGAACGCGACAAAGCATCTCCCAGACCATGAATGTTTTGATTGCACTCTGCAAGCGTTATGGCACCTCCGCCGACTACCTGCTGGGCTTGACCGATATCGACCCCTCGGACGAGGCTCGCAAACAGCGCCAGCGCCTGACCGAAGAAGAACAGAACGAGATGCACCGCTACGAAGAATATCTGTTGTGGAAACGCAAAAAATAAGCCGCCCAGCAAGACCGTAAGGTCGCTGCGCGGCTGTTATTTTACACAATGTATTCAAATCTTTTTATCTCTTCCTGCTGATGCCCTAAAACTATTTTTTCTATGTCTGTCAGTACTTGCACCAATACTGCAAGATTTACACAAGAATTTGTTTTTTCTTGTTGACATCATTTGACTTTATAGCTACAATATCTACAAAGGAGGTTTTGCAATGACTAAAAGTGCAGAAATCCAGCGTACTGTCTTAACTCTTTTATCGGATGGAGCTCAGCACACCGTACAAGAAATGAAAGCCACTTTAGCTCAAGACGGTATCAGTGAATACACAGAAGGACAGTTTGCTGGGTCACTGAATACGCTAATTCGTAATGGTTCTATCAAAAAAAACAACCGAGGCATTTATTCAATAGAGACAAGGAGTGAAAAAATGATGACCTGCTTTGTTGTTTCCCCTATTGGCGAAGACGGAAGCCCCACACGAGCTAACGCAGATAAGTTGTTCAAATATATCATCAAACCCGTCTGCGAGGAGTGTGGATTTGATGCTATAAGAGTCGATCAGCTAAACGATGCTAACTCTATAACACAAACCATTATCAATAAGCTAGATCACGCCGAGTTGGTGATTGCCGATCTCACAGAGCACAATCCAAATGTATTTTTTCGAGATGGGATACAGAGCACAAACTCAAAAACCAATTATCCATTTGAAGTCCAAGGGTGAAAAGATTCCTTTCGATGTGACAACCATTCGTGCCTTCGATTATGATTTGACTGATTTAGACAATGTAGAGCAACTTCGAGACCGGCTGCAAAAACCATTCAATCATTTGATTTCACAAAAAAGCGAAGATGAAATCAAAAAGATTCCGAAGTCACTTCTTTGGCCACACCTATTCTGTATCAAATTTTAGATGAAATCACAAAGTTGGAAAGCAAAATCGAAGCCATAAACACAGACACACTAGAGGCTGTAATTCGTGGTATGCAAAAGGACAACCTCAAGGTTCTCCCGACACCGCTCTGCAAATGCAACTTATCGCAAGTTGTATGCAGAATCCAGATGGCTTCATGAAGCTTTTGGAACTCTCGGAAAAGCTTCCCCAAAAGAAGTAATTTCCTATACAAATAGGTGTTATCCTATCTCTGCTAGTTTCAGCTATTATTGGACTTATTCCTATGGTTCTAGACAAAAGTGATTATATTCAAAAACTCTGCTGTCAAAAAACTTGTCGCACAAGCAAAAGCTACTTTTACATTGAGGAATGCATAAGTTGTATGTAGTTTACTTTAAATAACGCGATAAATTGCCCTTAATGATATACCGTCTGCTTTTCAGCGCTTATCATTAAGGGCAATTGTTTTTATAACATTTTGGAGATATACTCTCGCAATCCATCCTCCGTCCGGATGTTATACTTCTCATCCACCTTTTTGAAGTAGCTCTTCATCGCATCCAGCGAAATCTCCGCATGAGAAGTTTCGTCTGGCAGAAAGCCCTTCCGGGCATCCAGCCAGGGGCTTCTTTGTGGGTGATGCTTTCCAGAACCTTTCCACTGTACATACCAAAGGTATCCAGCACCCGGTCCACCACCTCTTTGGCCTCCGGGGTGAGCGGCAGCGCGCGCTCCTTCAGCGGCACAAAGCGGTCATCGTCAATGGGGTTGTACTTAAAATCTCGGAACAGATTATAGACATTGCGATACACCGGGCCATGCACCCACGCTTCGCAGGGGGGCATCAAACAGCGGTTTGTCGTAAATCGCTGCATAGTTGCCCTGAATATAATACAGCAGCTTTTGCAGGGTCAGTGGTGTCACCTCATGCAGCGCCGAGAAGATATAGGCGATCACCGCCAGCAGTTCTACCGGGACAGCCACATAGAGGTTTTCCATCTGTGTTGCAGCAATATGAGCCTTTTTATAGGCTGTTTCGCCAATCTTTTCCCGACTCCGATCCAACAGTTCTTTCATATAGGTGGCTGATGCCAATGCGTGCAACATAATGTCAGAATACTTTTGGAGGGCACCTGTCCTGCAAGATAGCGGGAAATCGTCACTTCCCCAAAACCCAATGCCAACGACAGAGGAGCTTTGC
>VOFB01001190.1_pt1 | contig 17621 bp, 19 predicted proteins | sample 5384141 | NCBI WGS metagenome assembly VOFB01 (sample SAMN12384721, study PRJNA508395) | human gut metagenome | isolation source: healthy gut A | host: Homo sapiens | reverse complement strand
CCAGCATAGCTTTAACCGCATATAAATTCATACGAAACTCACGATTGACAAGAAAATGATTTTTATCTGTAAAATCTTCATCCGTCTGATCGGTAAAGAAATCAAGAGGATCACTCTCTTTCAGTAATTTTTCAGCGTCATTCAAATCTTTGAGAATAGCGTCAACCACTTCGCTGGCTGGTAAAACAGGAGTGGCATCCTTATCAAAAGCAATACGGTAGGGTATAGCTTTGGATGCAGGATGTTCTTTATAAACAGGACCGAACATACGCAACAAATCAAAGTGAAGAAAAGCGCGAAGCCCGAGTGCCTCTCCCTTCATAGTTTCATAATAGCGTTCGGTAACTAAAACATCTTTATTTTTGTCTACGTACTCCAAGAAGTTATTAATATTGGCTATGATGTTATACATCGTTGAGTAAATCCCATTCTTCTTACTCAAAAACATGTTCTCATAATCGAATACGATACTTTGATCGAAAACAGCATTTGTATTATACCCCGGATAATCGGAATATAATCCTGCCAACTCATCCAAATAAGCATAAGTCAAGTCTCCGGCATACAATGTCGTGGTTCCCAACTTCAAATAAATACCTGTAAGCGCATCCTTAAATCCTGATTCCGACTCAAATTGCTTGTCGGTAGGAATAGAAGTCTTCGGAGATACATCCAACCAGTCGCTGCAAGACATAAGTCCCAGCATTGTTGTTGTTAATAGTATATATATTATCTGTTTCATACAAATAGGTTTTTAATTAGAAAGCAACATTCAAAGCAAATGTAAACTGACGGGAATACGGATAGTACAAACCTCTTTCGCGTTTCACTGTAGACCAATAGAAAAAGTCTTCCATATTAAACGTCACTTTAGCGGAACTCAATCCCCAATGACTAATAAATTTTGTATTAGTACGATCCATACGATAGTAAACAGACAACGAACTTCCCTGGAATATATTTTCATCCATTATAAACCGGGAAGTGGCTTTCGTTTCCAAACCGTTAGGATTAAGAACACGGAACTGTGCCTTATCACCCGGTTTCGCCCAACGTAGCTGAGTTACCCGTCGATCTACATTATATTTCAAATTAGCATTTTCCACCTTGTCAAGCAAGGTCTGATTATATACCTGACCGCCAAACTGATACCTGAAGCTGACATCTGCTCCCCAACCTCTGTATGTAAAGGAAGAATTAATATATCCTTGCCATTTAGGTTCTGTATTACCAATAGGTACTACATCATTCGCACTCCAGTTAACGGCACTCGTCATCTCCCCGTTACGTTTCAATAATATTTCATCTCCGGAAGCCGGATCAATACCTAATGAACGTACTACCCAAATACGGGAAAGAGATTCACCTTCTTCATAACGTGGCAACGGCGTATCTTTTAAATCTGATGCACTTTTATCATTTCTGTATTTCATCGCTTCCGATATTTTCAATAGTTTGTCAGTATTATGAGAACCGTTTACTGTAATTGTCCAATAAGCTTGTTTAGCAGTGTTTTTATAAGGAATAGCCGAGAGAGAAATTTCCCAACCCTTATTCTCTATCTTTCCCAGATTTTCCGGATAACTGCTGAAACCAAGAGAAGGAGCAAGACTTATATTGGCAACCATATTATCTGTTATTTTCCGATAATATTCCACACGTGCAGTAAAACGCTGATCGAAAAAACCGAGTTCCAAGGCAAGATTAGTACTTTTTGTAGTCTGCCATTTTAAACTTTCATTATGCATAGCCAAGATTTCCGAACCTGTTGCATCCGATGAGTAATAAGGAAGCAGTAAATTGGAATATGTATAATAACCATGTGCCTGATAAGGATCAAAACCTTGGGAACCGGTCGTACCGTATGTACCCCTCAAAATAAAATCGGAAATAAAAGATACATCTTTCAAAAAGTTCTCTTTTTTCAAATCCCAACGTAATCCGGTTGACCAGAAAGGAGCCCAACGGTTATTTTTTCCAAACTGTGATGAACCGTCCAAGCGTATATTAAAGTCGAACGAATACTTATATTTATAAGAATAGCCTCCAGCAGCTACCCAACCAATGGAGCGCGTTGTCCTCTCATCTCCTGTCACCTTCTCATTATATTTCTTACCAAACAACAAGTTATCCATATTATCATTCGGGAAACCAGTCACATAGTTTCCATAAGTCTCCGAATTATTCTCCAATACACTCATACGTGCATTAGCAGTCAGGTAGTGATCTTCCAGTTGCTTATTCCAGCTTCCTGTTAAATCTATGCCCCAATTGACAGCTTCGCTCTGACTTCTGCGGTAATCACCTCTTAAGGTAGGATCGGTCACATTATCAAAAAGCGTATGTTGTGCAGGACGAAAAATATCACGATGTCCTACGCTTTTGGACAAATTAAAAGCTCCTTCAAACCGTAATTCATTAGTAGGATTATATTCCACCTTGAAAAGTTCACGTACTGTAAAGTTTTTACTTTGGTCTTTACTGTTGAATGTTGTATTATACATCGGATTCAGGTAGCTCGACTCACCACCCACTCCTTCGAAATTATCAAGCCGTTTTTGTATTTCTCCGTTCTCTCCATACGGACGCAGATAAGGATTCAAGCGGGTATATTCACTAAAACTTCCCCACGGAGACTCATTAGCCACCGAATTATCCAACGTAATACTATTCTTTAACAACACCTTTTTCAGGCGATACTGAAAATCAAGTGAACCGGTCAATACATCACGCTTACTGTCTTTCATCACACCCGGAGAACTATTATATCCGACATACATCCGATAACGCAAGGCTTCGTCACCACCTTCCAACGTAACCGTATGTCGTTGTTGGAAAGCTGTTTGCAAAGGCTTGTCCAGCCAATAAGTATTTACTCCTGCCAGCACTTCACGCAATTTAGATTGATAGAGCTGCCATTTTTCAACTGTCTCACCACCGTATGTATAAAGCCCGCTTTGCAACTCTGCGTCTATCTTCTCTCTTGCATTCATTAAATTATATCCGGTCATATCCGGAGCTTCAATACGAAGTTCCCCACCATAAGTCACCCAAATCCGTCCCGGTTTGGGAGTCTTGCTTTCGATAACAATTACTCCATTTGCCGCACGCGAACCATAAATAGCCGTAGCTGCCGCATCTTTCAACACAACGATGGAAGCAACACGGTCGGGATCCATATCAGCAAGTGTCTGTATACTGATTTCAAATCCGTCCATGATAAGCAGCGGTTGATTGGCATAGGTCTCATATTCGCCCTGAACTGCCAGCACATCATTACTGGCAGAATTTAAATCTACCGTAGCCTGTGCATTCAAATCCATATTTGCACCGCCACGCATACGCATATCAGGCAGATTATTCGGATTAGACCCCATATTGATATTATCCATGATACGAAGCCCGGGAGCGACAGCAGCTATCGCTTTAGCCACATTATTCGTACTATACTTTTTCAGTTCTTCACCCTTGATAGTAACAGCAGAACCAGTGAATCCCTCTTTCTTTCTATTAAACATACCTGTCACCACCACTTCATCGAGTGCTTTTGTATCAGACTTCATCACTACCGACATATAGGATGAAGGATTCAAGAACTGAGTCTCCAAACCTACATACGATATTCTAACCCGACTATCTTTCGAAACATTAGAAAGCTGAAAATTACCATTATTGTCCGTGATAGCCCTAATATTATTGGCATCTTCTACGATAATAGTGGCACCGATAACAGGAAGTCCGTCTTCCTCGGAAAAAACTTTTCCTTTTACTTGTGAAAAAAACTTTTTAGAATCCTCTTTTGTGATATTGATGAATTGTCCGTCAATGTGGTATTTCAACGGATTTTTCCCGATAATCACTTTCAATGCTTCATCGACTGTAGCTTTTTCTACTTTTCCGGTAGAAGTATAAGAACTGATTTCATCGTAGATAAAAAGAACTTTATATCCCGATACTTTTTCAAAACGTTTAAAAATAGAGGGTAATCCTTCATTTTTAAACTCCATTGTTATTTGCTTTTCCTTACCTGTTTGCGCTTCAACACGCCATGAATAGGCAAAAAGGAAAAAACAAGAACAAGACAATGAACTTTTTGTGCTTGATTCTTTTCATAAGCCCGAATAGTTAAATAATATTTCATTCTTTTAATTATATACGAAGTTTAAAAAAGAATGGTTACCCTTAAAAGAATTTATTTTTCAGAAATATATTTTCTATTCAGATTTATGACTTTTTTGCTGTTTTTTATTCAATAATTAGTTTTCCTGTTTCAAAATGAGCATGTATCCTTCCATTCGATTCAATAATTCAATCAAGTGAAAGATGTCTTGGTGACGATTTGCAAAGAAATGCATACGAAGATCCATAATTTTGCTATTGCGGAACTCAATATCTATATTATACCAACGCCCTATTTCTTTCATCATGTCAACCAGGGCAACATCGTCAAAATAGAAAAATCCTTCCTTCCAATATAAAAATGATTCAATGTCCACCTCGTTCACAGCAAACGTTCCGTCAGAAGAAAGCTGTGCACTTTGTCCCGGCATCATTTCAACACTATGAATCCACAAGTATCGCTAACAGCCACTTTTCCTGTAATGAGCGTAACACGGACATCAATCGGAGGTGTAGCTACACACATTAAATTCCGTTCCTAATACTCGAACCTGTAGATTTCCACTTTTCACAATAAAAGGATGTTCAGCGTTCTTTGGTTACATTAAAATAAGCTTCACCTTCCAAAGAGACGACTCTTTCTTTTCCTTTAAAAACCGTAGGGTAAGCCAGAGCGACTGTCCGAATTCAAGAGTACTTCAGTCCCGTCGGATAAAACTACCTTAAATGTCTCTCCTCTAGGAATATTAATCTATGTATCTGTACTTTTTTATTTCTTATTTTCTTATTCTCAGTCTGAATAGTATTATAAGCAATCTTCTGCGGTGATAATTTCACCGTAGAAGAGGGAAGTGATTGCACTGCTTTTTTCAAAGGTTCAACTTTTTCTTCACCGGCAACTTGCAAAGTAACTTGCTGCGGGGCGTGGTCTGCCTGAAAAACTTTAATACTTTCTATATCCGATTCCGGAGAAAAGGACATCATACGTAAAACCAGTATAATAATGATTGTTGCCGCTACTCCTGCAACACTTGTCCATAAAATATAGAGCTTTTTATTTCGCCTGTCCAGATGTTTTCGATGAAAATCAGCTAAAGCCTGCTGTGTATTAATAGAAAGTGCATTTTTTTCCATTTGCATTCCTATTACAGCTTCTGCAATATCACTGCAGGTCTGAAAGCATTCCTCATTCTCTCTTAATGCCTGCAATTGATCGGAAGTAATATCAGAAACATTTTCCATTATTTCCAAAGCTTCCTTTTCCGACTTATTTATATATGTATTATTTTCATCCATAGATTATTCATTAGATATATAATATACGTTTTAAAATTCATTTTGGTTACCTTTTTGGCCTAATTCTTCACGAAGAATACGCAAAGCTTTTACTATATTCTTATGAATAGCTGCCACACTTACATTGAGTTCCTCGGCCACTTCCTTATATTTCTTATTATGAATGTAGCACGCTTCCAATAATGTATAATTATACGGAGTCAGCTTTTTCATAGCTTTACGAATACGCAAAATACGGGAATCCGGTTGTTGTGAATCCGCTTCCTATTATTTTATTGATTAATTGCGAAGTAAACTCTACATATTCTTCATGGATATTTTGCTTGCGAAGGTAGTCAATGCAACGTGTACGAATTATTGTATACAGATAAGTTTTAGCCGTAACTTCTTCTATCTTATCATAATTACGCCACAAATACTCAAAAGCATCACTTACGATATCCCGGCAGACTTCGCGTCATTTACAAAATAGTATGCAAAATATACAAATTGTGCATACCACTCATTAAACATTCTGTCAAAAGCAGCTTTGTCATCCATTTAATATCGTATTCTTCTGTTATTTCTGGCAGACAAATATACATTAAAACTTGATACGTAGTTGCATTTGTACATCTGCTTTTTTATTTCCATAGATTAAATCGTTGCCGGAACCTATCTCATTCCGGTTCAGATAGATAGTTTCGCCGAACTTGGTTATGAACAACCAGTGCTTATTCAGTTCATATCTGAAACGAACGGAGCAGCGAAATCCACAACCTTGGAAGGACGGTGTGTAAAACATATAAAGCAATCCGCTTTCCGAAGCATATACACGCGAATCATAATCGTCTGTACAAAAAGTAACTGCCTTGAACGTCAGCAAACAGCCTGGTCCAAGGCAGTTGGGAGGATATCATTTGTGTAACCTGATATCCTTTAGTAGCAGCTCTGTCCTGAGAATGAAAATGATTATAATCTAAAGTTGTACGACTGCTTAACACATCATTCAAAGAATAGTTCAAACGATAGCGAAGTTGATGATGAAAAATAGGAAGCGTTAGTGTTCCTTTACTGCCTGTCCAATCCCGTTCTTTGCGTTTATAGCGGTACTTCAGATACATGGATAGATGGCTGCGTGGAGTAAAAGTGGCTTGAAGCAATCCGTCCGTTCCGCGGGAGGGTTTATTTACTCTGTATTTTTTCCACGGAAAAGAAAATAAATCGAATGAGGCGAAGAATTTCCAATAGGCAAAAGGAGAAGTCTCCATGCCGATATAATATCCCTGTTCATTTTGAACGTACTTCCTTCACCGAAAGAATGAGCATACATAGCCCAATAGTCATACGAATAAAAACGATGTATCAACATAAACTGAGTGTCTTGAACCGGCGAGTATTGTAATCGGTTCAAAGAAGCCCAACCTTGTTTTCCTATGGCCGTCTCTCCCTGAAAAGAGAAGCGACGCCAACGGTAAGCATAATCTATCCCTAGATTATAGAAGTGATTTCCATGAATATTATACTTGGAATAACCTGTTAGTTCCGGTTCATAAGGTCGGTTGAAAAGGTAGTAAACACCGGTGATACCCAGTCGAATACGGTTGTGTTGATAACTAACATGTCCGCCTGTTAATTGCATGGTGAATAGGTTCTTTTTATCCGCTTCTTTTTGACTTCGGTGCAGTCCGGTTTTATAGATAGAGGTGATTTCTCCGTCAGTGATTACTCCATCTAATGAACGGTGTGAATAGAAACCGGAAAGATCCCAATCTTTAGATAAAGCAACAGTGGCGGCCACTCCCCGAAAATAATTGTATTCATCGCTGGAAGAGTGTTTCTTTATTCCGCCACTGCGATTGTTGAAAGAAGAGGCATAAATTGTTTTTCCCATCAGATAATCAGTGCTAATCACTAATCCTTGTCCGAAACTAAGCCGATAGTTACCAATAGCCAATGCTTTCAATCGTCCACAATTCTGAAGTAATAAATAAAAGAGTAATAATCATAGCCGTAGCGATTATGCAAAGCAGCAAAAGGTTCTCCGGCATCTTTTTCGGCAACTCCCCCTGCATAAAGCTGGTCACGATATCGAAATGTATATTTCACAGAGTTATAAACAGAAGGTCCCAAATAGGTATGTTCATAACCTTTTCGTTTATAAAATGGTATATCCAAGCGAGTTAACACTCATTCTTACCATACCTTCCTGCATCTTTCCAACAGACTTTTCCACCGAAAAGCAGCTCATTGTTAATAGCTTTTATACAGACAAAAGGTAGTAAATACTGGATTGTCTGCTTATCCATCTCTTCTACCAGTTGAAGTTCGTAAATGGTTTTCATTTGCCGTGTATATAAATATAAGCCAGCAAATGCTCAATCTGAATATCACTTAGGAAAGGAAACTGTTCGAGTTGTTCACGGGTAGCACTATTCAAATTAACTGGCTCCTGCAGACGGTTGGAAAGCTCTTCCAATTCATTTTCCCAATTAGGAGTATTAACAGAGTTATCAGTTCCGTTATTAACAGATAAATCTTCAAGAACTTCTTCCATAAGATTTCAGAAGGGTTTTGAGCACTACAAGCAGGAATTATTAACAGGCTGTTTATAATACTTATCAACCGTAATAGTTGAGTAGTTTTCATCAATAAAATGTGTATTTTCTTCTGCCTTTTACAGATAAGAGCGCAAAGATACTTTAAATAGGTTAACATCGAAAGGAAATGTCTGAATAATAAAATTTTAATTCTATTTTTGTATGTGAAAAGGAGACTTAACATAGTAGTAATGACGCTGTTTGCTGTTGTTTACTGTTCACTGCATCTGCAGGCTCAGAAAAACAAAGCATTAATGGATACTTGGTTCCGATGTGTATCTATAATGGAGATACGATTCCATGTGTCCAGTTAAGGACTGTTTATATCTTCCGCCCGTTGAAATTCAAGAATGAAAAAGAACGCCAGGAATATTATCGCCTGATCCGCAATGTGAAAAAGGTATATCCTATCTCCAAAGAAATTAACCAAGCCATTATCGAAACTTACGAATATCTTCAGACATTACCAAACGAGAAAGCCCGTCAGAAACACATTAAACGGGTGGAAAAGGGATTAAAGACCAATATACTCGCCCGAATGAAAAAACTCTCTTTTGCACAAGGGAAACTGTTGATTAAACTAATAGACCGCCAAAGCAATTCTACCAGCTATGAACTGGTGAAAGCATTTATGGGACCTTTCAAAGCCGGATTCTATCAGGCATTTGCTGCACTGTTCGGAGCCAGTTTAAAAAAAGAATATGATCCGGAAGGTGAAGACAAACTAACGGAACGTGTAGTATTGCTGGTAGAGAACGGACAGATCTAAAATCAATCGGCTTATAAGTTTATCAACTTTATAAACTGAATTGATCACTACAACCATACTAGTTATCATTTCAAGAATTAATAAGCTTCCTGTAAGGTATTAATTTCCGGTTTCTCAGAAGTTAATACTTGAGTTCCCAGCTATTAATACGTATCATATAGGCTGTTAATACCTGACAACTCAAGTATTAACAGCCTGAAAACAAACTATCAACAACTATAATAATAACTTCCCAACATCCATAGAATCAACATGGTTCCATATAGTTATAAACAATACATAGTTATTGATTATAAATGAATTAACTAAGCTATTAACTCGTTATAAACAACTTATTAACCAATCCTGTATTATAGCTATTAACGTAACTTTTTGAATAAATCCCAGATCACAATTCCTGTCGTTACAGAAACATTCAATGAGTGTTTCGTACCGTATTGAGGTATTTCGATACAGCCGTCCGAATGGTTAATAACCTCCTGCTGCACACCTTTCACCTCGTTTCCCATTACGATAGCGTACTTCTTACTTTTATCCAGTTGAAGTTCATCAAGCATGATACTTCCTTCCGCCTGTTCTACCGAATAAACAATATACCCTTCTTTTCGAAGGTTATCAACAGCATCAACAGCGTTATCAACATACTTCCAGTCGACAGTGAATTCAGCGCCCAGAGCTGTCTTATGCATTTCGGGTGGGGAGGAGTGGCCGTTATTCCACACAGATAAATACATTCGATACGAAAAGCATCCGAAGTACGGAATACCGAACCTATATTGTGCAGACTACGAATATCGTCCAACACTACCACCAAAGGCAGTTTCTCAGCTTGTTTAAACTCTTCGGCACTGATACGGTTCAGCTCTGTTATTTTCAGTTTGCGCATACGTCTTTTCTTTTATTACATTCCGATTGCAAAGGTAACTCTTTTCTGTTAACACAGATGTTGATAACAGTTTAAAACCTGTCAAAACTATCGGCAAAGATTTTGAATAATAATTCTTGCATTATTCAAAAGAAGGTATAAGGGGACTTCATTATGAACATTCCAAAAAACTAAATCAAAACTTTCTACACAGACATAAACATATTTTTCAGCACTTATCTGCCTGTTTATATCCATAAAGTTTTTAACTTTGCACTTTATCAACAGGGAGTTAATAGATAACTTCCATTGACGACATTTAACGATGCTTGCATTGATAATAAAGCAAGTAGACAGTAAATCTTGTCCTTTTTTCCCGTTCATAACCAACTCATAAAGCAGAAGTATGGACTAATAACTTATCCGGCAAGAAAAACGGATTTATTTGCTAACATTATTAACAGGCTATCATCACTAACAAAGGATTTTTTTTAAAAGGGGAAGAAAATAGAATATTATAATGAATGAACTAATAAAGGCTATTAACGAGCTGAAGAAAGAAAAGAATGCGATCATTCTGGGCCACTACTACCAGAAGGGTGAAATACAAGATATCGCTGATTACGTCGGTGACAGTCTGGCATTGGCTCAATGGGCGGCCAAGACGGAAGCGGACATCATTGTGATGTGTGGTGTTCACTTTATGGGTGGAAACGGCCAAGTGCTTTGTCCGAATAAGAAAGTGCTGGTTCCTGATATGGAAGCCGGTTGTTCGTTGGCAGACAGTTGTCCGGCGGATCAGTTTGCGCAGTTTGTCAAAGAGCACCCGGGACACACCGTTGTTTCTTACGTCAATACAACGGCTGCGGTTAAAGCGGTAACGGATGTGGTGGTGACTTCCACCAATGCGCAGCAGATTGTGGAAAGCTTCCCAAAAGATGAGAAAATAATCTTTTGGTCCGGACCGGAATCTGGGTAATTATATCAACTCAGTTACGAACAGGAATATGCTGCTTTGGGACGGTGCCTGTCATGTACATGAACAGTTCTCTGTTGAAAAGATCGTTGAACTAAAGACACAACATCCCGATGCAGTAGTCTTGGCACATCCCGAATGTAAGAGTGTAGTGCTGAAGTTGGCTGATGTGGTAGGTCAACCGCTGCATTGCTGAAGTACGCCGTGAATCATCCCGAGAAAGAGTATATCGTTGCTACCGAATCGGGTATTCTTCATGAGATGCAGAAGAACGTTTCCGCAGAACGATAGTACGTTTATTCCATGCGATTGAATACGTTAGAGAAGCTCCTCCTGAACGATAGTACGTGCGGATGTAAACGGATGTGTAGCTTTCGGCTATGCGATTGAATACGTTAATACGCTCGCATCGCAGGAAGCTTTTCCATATTCTTTATCTTTTTGCTTTCTGGTACATGCTCTTTTCTTTTTTACAGAAGAATTGGATGAAGAGCTATATGAATTGTTATTATTGTAAGAAGAGCCGGAATCGCTGCTTTGCGCTACGTCACTTTCTGTCGTTTGCGGATTACGTAAAGGAATCTGCTCGTTATCAGCCACAGTGGATTCCGGATAAGTTTGTTCCTTGTTTTTATTTTCCAGTTCTTTGCTTTCTTTATCTTTGATAGGTTCATTGACGATGTATTTTTTACCTTTTTCGGTAAGAGATACAGTGATGAATACATGTTCTTTGGTTTTCGCACGATTCCAGTAACTTGCCGGAATATATTCATTAATTTGTTCGGCACTGTAAGTTAACATTTCATTTGCAGCCAGCTGGCGTAGTTTATAACGCATAGCCGCATCGTTTTCTTCATAGTAGCCAACTTTAAGTGTCGTTACATTGGCGCTGTCTTGAAACATTGGAAGATCTTCAATAGCGTCTTCGGCACGCCCACTTGTAAATTCTTTATTATTCCCACAAGATACAAAAGCAGATACTGCCATAATAGCCAATCCTGTCTTACACAAATTAGCCCATACATTTAGTTTGTTTTTCATAATAGATATATGTTTGTTTATAAAGATTTTGCAATGTATTAATAATATGTAAAATAAACAAGAAAAATGCGAATAAATATTGAATTAATTATTTGAATATGATGCAAATAAAATAAGGGCATCTCAGTATCGACAGGCATATATTCACCACGTCCGCTAGGCTGTATCTGTAACGGATTCACATGATAGTTCTTAATCAGGATGCGGACGACCGAGGTAGCACGGATGACACTCAAATCCCAGTTGTCTTTAAACTGTACCGTGTTGATAGGTTTGTTATCCGTATGTCCTTCAATAAACACATCAATATCCGTCTGTTTGTTCAGTACTTCGGCCAGTTTGCCAAGAGCTTCCTCACCACGCTTATCCAGACGGGCGCTTCCTGATTGGAATAATAGTTTATCCGACATAGCTACATATACTTTTCCGTCTTTCTCACGAACGGTCAGTTCGTCGGTACTGAAACCAAGTAAGGCATCTTTTACATTGCTCAAAAGATTCTGTACCTTATCGTTCTGCGCTTTAATCATATCCTGCAACTCGTTGATAGTACGCTCTCTTTCGTTCAGCTCGTTTTTCTTCTGGTTCAACAGGGCGTTCAGTTTTTCCTGTTCGGTCATGTTCACATTCTAAGCATATTTTGATACTGGCGGATACTGTTTCCCATTTTTGTTGTATCACGCATGAGGTTCTTGATTTGTACCGACATTTGGTTGCCCGTGTTACGGCAGTCGGTCAGTAGTCCTTGCAAACTATCTTTGCTTGCGGTAGCTGCCAGCTCTGCAAGCATGAACTTCTTTTTCGTTACACATGAAGTACATAATAGGATCGTAAGTAAGTAAATAAAGTAATTTTCTTCATTGTGTTTTATGTTTTAAAAGGATATGTACAATTAGCTTTGTAGAAACTCACATAGTTTCTGCACAGCCAGTGCACGGTGGCTGATCTTGTTCTTGATATCGTTTCCCAGTTCGGCGAAAGTCCGGTCGTAGCCTTCCGGTTAAACACGGGATCATAACCAAATCCGGAATTACCGCCGTTTTTCTCTGATTATCTCGCCCTTTATCACTCCTTCAAAAAGATATTCCTTTCCGTCCAATATCAACGAAATAGCAGTACGGAATTGTGCTTTGCGATTTTCCTTGCCTTCCAGTTCGTGAAGCAGTTTGAGCATATTTGCCTGGGCGTCGTGTCCTTCGCCGCCTGCATAGCGGGCGGAATAGACTCCGGGAGGTCCCGTCCAGGCTTCTACTTCCAATCCCGTATCATCGGCAAAGCAATCCAGGTGGTAGTTTTGAAAGATATAGGACGATTTCAACAGGGCATTTCCCTCCAGCGTCTCGCTGTTTCGGGAATATCCGTATGGCAACCGATATCGTTGAGGCTCAGCAGTTCTATTTGGTCTCCTAGATAGCGGCTACTTCTTCCAGTTTATGAGCGTTATTGGTAGCAAATACCAGTTTGCGTTTCATCATCTTATTTTGTTTTTAACGGGGTTGTTCAATACTTATCAACCGGTTATTATTTCACTTTTAGCTTATCGAATCCTTCGCCATATACTCCGATAACTGAACTTTGGGAGATAAAAGCATTCGGGTCGATACGTTTCACCAGACGGAAGATGTCGAGTGACTGGCGTTTCTTGGCAAGTACTACCAGTACTTTTACATTGGCTTTACTGTACCAGCCTGTGCCATCGAGCACGGTTACTCCGCGATCGGCATCTTTGATGATACGGTCGGCTATTTCGTCATACTTCTTGGAGAAAATGAAGAATTGGACCGATTGGCGTGCACTGTTGATAATCCAGTCGAGCACGACGCCAATGATGAACAGAGTGACGAAACCGAAGATAACACGACGCCAGTCATGGAATATAAAGTAACAGGAACTGATGATGAATACATCGCAAATCATAATCATTCTTCCGAGTGTCACATCTTTATATTTGTTAACTATGGCGGCGATAATATCCGTTCCTCCCGTACTTCCGTTATAGTTGAACACAATACCCAGACCTACGCCACACATGGCAGCACCGATGATACAGGCCATGAAATCCTGCCCTGTACCGAGTAACAACGGTTTACCGTCCGGCGTCATATCCGGCGCTTCTACATAATTGTTCACCACCAACTGGAATAACCAAAGCAGAAAAGTCAGCATAAAGATAGCATACGTCGTTTTTATACTGAATCGCGGGCCTAATACCCGGATAGCAAATGTCATCAGAACGGCGTTGATAATGAAGTATGACCATTGGATAGGGAATCCGGTTGAGTAGTAGATGATAGCACTGATACCGGTAGTTCCTCCGGTCGTTATCTGATAGGGCAGTAAGAATGCCGCCCAGCCCAAAGAATAGCTGATTAGTCCGAGAGTGATGTAAGCATAATCTTTCACTTCTCTCATTACTTCCCGCTTTTGCTAGTTTATGCATTGATTTTAAGTATTAGGATGTCAAAGTATCAGGTATCAAGTATTAAGTATTAACCTGGCGGATATATTGGGATAGCGGCTACGGATAATACTTAATACTTATTACTTAATGCCTGTTAAATAACAACGTTTACAATCTTCTTCGGAACGACGATGATCTTCTTTCGGAGTCTTTCCGTCGATCCACTTCTGTGAACGTTCGTCGGCCAATACGGCTGCCTGGATAGCGTCCGAAGCTTCATCTGCTGCAAATTCCATATTGAAACGTGCCTTTCCGTTGAAAGAGATCGTGTAGTTGATTGTATCTTCTTTCAGATATTCTTCATTGTATGCCGGCCATTGGGCGTCGCATACGGAAGTCTCGTGTCCCAGTACGTCCCACAATTCTTCGCAGACGTGCGGAGCGAAAGGAGCAAGCGTGATAACGAGTTGTTCTAGAATCTCTTTCTTACTGCATTTCAGGTTGAAGAGCTCGTTTACGCAAATCATGAATGCGCTGATAGAAGTGTTGTAAGAGAAAGTTTCAATGTCACCTGTTACCTTCTTGATAATTTGTGGAGGCTCTTCAGTTCTTCCTTCGTTGCCGGTTCGTCTGTCACCAGATATTCATCCGTGCGGCTGTAGAACAGCGACCAGAATTTGCGGATAAAGCGGTGTACACCATCAATACCATTGGTATCCCAAGGCTTGGACTGTTCTACCGGACCGAGGAACATTTCGTACATACGCAGCGTATCGGCACCGTATTTCTCGACAATCATATCCGGATTGACAACGTTGTACATGGACTTACTCATCTTCTCTATTGCCCAACCGCAAACGTATTTTCCATCTTCCAGGATAAACTCGGCTGTTTTATACTCGGGACGCCATGCTTTGAAAGCTTCTACATCCAAAACATCGTTGGATACAATATTTACGTCCACATGCATAGGAGTGGTTTCGTATTGATCTTTCAGGTTCAATGACACAAAGGTGTTGGTGTCTTTGATGCGGTATACAAAGTTACTTCGTCCCTGAATCATTCCTTGATTTACTAACTTTTTGGAATGGCTCTTCCTTGACACTCACGCCCAGGTCGTGAGAACTTGTTCCAGAAACGAGAATAAATCAAGTGCCCGTTGCATGTTCGGTACCACCTACATAGAGGTCTACATTTTTCCAGTACTGGTCAATTTTCGGATCAACCAATGCCTTATTATTATGTGGGTCCATATAGCGGAGATAGTAAGCCGATGAACCTGCGAAGCCCGGCATGGTGTTTAGCTCAAGCGGGAAAACAGTTATGTGGTCTATCTTCTCATTTTCTACTACGCATTTGTTTACTGTATTCCAAGCCCATTTCGTGGCATGTCCCAATGGAGGTTCGCCGGTTTCGGTAGGCAGGAATTTAGCTACTTCGGGCAGTTCCAAGGGCAGGGCGCTCTCGTCAATCATGTAAGGCATGTTGTCCTTGTAGTAAACCGGGAACGGCTCGCCCCAATAGCGCTGGCGTGAGAAGATGGCATCGCGCAGACGGAAGTTCACCTTTACACGTCCCAAGTTATGCTCTTTCACATATTTCTTGGTAGCGGCAATCGCTTCCTTGATGGTCAGCCCGTTCAGTGAGAGGTCGCAATAGGGAGTAACGCCTTCGCGTGGAGAGTTGCATACAATGCCTTCCTTGGCATCGAAGCTCTCTTCGCTTACATCGCAGCCTTCTACCAACGGACGAATTTCGAGACCGAAGTGCTTGGCAAAAGCATAGTCACGGCTGTCGTGCGCAGGCACAGCCATGATGGCACCCGTACCGTATCCTGCAAGTACATAGTCGCTTATCCAGATGGGAACTGCCTCACCGGTAAAGGGATTGATGGCATATGCTTCCAGAGAATACACCGGTTACGCGGCGGTCGGCGATACGTTCACGTTCCGTACGTTTCTTGGTGCGGTCCAGATAAGCGTTTACTTCATCTTTCTGTGTGTCGGTGGTAAGTTGCTGTACCAGTTCGCTTTCGGGAGCCAATACCATGAAGGTGACACCGAACATGGTATCTGCACGGGTGGTAAAGATAGTGAATTCCAAATCGCTGTCTTTTACCTTGAATTCTATTTCAGCGCCTTCGCTGCGTCCTATCCAGTTCTTTTGGGTTTCTTTCAGGGATTCGGTCCAGTCGATGGTATCGAGTCCGTCCAGCAAGCGTTGTGCATAGGCAGATACACGGAGACACCATTGACGCATCTTCTTTTGAATGACGGGGAAGCCGCCTCGTTCGCTTACGCCGTCCACCACTTCATCGTTGGCAAGTACGGTTCCCAGCTGAGGGCACCAGTTTACCATCGTCTCGCCCAGATAGGCTATACGGTAGTTCATCAGGATTTCCTGTTGTTCCTTTTCGCTCTTGGCATTCCACTCTGCGGCGGTGAAACTCAGTTCTTCGCTGCAAGCCACGTTTATTCCTTCGGTACCGGTTTGGCTGAATGCTTCAATCAGTTCCTGGATGGGACGTGCCTGCTTTTCATCGTTGCAGTAGTAGCTGTTGAACATCTTTTGGAATGCCCATTGGGTCCAATGGTAATATTCCGGTTCGCAGGTACGGATTTCGCGGTTCCAGTCGAAAGAGAAACCTATCTTATCCAACTGTTCACGGTATCGGTTGATATTGTTGACGGTCGTAATTGCAGGGTGCTGTCCCGTTTGTATGGCATATTGTTCTCGCGCTTTTCTCGAATAGCGGACTGATAAATGCAACCGAAGTCGGAAAACGTACTGACGCATTGGAAGCATCAGCCTGGAACGACTCTCAATGGATTTCCGCAGTAGACGCCCCTGTAGTGAAAGGACATAACAACGGTCGCGCAGCCGATGGCGCGAGTTGGTTCGTGTCCACCGTGAAAAACGAACAGAAAATTGTCTCTGCCAAGTGGATGACCGCTGGACTGGGAGTTTACGAGTTGTATGTGAATGGGAAACCCGTAGGCGGGGAATTTCTGAAACCGGGCTTCACACACTATGCCAAGACCAAACGTTCTTTCACCTATGATATTACAGACATCATCCGTACCAAGCCAAACGCCGAGAACATGCTTTCCGTACAGGTGACGCCGGGATGGTGGGGTGACAAAATCATAACTCCCGGAGGATATGACGGCATGATAGGCAAGAAATGTGCCTTCCGTGGTGTACTGGAACTAACTTTTTCTGACGGAACCAAGAAGCGCTACGGTACCGATCTCGAAAACTGGAAAGCCGGAATTGCCGGTCCGGTGAAACATGCCGGTATCTTTGACGGAGAAGAGTACGATGCACGCGAACCGATGGGCTTCGAATGTGTGGACAAACTCTCCATACCCGAAGAGAACACCGAATTTTCTGGCGACATTCTGCCTTCGGACGGAGCGGAAGTCTATCTGCGTACAGATCTTGCTCTTGCTCCTATCAGAGCATATATTTGGAAGAATATAGAAGGAGCGAAAGAGAACGAGTTCGGTAAGGTGATTATCGCCCGTGAGTTCGCATCGGGCAAGGAGATGACCGTAAGTCCGGGAGAGACGTTA
>VOFB01002170.1_pt1 | contig 17626 bp, 28 predicted proteins | sample 5384141 | NCBI WGS metagenome assembly VOFB01 (sample SAMN12384721, study PRJNA508395) | human gut metagenome | isolation source: healthy gut A | host: Homo sapiens | reverse complement strand
CAGTTACGGTACTAAATTAAGCTTCGTGTATTGCTGGTATGCTCTCAATGTATCGATGCCAGCATTTAACTCCGCAGCATGGTCAAATCTTCTTTGTTGACCCGTAAAATGCGGTGTGTGCGTTTTTTGTGTGGCATCAATTTCTGCTCCCCATACCGTGCCGATACACAATGTCTGAAACGATGCGCCGAATCCAACTTTAACAAGATGCTCAATAAGTTTTGGATGGCGCCGATATACGCGCAGGTAAGTACTGACCTGCATAGCCTCCTTCGTAGGTTCATAGAACTGCCGGAGTGCGCAATACTGCCACGGCGTTCCCTGCAAGGCTCTTTTCAGCGATGGAAGGTAAATCGCCCCGGTATCATCGGCTTCATAGCCGCTTGTATAGGGAGAAAATCTTGGACGATTTCCCCTACGCCAGTGCGTTGTGCTATCGTAACTGCTGTCATAATGAACGCTTCTGTGTCGGTGCCTTCTTTCCCAACGGCGTGGATAAATAACCTTGCGTTCTCATAAATTTCTTTCGCAGGCGTATTCTTTTTTCCTTATATATGCCCAGCGTACCTTGAAGATCCGTATCAGCAATTCTTCATCGCTGATTTTTTGAATAACCTGGCTTTCCTGTCCCATGGTGCGCTCTTCTCCCCTGCGTTTGGCGATTTTTTGTTTGCATTGCGGGCAGACAAAGATTTTTTCAGTTTTCGGCTTTTTTCACAGAAAACTTCTCACCAATAGGTACAAAAGACCTGCGTTTCCGGCTGGTTTCTGTCATACGAATAAAACAGATAAGTGCGGCATGACATTTCGGTCAATCAGCGTGCCAGGTTTGACGGCGCAGCTGGGACCTTTCATTTTCTCGACTATGCCCATATCACGTTTGCAGCGGCGCTTTTTTTGCCTGCTTGTTGCGAATACCATACTGATAGACCTGCAACGCCTCCAATATCGTGATGCCACTTGCACTTTGATTGATAAAGTCGAAATCGTAACCCATCCGTCCTTTATAGAAAACGCAGGATTCCCCTAAATTTATAGAAACTTTCATCCACAAGATTTTCCAGCATTGAATCCGCCACTTGACGTTTCCCTCGGCATCACGCTCCAGCGTAGCAAAGTCATCCTTGCCCTGAAACACGACCCATTTTGGCATGCGGTCATTTGCTTTCAAGCCGTTCACATTCATAGAAGTAAACCGCCAGCGCCCTATGCCCGCCGAGCAGCTTGACGGCGGCCGTGACAAAACATTTCACCCGTTCCGTGTACAGCACCCCAGCGTTCAGGCTGATGTTCAGCGGAGCATTGGCCGCGTGGCGGCAGGCTCGTTTGTCAGTTTCATCCTGCCGCCTCCTCTCTGTGCCAAAGTCACCAAAGGTGAGTTGTTCTTCCTCTGCGGGTTTCAGGGGGCAGGCTTGGGCGCTGCCTTTTGGGCTTATCCTTTTTCCTTTGCCCGCCTTGGAAACTTTCCCATTGTAGGTTTGGAACAAACTTTCTTCCGGTTCCAGCGTCCTCCTTGGCATCGGCATCACGGAAATACTCCCGCGCCCACTGGTAGCAGAGTTCGTCCGGCACATCGCCGCCCGAAACCATACGCCCATAGGCTTTTCGTCGTTGTCCTTCATTTCCTGTTTTGAATACTCCCGCGCCTTGCGGTTGATGTAATGAAACAGTTCACCATCTTTTTCTTGGGTTTCATCACAAGGCGGGCAAAAACAGGGTCAGCCAGGCATTCGGTCTGCACATCCTCCATAACGCAGAGCTTCATATTGCGGCGGGTCCAGGCGTTCGGTATCCTGCGAAAACGCGGTTCATGGATGCCTGCATCACGTCGTCATCCGACATGGCGGCAAGGCGGTCAATTCCTGCTGTTCCGCAGTTTCTTCTGCGCCTGTTTTGCCTCCACTCAGCTTTGCGCTTGGCTTCGGCGGCATCAAATTCAGCCTTTTTGCGGGCTTCTTCTGCGTCCTCCGCTTGCGGTTCCTGCTTCAGGGTTTCTACCGGCTCAAATTCTTCGCTGAAAGAATCTACGGTTTCACTATCGAAGATACCTCAAAGCATCATCCTCGGCGTCGCGGTTCATCATATCAATTTCAGATTATACCCATTGTCCTATCCTTTCTAAAAAGGCGAGAGCTACCGATGGTAACTCTCTGCCATAACTTTTGCGGCATCAGGCCGCTTTTTCTTTTGCTTCTTCCTGCCGCAAAGCAAGCTGCCAGTCGTCTATGCCCTTTGTAGGCGGTATTCCAGACAAGGCTTGTGCTTTGCAGCCCGGCTACGCGGGCAATCTGCTGTACCTTTTCGGCGGCAGATGCCCACATATTCATTTTCTAACTTGTCCATGTCGCGGCTTCCGACCAGCTTGGTGCCGTTCTGTGCCATGCAGCGCAGTGCGGATTCAAGCCGTTCGAAAACTTCTTCACCTGCCACAGCAACAAACGAGCGTCCTGTCAGGCGGTAGGCAATATCGGCTTTGAGCAGCCCTTCCGTCACATATACGGTCTTGGCAAACGGCTCGCCCACAAAATGCAACGGGCTGCCGGAGGTCACGCCATGCGGCTTGCCGATAGAAGACAGCCATATATACTTCGCCCCGCTTTTGCCCGGTGGGTCATCCCTGCGGCGCAGCGACGTGTCCAGCCGTATCTGCATACCGCAAATCAGACCGTCCATACCGACAGCCGGGAGCAGGATGCCTGCCGTGCGGCTGCTGAAGTTGATCGTCCATCGCCCGGCATCATCTTGATGAAGCCCGGCACACCTGCAAGGTGCAGCCCTGCCCGCCGCAGGCGCAGCATAACTACGGCACAGAAACGCAGGTGGTCGATTTGAATCGAACCTTGCGATTTGTTCCTCAGTCAGCCCGCGCCGCGGTGACAACAAATGTACCTTTGTGCGTTGGTGTCAGCGGCAGCATGGAGAGCAGCAGCGATTAGGTCTGGTGTATCTCCTGCGGGGTTGCGCGGGCATTTTGCTCCGGCTTTATCCCGATGCAGTCATTCACCCTTGGCCGGGGTGTGTATCGCCCCAGCGCTTCACAAATCTCGCGGTAGGCATCGGCATTGCCGGTGCCGTTATAGCGGGCATACAGTGCCAGCATTCCGCCCGCCGCGCCGCAGCGGTTGCAGCGCCAGACGTTTTTGTCTGTGTTGACGTTGAGCCGCCCGCGCTGGTCCCCCACAAAGGGGCAGTTTAAGTACAGGCTCGACGGCAGACGGCGACGGACAGTAAGCCCCAGCAGTTCTACTACATCGGCAATGCCAAACGGAAACGAATCGGAAGATGAGGTCATGCAAAACGGCCTCCTTCCCGGTTATCCCGCCTGCTTTTCCTGCAAGCTGTCCCATATAATGGCGGCCGCCGCGCGGAGAATGTTGTTTTCTCCCCTGATAGCCTTTTACATACCAGCGCAGGCTGGCACGGCGGCAGTCAGCCACCTGTGCCAGCGTCCAGCCCTTGCAGGTGCCGCAGTCTACGATGACGTTCTGCGCCTGCTCGTAGGTCATGTGGCGACAGATTTCCTCCACCGGGGTGCTTTGGGTATATGCAGCGGCGGGCGGTTTCTGCTCCAGCACGATGACATTCTGCGGCGGTTCTGCCTGGGTCTGTGCGGGCTGCACGGATTCCAGTACAACGGTTTTTGGGCTTTTTCTACGACTTCAGCCGTGGTCTGTTCGGGGATAGGCATATCGTCCGCCATGATGGCATCCAGCGGGTCAGCCTTGGCAGCCTCCTGCGGGGTAGCTTTCACGGCTTCCGGCTGCTTCTGCACAGATTCTGTGACTTCCGCTTTCGTCTGTACCGGCTTGGCAGCTACCGTTTTTACCTGAACAGGCTTTGCAATCTCTGCTTTTGCACCTACCGGCACTTCGCTGCCGTACTCCTCAGATTCACTGCCCACATCGGCAAACTGGATGCCAAAGCCCGCATTGGAGAGCGCCGTGTCCAGTGCTTCCTCCTGCGCAGCCTCCACATACAACCCACCGGGCGTTGCGTCCAACGTGCAGTTGGCAACGTAGCTGCTCAGCGGTTCAGGCATCCTCGCGGTCACGGTAGACCTTGGCTTCAAAAATGGCCATCTTCTCGGTGATGCGCAGGGCGTTGAGCTTCAGCCGCCCGTGGGGCAGGCCAATCGGAACCACAGCTTTTTGTACCGCAGATCCAAACGCATCACGTCCTCTCCGGTTTTGCGGGAAATCGTGCGGCGCAGGAATTTCAGCGGGTCAAAGCCAGGCACGTGATTCAGCGCGGCCACAGTGGCGTTGGTGGTGTACAGCATAGGTTCTTGATTCCCTTTCATGGGTGATTTCTCCCTTCATTATTACATTCAGCCGGCCTGTTGCAGTTCCGGCAGTGCATTTCGTTCGGTGTGGTAGGCCTTACAGTACAGGCGGATGCGCTCCCCAGCATGGTATTACGCCTGCTGATGTCGGCGCGGTGGACCGCCATAAACAGGATCGGCTTATGCCCCACAAGGATGACTTTTTTTTCTTGGCGCGGGTCACGGCTGTATACAATAAATTACGATACAGCATAATTGTGTGCCCTTGACGATGGGAATAATGACCGTTTCAAACTCCGATCCCATTGCCTTATGAATCGTGGTGGCGTAAGCAAGGTCAACATGCGCCAGCTGTTCCGGCGTGTAAGTCAACTTGCGGTCGCCGCCAAAATCCATCTGCACGAGCCGTTCGCCTTTGCTGTCCGTGGTAATCCCGGTGATAAAACCAAGGTCACCGTTGGACACTTTCTCGGTGTTCTTTGTCTGCATGAACGCGGTCATGGACACGGAAAGTGCGGTTGCCGATCTTCACTTCTTCCTCGGCGGAACGGAACGGATTGACCCGTTCCCCGAATGGCCCGGTTAAGCTGCTCGGAGGCTGCCTCACCTTTTCGCGGAACGGCGAGAAGGATCTGCACGTTTTCGATGCCACGCTCGGCGGCTTCTTTGCAGTAAATGTCTTGGATGCGCCGCGCCGTCTCGATCTGCGTCGGGCTGTCCACGAACACAAAGTCATTGCCGTAGTACAGCTTGGTGTTACCTTCGTTAATGAATTTGGCATTGTAGGCAATCAGGCTGTCTTTTGACTGACGGAAGATCCAATCCAGTACCGTGACAGGCACCATTCCGCTGTGAATCAGCTCGTAGAACACGTTGCCGGCGCCCACGCTGGGAAGCTGGTTCGGGTCACCTACAAGAACGACCCGCGTGTGCTGACCGATGCGCTTGAAAAACTGCTGTGCCAGCCACATATCCACCATAGAAAACTCATCCACGATGACAAGGTCTGCATCCACAAAGCGAACGCGCTCGCCGTCTCCGATTTCTTCACCGGTGCCGAGGCCCAGCGCACTGTGTAGTGTGCGGGCTTCGTCCACGCCGGTGCTCCGCCATACGGCGGCTGGCGCGGCCTGTGGGGGCCATGAGGGCGAACTTTCCTTTCGGGTGCAGGTTCTTGAACACCTCAATGATGGCCTTTAACACGGTGGTCTTGCCGGTACCGGGCGAGCCGGTGATAATCGTCAGCCCATGCTGAAATGCCGTGCGCACCGCCTGCTCCTGTTTTGGGAAAGCGTGATACCCAGACTTTCGCGCACCGATTCCAGCGCAGATTCGATATTCTCAGCCACACTGATGTTGGCAAGCCGCTCGGCAATCATGCGGGCGGTGTCGTCCTCCTGCCCGAACACACGCGGGCTGTACAGGTACTGCTTTGTGGGCGACCACTGCACCGTGCAGAATCATCTGCTGCAAGGTTTCCTGTACTTCCTCGGCGCGGACGCGCTGTTCCGGGATGGGAATGGGCGCGTTGAGCAGCAGAAGTGTTTCCTTTACCAAATCTTCCGATGGCAGAAACAGATGCCCCGATTTACTGCGGGCATCCTCCAACGTGTACAGCACCGCGCCCTTGATGCGCTCGGCGCTGTGCAGGCGGTTATCCGTCTTACGGACGATGCCGTCCACACGCTTGAATCCGAACCCGGAAATCTGGCACAGGTCATACGGACATTTTTGAGGATGTCCACACACGCCGGACCAAAGTTCTGATAAATTTTTCAGCGCCGTGGCGGGCGTAATTTTGAACGGTCCCAAAAGGCTCATAAGGTTGCGCAGGACACGGCTCTCGGCGTAGGATTCCTCAATGTCCTTGAGCTTGCCCTCGGTGATGCCGCGGATTTGCAGCAGCTTCTCCGGCTCGTTGTCAAGGATATTCAGGGTGTCCGGTCCGAACGTGGCAACAATGTCCTCCCTGCCGTCTTGGGACCGATGCCCTTGATAAGCCCGAACCCAGAGTATGCCAGCAGACCGTCCGCTGTCTGCGGAACGATTTCCTGCCACTGCTCGACTTGCAGCTGGTAGCCGTACTTGCTCTCGACCCACTCGCCGTCCAGTTCCAGCTCTACCGCCTTGGTGTGGGGCAGTTCGTACCCCACCGCCGTAAAACGCAGCATACGGTCGCCGTAATAGCGGCCGCTGCAGCCTGCGGCGGGATGCGCGGGTCGCTGGTTTTGACAACGATGATGGAGAATTTGTTTGCTTCATTGTAAAAAAATCGTAGATTCGTAGGTGACACGGCAGCCGGTAATGCCGCTGTGTTCCTGTTCACCGTCGTGCATAGGCACGCTCCCTTTTGTCAGGCGGCTTCGTCTGCCGCTTTTGCCTTTGATGCTGAACCGCCGCGATTCCGATACCGTAACGTATTCATCGTAAATGTCCGGGTGCAGCAACTTCAGCTTTGGAGATTGTCTTTCGTGATGCCTGTCCGGCTGACGGGGTTGTAGCTGATGGTGTACTGTGTACCGCCGTACTCCCCCATCGCCATGCAGCTGCCATTGAGTTTGGCAACCATCCGGCCTTTCAGCCGCTGCATTTCTGCGTCCAGCGTTTTGGCCTGCGTTTCCACTTGCTGCTTTTTTTGCTCCTGTAGGCGGAGGTATCGCAGCATTGTGGCGGACAGGTCACTGTCCAACTGGATAGCCGGGATTGTCTTATCCGCAACACCCAAGACGGCGGCGCAGACTTTCAGGATCAGGCTGCCGTCTTCGGTGTAGGGTGGCGGGATGCGGGTCAGGATGTGGTCGTGCCAGAACGCGCGTTCCAGATAGATCATCTCCCTGTTCGTACTCCCGGTCACGGTACAGATGGCGGATAACGACTTCGTCCTCATTGTTGCCATACAGGCAGCAATAGAAGATTTCGTCGATGTCCATAACGGTCATGTAGTGGCGTCCTGCGTTTCATAGTAGACGGAACACATTCCTCGCCGTCCTTCCACCAGTGGTCTTTTTGCGTTGTAGTTGGTCGTCTTGATTTCCAGAATTGCAATTTTTCCGTTTGGCAGGCAGACAAAGTAGTCTACATCTGCCAGCATCCAAGGATACTTCGGGTGCTGGAACATCTTTTTGATCTGGAAAAACCTCCAACCCGGTTTTCTTTTGGCGAAAAATCTGGGCGACCAGCGGTTCCAGCAGATGCCCCATTTCCAGCGCTACCCAGTTGCCTGCATCATCGGCAGCCGAAGCAATGTTCAGCTTGTCGTCATACAGGTCGCGGGCAGTGCGAAACGGAGAAATGCCGAGGATCGCGGCGACATCGCTGACGCCTATCCCCGCCTGCGGTATGCCAGCCATTCCTGCTCGGTGAGGTTTTCGGTGCTGACCAGCACCTTGGGTTCCTGCCGCATGTGTTCCGGCATCTTCAGCCCCTCGCGCGCTGGCGATAGGGACGCTTCGGCCGGGTGCGCACATTATACAGCCGATACTGCAAATTGCGCGGGATGGGTCTTGCCTTGCGCGGGCGCGTGATGCGCGCCGTGCGATTGCCTTGGTCTTGCCTGTTCGTTCATTTGGTGTTCCACCTTTCCTATAAAATGTATTTTTCAAAGCCTATCGGCTCTGAAACAAAATAAAAAAGCGAGAACAATCGCAGGCAATGCCTGATGTTCACGGCAAACCGTGAACCACGATCATTCTCGCTATGGTTTGGTGCTTCCACCCCGTATAAAAAAAAAGTGCCGGCAGCGTCCGCCCTAAACGGGCAGAACAAGGCTGCTGGCACAAATTAAACTTAAACAACGTGTTGCACAAGGCACAAAATCATTTACAGGTGGAGTATAGCACAAGAATGTCCGCCCTGTCAAGATGGTGAGATTTTGCATGATAAAGCATAGTGTCACGTACATCCGCGCAGCTTTGGCTGTATGCAATGAATTTTCTATTAAAATTAGAGATACAGCAAGATTTTGTTTTTCTTAAATCGATGCTGTCACGCGCTTATGAAAAAAAGCTGACACCACAAAGGCAATAGGAGCATTTATTATGCGAGATTCCGAAAGTGTACCCATCCATCTTAAACTAACGCTTTCCATCAAAAAGGGAAGCGTCGAATACAGCAATATCGGCATCAACAAAATTGATGCCATGCTCAAGCAACCCAACTGTCCTTTCGTGTTGTATGTGGGGTCAAAGAAATTGGTCAAACAAATTTGAAGCCTACATCAGCAGCAAGCTGATTATTTAGAGAAATGCCGTTGAGAATGGGTTTCATGTGCTATAATTTCAGTATCGCGTTGGATTCCCGCTTTGGAAGGAGTCCACTATGGGTAAAGCCTAAAGCGAAAGAATGCGGAAAAGGCATACGCCAAAAGAAAGGACGGGTTATATTCCGCAAGATACTATACCAAAGACGAGGGGGCGGCGAAAAAATATTTCAAGTCATGCCTGAAGAAATACAGGTACGAAAATACATCGTCATCATCGTACCTGCAACTCTGACATGTCCGTAGACAACTGGTTTGACTACTGGATCACCCGAACATCATCTGTAACCTTTCCCCGAACTGCATCCAACTATGCAGAACGCTATAAGAGAAATGTTCCACCACTGATTGGAACCATGTGCATGGGCGACGTAAAAACCGATGCACTGCCAGGTATTCTGAACCGCATGGAAAGTACTTACGCCGGTTCTACAATCCGTCAGACTTACATTACTATGGGTACCATGTTTCAAATCTGCTGTGATGAACGATATTATCATCAAACATCCGATGAATGGCATTCTGCTAAACCGGTCCGTGCAGTGGACTGATATTCGCTACCCTTTCCGTTGAGGAACAAGAAGCGTTTCCTCGACGTAACCAAAAGATTCCCACAACTACCGGCAATATGCTCTGCTGTTGGAAACCGGGTTGCGCACGGGTGAATGATTGGTTTTGACTTGGGATGCCATCAACTGGAAGAAGCGTACTCTTACCGTCAATAAAAGTTTGGGTACCGCCATCACTTCAAGTACTGGCGTGCCGGGCCGCTAAAACAGAAAACCACGCATCCCCTTGACCGATACCGCATATCGTATTTTGAAGAGCTGCTATGACGAGCGCTTGACCCGTAAAGTCGCCCACCATGCAGCAGATTCTGGAATACACGGACCGCCGTACCCGGAGGCAGATGTACTTCTGCATTTTTTGATTTGGTCTTTGTAAACTATCGAACCGGTGAGCCGATTAAGAACAGTTCCTATGACACCCACCTCTATAAGCTGTGCGAAAAAGCCGGCATTGCTCCCTTTGGGATGCATGCGCTGCGCCATACGTATGCTACCCGCGCGATTGAGCGGCATGCAGCCCAAGGTCTTGCAGCAGCTGCTGGGGCACGCCAGTATCAAGACGACGATGGACAAATACGTCCATGTTTCTGATGATTCAATGCAAAACGCCAGTGCGTCTTTTTGAGGCAGCTGATAGTGAGAGAAAAAAGGGGTAAACCTCGAAAATGGGGGTAAATGGGGGTAAAACCCCAAATCCGTAACAAAAAACAACGATAATAAAGGAGATATGGAAATATGAAATTAGGTATCGTGGAGCCTTCTAGTGAAGGCAAAATCCACCCTTTTTAATGCGCTGACCAGCACAGAACGCGCAGGCGGCGAACTATCCTTTCTGCACCATTGAGCCGAACTCCGGCATTGTGCCGGTGCCGACCCGCGGCTGGACAAGCTGGCCGAGATTTGGGAGCCCGACAAAGACGCCTGCGGTCATCGAGTTTGTGGACATCGCCGGACCTTGTCAAGGGCGCCAGCCAGGCGCCGGCCTGGGCAACAAGTTCTGGGCCAACATCCGCGGAGACCGACGCCATTGTCCACGTGGTGCGCTGCTTTGACGATGAGAACGTCATCCACGTGGTCGAGGAGGGCAAGCTGTTGACCCCATGCCTGACATTGACGCCATCATCGACCTGGAGCTGATTTGGCCGACCTGGAGGTCGTAAGCAACCGTTGGGGCCGCCAGCAGAAAGCTGCCAAGACCGCAATAAGGCCGCAACCGCCAGGCTGCCTCTGGCTGTAGCCGACCTGGCTGCCTGGCTGGAAGCCGGCAAGCCCGCCCCGCAGCTTCGCCTTTGACGAGAGCGACGACGCTGTGGGGGCCACCACAGGAGCTGGGTCTGCTCTCCGCCAAGCCGGTGATTTATGCCCTGCAACGTGGGCGGGACGATGCTGAACTGGAAACCCCTACTATCCCCTGGTGCCGCCCGCGCCAAGGAGGAAAACGCACAGGCAATCCCCATCTGTGCCAAGACCGAGGGGAAGATATCGCCGGTTCCAGCCAGGAAGAAAAGCTGGCGTTCACTGCACGAGATGGGCATTGAATCCACGGGTCTGGACAAGCTTATCAAGGCCACGAGCTGCTGGGACTCATCAGCTTCTTGACCGATGGCAAGAAAAGAATGCGCGCCTGGACCATCAGCGCGGCACCAAGGCCCCAGGCAGCCGGTAAAGATCCATAGCGACTTCGAGCGCGGCTTCATCCGTGCGCAGGTCATCGCCTAAGGACCTGGAGGGACGCCGACTTCAACTACGCCGCCGTCAAGGCCAAAAAGGGCCTACAGCGCACCGAGGGCAAAGAGTACGTTGTCAACGACGGCGACGTGATCGAGTTCAACGTGTAAAATTGGAGATACAACGATGATTATTGGCATTATGGGCGCTACGAAGTGGACCAGCTGTGTGCCCGGCGCTGCCGACGTGACCAAAGAACTACGCCGGGGTGGAGTACCACTGCGGCACCCTGCAAGAACAAGCAGGTGGTGGTGTGCTGCGCCGGTATAAGGCAAGACCAACGCCGCCAGCACCGATGCCCAAGGTGCTTTTGCACAAATATAACATTGATAAGTTGATTTTTCAGCGGCATTGCCGGCAATATGACGAGTCAAAATGTCTGGCATCCGTGGTCTACCACGACGCCGAGCTGAGCATGATCATGGGAGAGCGCCCGTTCAGACCAGGTGACACGGCGACCCCGCGCTGGTACGGGCCGCGCTGGATGCCTGCAGAAACCTGCGGCGTGAAGGCCATTGCCGGCAAGATTGCCACCGGCGACACCTTTGTAGGTGACGCAGCTGCAAGAAAACCATCGAGGAAAAGTGCCACCCGACTGCGTGGAGATGGGAAGGCGCTGCTGTAAGCCAGGTTGCCGCCCGCAACGGCGTGCCCTGCACGTCATCCTGCGCGCCGCGAGCGACAACCGACGAGGCGGGTATGAGGTGCTGGTGGTCAAAAAGTTCAGCATCACCGAGTATTCAAGACCGCGACGGAAGTTGTGACGCGGATGATTGAGGCGATGGCACGCCGGAGCCATTCCGCTGCACAAGAAAAAGCTGCGAGCTTGTATGGGCTGCCAGCTTTTTATTTCTGCTATTCTTCCTCAAACTCAAATACCGCTTAGGGTCCCAGTGGCAGGCTTGGGCCATGTGGTTCAACAGGGTGTCACCGGGGGTCAAATATCCAGCAGCAGGTCCTCGGCAATGCGGCCGTTGTGCAAAAATCAGCGCACGGTCGAGGAAATAGTCCCGTCCTCGATATAATGGGTCGAGCAGCAGCGTTTCGCCGCCGGTGAGGTGGCGCTCATCAGCTGATGAAGTCCGCCGTGTAAAGTTGCTAAACGGCTCGTCCATCAGGTATTAGGGCACCCGCTTGGCAAAGCCCGCGAGCCAGCTCCCGCAGGCGCTGGCCGGTGGAGAGATGCCGACGTCCGACCCGTGCAGGCTGAAAAACTCAAAAACTTCGCGTACCGCGCGGGGTCAAACTTGCCGGGTGCAGGTCGGCCAGCAGCTGGCCGTAGGCGCACCACCGTCAGCGCAGGGTAATAGCTGCCCTCGCCGGTGATGCTGATGCGCCCATGCTGTTCGCCCGCCGGTCTGCCGTCCAGCAGCGCCGTGCCTTGTGGGGCAACAGCTCGGCAATGCAGCGCAGCATCATGGTTTCCCGGCACCATTCTCACCCAATACGCCCACGATCTGCCGTCCGGCAGTGAAGTCCGCCCCCAACAGGCCCACGGTCTGGCCGTGGCTGCAGTAGGTCTTTTCAGATTTTTTCCACCTCGATCATTAGCCGTTTCTCCCTGTCCTTCTCGTAAGTTCGTAGTTCATATAGTGGTGCGCGGGCCAGCTGTAATAGTTTTCGCCCGCTGCCCTCCCCAGTCGCCAGTCGGTGCCGTTGTCCAGGCGGCCGCGGTAGCGCAAGAGGCGCTGCCATCCAGTGGGTAGACCAACAGCAGCGTGCCGGTCTGGTAGATGTTGTAGCTATTTTCGGCGTTGGCATCGCCCACGGTGGTGTATTCCGGGCGTGGCGATGAGCAGTGCATCACCGGCGGTGTTCGCACGGCGTCCCACGGCGTTTGCGCATGTAGAGGTCGGTGCCTTGCAGGTTGCTGCCGCCCTCGGCGGACAGGGTTTGATGCAGAGCTGAACTTGCCGTCCTGGACGCTGGGCTACAAAGAGATTGCGGAAGTCCACCTTCAGCACAGCGTCGCGGTCGGTGGTGCGGGGCAGCACGGTCACCGAAAAATCGCCCTTGCCGCCCTCGATGCCCAAGGTCGACATGGTCCACCTGCTCCCCCCCGCCGCGTTGACGAGGTCGGCGCAGGCCTTGTTCAACAGGTCAAAGGTAAACGCAGGCGTCGGGCCAAATCTCTCATCCATTGGCAGGCCGCAGACCACCTGTCAGGCATTTTCGGGGCGGTAAAACGGTTTCCAGCGTGCTGAACTCGGTGGTGGCGCAAAGCTTACGTCGCGGTCGCCGACTTTGCCGTCGGTGGGCAGAACGTGATATCGTCATAGCTGATGGGGTGGCCTTGCTGGCCCGGCCTTGCGGTCGGCAACGGTGTACCGCCAGGCAAGGCCCCTGGCCGTCGCCCAGCGAGAAAATTTGCCCGGCAATGTAGCGGTAATCGGTGTTGGTATCTCCACTTCGTCGGAGAAATCCGGCCGTGTAATCATAGATGGCTCTGGTACGGTCCAGACAGGTGGGCACCTCGGCGTTGGCGCTTACCGAGATGGGCGCCGCTGCCACATCCCGCAGGGCTACGCGGAGAACATCGCTGCCCATGCTGATTTCGGCCATCACGCGGAAGTGGGACGCGGTGCTTTTGCATCTGCCAGTTGTCGTCATACACCTGTACGCGCTGGGCGGCGGCGTTTACTTCGTCGCGCGTTTCCGGCGTTACAGCGTAAAAGTCGAGTGAGATGCCCCCACGCTGTAGTGGTACCGGTCATCCGCTCTCGTCAGGGTCAAGGAGCAAAGCTGGTGTCCAGGTAGCCGTCGTGCAGGTCCCAGTAAGGTGTGGGCGGTGTCAAAATAGCTCTGGCCGCGCATCGTGAAGCCGCGCAGGGCGGCAGGGTCGCCTGCCAGGTCGGTGAGGGTGACGTCCAGCGCGCTGCGCCAGCCCAGCAGCACCCACAGGGCACCGGCGGCGAGGATGGCCGCCGATAGGGCAACAGCAATGATAAAGTTACGCAGATAAGTAGATTTTTTAGCTTTCGTTTCTTTCATAGCAGGTCACTCCCTTTCAGCAGGTTTCGCCGCGGCGGATGCTGCGCACTGCCCACCACACGTGAGGACGGCCAGCACGGCGGCGATGAGCCATGGTAACATTGCGGCTTGCAGAGGTGAACATCCACTCGAGGGTGCTGCTCAACGGTCACCAGGTAGAAGCACTGCCAGGCGCACAGCAGACCGACGGCGAACACAGGCAGCTTGCCAGCCGCGCACGGTGTCCAGCGCGGCCAGCAGCAGGGCGGACAGGGCCAGGATGCCCAGCAAGATCACCAGCCAGGGGCGGCGCGGCAGCAGGCAGGGAGCAGGTTGTTGGCGACGACCTGCTCATTACAGGGTTGGCGGGCGGCAGTGCCGCGCCGTACAGCTTGCGGGCCAGGTGGACTTCCAGCGCGGTGACGGGGTAAAATTCAACGATGTACCACACAAACTGCCAGGCGGCAAAGACGACCTCGGCGGCGGCGATGATGGCCTTAGCCCCGAACTTTGCCCCAGGGTGCCAAAATTGTACCCGCTGCAGGCGCAGCTTGCTGTGGGTGGCCAGCCCTGCCGCCAAACCGGTAAGCAGATAAAACCCAAGATAGGCAAAAATTTGCATGGTATCGTAATAATTGGACGCGAGTCCCATGCCGGCAGCCTTGCCAGCAGATACGAAGACCACCAGCGCCAGCTGCTGGGCGGCGAAGATGCCCCAGCAGCGCCAGCGGCTGCGCCGCGCCAGGCGGAAGTTCCACGCGGCAAGGGTGAGGGTGTGTTTCATAGCGGACCTCCTTGTGTTGTGTATTACCGTTGTAATACGCTTACGGTACAAAAAGTTTTCGTTAGTCCTCCGTCGCCCCAAAGGTCGCTGACCAGGGCGATGACCTTTTAGAAGGCTGAGCCGGTTGGCCTTTGGCCTGGGTGACGAACTGCTCCACCAGGCCGCGGGTCAGTTCCTCGTTGATTTGTTCCCGCAGGGCGGGGGTCAGCCGGACAAAGCTGCCGCTGTTGCCATCAGTGACGACATAGCCTTCTTCGGTCATCAAGCGGTAGGCTTTTTGGGCGGTGTTGGGGTTGATGCCGGTCTGAGCGGCCAGCTCGCGGCGGCTGGGCATGGGGTCGCCGTCCTGCACGGTGCCTAGCAGATTTGGCGTTTCAGGTACTCGGCAATTTGCTGGTACACCGGCGCGCGGTCGTCAAACCGGAGATTGCTGAGGTTGACCAAGCTGTCTCCTCCTTTCCCGGAAATTGATGGTTTATGTGTATTATAGGCGTAGTACGCCAGATTGTCAAGGGGGAAGTTTGAAAATTGTTGCTCACTTGAATGGCTCCCCTTTTTGAGGGTGTCTCCCGCTGTGGGGGAGATGTCGCAAAGCGACAGAGGGCCCGGCCGCGTAAGCGGTCCCGCGTCAGCTGGTGAGGGGTGGCCATGTGCAGAGTAATTGCATCCACACAAAATGCGGTCGGCTAAAGTAGTTACCCCTCAGTCACCTTTTCGGTGACAGCTCCCCTCCAGGGGAGCCCTTAACGATGCAACAAATTAAAAATCCCGCCAGCCATTGCAGCCAGCGGGATATATCTATTTTATATTTTACGTCTTACCGTTCCATTTTCCAGTAGCTTACACTATGCGGTGCCAGCTCGCTGCCGCCGCCGAAATCGTGCGGGGCGCCGGTAATCATGTCCACCGCACATACCACAGCCGGCGTCAAAGTGGGCGGTAAACGGTTGCCGTCGGCGTTGATGGCCACCAGCACGCGCTCGCCGTCGGCGTAACGCTCGAAAATCCAGCTGCTTAGGCTGCACCAGCACCGTGCGGTAAGCGCCATTCTGGCACAGTGCCCGGCTGGCCTGGGGCGTGGCCAGCGCGGGTGATCAGGCGGTCAGGTCGTTTTTCCGGGGCGTGTCCACGGCGGGGCGCAGGGTCGTCGTCCGTTGCGTTTGTCGCCCTCCATGCCCCACTGCCGTAGTAAACGGCACGGGCACATGGCATGCCAAACAATACCGTACAACGGCTTTAAGATGCTTTTATCCGTCAGAATCGCCAGCAATGCGCGTTACATCAATGGTTATCCACAAAGCTCAGCAGGTGCTTGCCGGTATACAGGCACCACGCTCGCTGCCAAACTGGCGGTTCAGGCTGTAGCGATCTCGTGCATGTTCCGGTGTTGAAGCTGGAATACAGCCCCTTGTAGCACTCATAATTGGTGGCGCTGTGCAGCAGGCGTGGTCGTTCATCCAGCGGTTGTAATCGCCATGCAGGGTCTCGCCCATGAGGACGAAATCCGGCTTCATGCGTTGGTAAGGCCGCGCAGCTCGCTCAAAAAGCCCAGGTCAGGCAGTAGGCCACGTCCAGCCGCAGGCCGTCGATGCCGTGTCCGCACCCAGCCCCGCGCGAATACGTCGAACAGGTATTTTCCACGCCGGATTCTGAGGTTCAGCTTTTTTACACTCGTTGGCCCTCCCAGCCCTCATACCAGAAGCCGTCGTTATCATTGCTGTTGCCGTTGAAAACAATGTGGAACCAGTCCTTTATGGGGCACCAATCCCACTTTTTTCCTGCGTCCTTGAACGCCCAAAAGCCCGGCCCACGTGGTTGAACACCCATCCAGCAGCGCGGATGCCCGCCGCGTGCAGGGCTGCGCAAACGCGAGGTCGTCGTTGGTGCCCAGGCGGCAGTCCACCTTATTGTAGTCGCGGGTGTCGTAACCGTGGGCGTCCGCTCTCGAACAGAGGGTTGAACAGCACGCAGGTCGCGCCCAGCGCCTTGATGATGGTCCAATCAATCCAGCGCCGCGGCAGGTGATGCTGGTCGGCCTGGGATGGGTCGCCGTCATTTGCAGCGGCGCCCCGCACAGCCCAGGGGGTAATCTGGTAAAGTACAGCTTCGTATTTCAAATACTTTTTCTCCGCCATCGTTTATTTTTTGTTTGTTTCGTTGGAATGATGCTTGCCTTGCAGTTATAGAGGCCGATGCTTGCATCCGGCCGTGAAGGGGCGTCGAGGACGCCGCCCCTGCAAACCAATCTGCATGAATCTGCTTTTGGTAAAACTTCAACTTCTTCTTCAAAATCAACCTATAATACCGGGTCAGCGCACCGACCGCGCGTCGCAGAGCCAGAAGGAAAAGGTTACGGCGGCCAGCAGGGGCGGCCAGCATGCCAGCACCGTCGGCCAGCAGCTCGTCCAGGATGGCAGGGCCGAGCAGCGCAAAAAGAGCGGCAGGTAAACTGGCACCGGCCCCGTTGAACACTGCGAACTTAATGACCCAACGCAGCAGCGGTACTTTTTTATGCAGTGCCAATTGCTGGCGCAAGCACAGGATAATAGCCGATGACGAACACGTAAAGAACGCCAGCCCAGCCCGGCACCAACACGGACAAAATCGACACAGTAGCGTACAAAAGCAGGGCGTACCCAGGGCCGTACTCGTCCAGCACGGGATGACAGGAACGCGGCCAGCATCATGACGTAGGTGCCGATTTGCCGCCGCGCCCACCAGCAGCAGCACGACCTGAGCAGCGCCCCAGCACCGCAGAGGGCGATTTTTGGCTTTCGGTCTTGCGCATGGCGGTTTCTCCTTTGGGATTCCTTGGGCGTTTGGATTTGCTGTGTTCAATTATAGCCGATTTGAACTAATTTGCAAGTCATTCATTTGAGAAACTGTACAAAATGTTAACCCTGCTCCCGGAACCAGGCGGTGATGTCAGGCAGGGCTTTCACAGTCTGGCCAGTGGCTTTGGTGTCGTGCAGCAGCACCACGCAGTGTCGCGGCCGTCGGCGTCCCACTGGATATTGCGCAAAAATTTGTGCGTT
>VOFB01004880.1_pt1 | contig 17647 bp, 28 predicted proteins | sample 5384141 | NCBI WGS metagenome assembly VOFB01 (sample SAMN12384721, study PRJNA508395) | human gut metagenome | isolation source: healthy gut A | host: Homo sapiens | reverse complement strand
TCATTTGTGTAATCATGATTATTTAATTTTTCTTGTACTTTTTTGCATCATAAGTGTATTTTTACCCTCTTCATTAACCCCTATTATTGGTTTCTTTGCTTCTGCCTCTTCTTGTTCTTTTTTTGTTGTGCAATGGCTTGGTTAACTTTTTATATTGTGTTTTTCTATCATTTTTTGCAGAATGTTACACTTCCACCCCATATTACAACTCCACTAATACCTAAAACTATTGCTATTTTTTTTAAATTAAATCTTCTCATCTCAATCTCTCCTTGGTGTTAAATTATCTTGTGTAATTATAATAATCTATAGGGGTATACATTCTGATAATAACTTGTTTCAAAGTTGTAAAATATGAATTTTTAGACTGGAATAAATTACTTATACATTGTAACTTTGATACCTGATTAATCTATAACTTATTATTTGATACTTAAATATGCTCAATCTTTTAAATAACGCAAAAAACCGTGGCATAATTGCCACGGCTCTATATAAAACCAAATCTGTAAATATCTATATTACTATCTTGATAAATCAACTTTTCCAAGTAAAACATCATATCCTGTATAAGCAAGTGCCATTGCCCCAGTAAGTAGTCTCTCATGTCCTAATTCAGAAACTGTCGCCTGTGCTAATTCCACAGTGTGACCTGGTGCTGGACAAGCTGATACTTGTATATATGGGTGGATTGTAGGTACTTTATGACTTATGTTACCTATGTCACTTGAACCAGATGATTTTGGAGGTGCTATCTCAGTTATTCCAAGCTCTCTTAAATTTTGATTAAATGCTTCAGATAAGTTTTCATGAGTTACTAAATTATCATTAGGGAACTCATATCTTTCCATTTCTAAAGTTGCACCTGTCATAAGTGCTGCACCTTGAGCTATATTTTTAACTTTAGTAAGAATATCGTCTAAAGTTTCTTTAGTTGCTGCTCTAAAATAGAATTGAGCAACTGCTTCATCTGGAACTATATTTGCTGCAACTCCACCTTTTACTATTATTCCGTGCATTCTAACATCTGGAGTTACATGTTGACGAAGTGCATCAATACCATTGAATAATTGTATTACACTATTAAGCGCATTTACACCATTTTGTGGACAACTTGCAGCATGTGCAGTTTTTCCTTTGTATCTAAATTCTAATGGATAAAGTGCTTGTGTTGTTCCACTTTTCATATTTACATCACTTGGATGAACAAGCATTGCAACATCAAGTTCATCAAATATACCTTCTTCTGCAAATACAACTTTTGCTCCGTTTGTTTCTTCTGCTGAGTACCATATACTATGATTTTTCCTCCAATTTCATCTATAACTTTACTTAAAGCTATACCTGCAGCTGACGACATAACACCTATCATATTATGACCACAACCATGTCCTATTTCAGGAAGAGCATCATATTCGCATAAATAACCTATAGTTGCTCCTGGCTTTTTACTATCATATATAGCTCTAAATGATGTTTCTATTCCTAAAAGACCTTTTTTCAACAGTGAAATTGTGTTCTTCTAAAAATGCTATCAATTTTGATGATGATTTAAATTCTTCATTCCCTAATTCAGGATTTGAATATATATAATCATTTATTTCACACATTTTAGCGTGTAATTTTTGTCCTTCTTGTAATAAAATATCTTTCATATTAATCCCCTTAAATATATCTTAAGCCCATCCAATTAAAGACGCTATTGTTATAAATACTATTGCTGTCATAAATAATATTGCTTTGAAGTGGTAATATCCATTTTAACCATTTTCCATAAGGAACTCCTGCCATACCTAAGCAAGCTATTAATACACCTGATGTTGGGAACATTGCATTTGAGAACCCATCTCCTAATTGATATATTAAAACACTTAATTGACGAGATATTCCAACTAAGTCACCAAGTGGTGCAAGTATTGGCATAGTAAGTGCTGCTTGTCCTGAACCTGAACTTACAAAGAAGTTTATGAACATTTGGATTACAAACATTATATATGATGCTATTAATGATGGTAATTGACCAACAACATTAGCTAAGTTGAATAATATTGTATCTATTATGTTAGCATTTTGAGCTATTATCATTACTGATTTAGCAAGACCTATCATGATAGCTGCTCCTATCATATCTTTTGCCCCAGCTGTGAATGCTTCTGCTATTTCGTTTGGTGCTAATTTACCAACTAAACCACTTATAATACCTAATCCTAGGAAAACTGCTGCTATTTGTGGTATCCAAAATTCTAATTTTAAAACTCCATATACTACTAATGCTATAGATGTAAATAATGCAGCTATTATTATTTTATGTCTTAAAGTAAATTCAGTATGTTCTGATTCTGTACTTTTTAATTTTTCACGTTTAAATTGATCATGTTCGAACATTGGACTAAGTTCTGGATTTTTCTTAATTTTCATAGCATAGAACATAACGAATCCACATCCTACAAGAGTTGATACAAACCAAACTAATGTACGGAATTCAACTCCTGAATATAATTGTATCCCTGCTATTGATTGTGCTATACCTACTGTAAATGGATTTAGCATTGCTGCTGAGAATCCAAGGTTACAAGCTAAGTATGTAATTGCTACAGCAACTATACTATCATATCCTAATGCTAGTACTAATGGCATTAAAACTGCTACGAATGCTATTGCTTCTTCACTCATTCCGAATGTTGCTCCACCGATTGAGAACATAAACATTAATATTGGTAAAACTAAAATTTCTTTTCCTTTGAATACGTTTACTATTTTTAAAATACCTAAATCTATAGCTTTAGTTCTTGAAACTATACTAAATGCCCCACCAACGATAAATAAGAATGCTATAATTTCTCCACCTTGAACTATACCTTCAATTGGTGATTGTAATACATCGAATAAACTTTGTGGTTGACTTGCTATTGCTTTATAAGTTCCACTTACAACAACTTCTCTACCTTGATCATTAAGAACTCTATCGTATGCTCCTCCTGGTATTAAATATGTTGCAACTGCTACTAATGCAATAACTACTGCCATAATTACTAATGTATTTGGCATGGCAAATTTCTTTTTCTCTTTAACTTTTTTACTGATGAATTTGATATTTCCATTTTCCTTCTCCTTTTCTGATTTTTCACTTTTTTAAATTATTTTTATTAACAAGAAATTATTTATTTTCTGTTATTAAAAATTCGCTTCGCTCATAGCGCCAACGACTTCGTCCGTTGCTTAAAATTCACTACGTTCATAGCGCCAACGACTTCGTCCGTTGCTTAAGGTAATAAGTTGGAAATTATACATTATCCACAAAACCAGATAATATATAATTTCCTTAGAATAAAAAAGCCTCTTAGTATGAAATACTAAGAGGCGAATTATCGCGGTACCACTCTTATTGGTAAACTTTTGCTCACAATAAGATAGACGCTTTTTGATAATCAAAAAGCCCCTTGGAAAAAATCCAAGAGGCGAAATTACCGCGTTACCACTCTTATTGGTAAGAAAAAACTTACCCACTCAATCTCTTAAGGCGAGAACACCGACTGCCATACTAATTTCCTGCAGTCTTCTCCAAAGCTCTTTTCACAAAAAATCTCAATGCTCAGCTTCCACCATCCTGAACTCTCTATAAAATTAATTTATGTTACTCTCTTTTTCGTTGAATTTGTTTTTTAAATTTTGTTTAACTTTATGATTTATTATTATATATAGACTTTTATTTTTTTGTCAATATTTTTTGCATAATATTTTTTAAAGTGGAAAATATAATAATTTATTAGAAATTTTTATATTTCATTTTATCAAATAAATGCTAGAGCGTTTATCTACAATATATTTAAAACTTTTTCTGCTATATCATCAAAGTTTCCATTTTCAAATTTATTTATATCTATTTTCTGAGGATTTTCAAGATTATCAGTAATCAAGAAAGTCCTAACCCCCAATTTGCTAACTATCATATCTTCTAATGCATTATTTCCAACCATTATAGACTCTTCAGGTTTTGAATTTATATTTTTAAAAATTTCTTTATAGTATTCTAAATTTGGCTTGCAATAGTGACTATTTTCAAAAGTTGTAATATAGTCAAAATCATCTACACTAAGACCTATCCAATTTAGTCTTGTTTTTATTGCCGCCTTTGGAAATATTGGATTTGTCGCTAAAACTACTTTTAACCCTTTGTCTTTTTATAGTTTTTATAAATTCAGCTCTATCTACTTCTTCTTGTAGAGTTTCTTTTACATCGTCAAATTCTTTTCATAAAACTCCATGAAATCCCCTTCCATTTCGTCGTATTCTTTTCCATCAACTCTGTAAAAGTAGATTTAAATATATCTCTATTCATTACTTTCCCATCATTTTTGATCATATTTCCCGTTCCATCCCACAATGCTTTTATAAGCATATCTTTATCGTATCCCATTGGAACGAATTTTTTTTGGATATAAGGTATAAATAAGATTCTATAAATTCCTTTTGATCGAAGGGGATTAATGTTCCATCTAAATCGAATAATACTGTTGTGATTTTTTCCATATTTTCTCCTTAGTTGATATTTATATTATTTATTATCTTCACAATTTGAATAATCAAATCTAACTGTTTTATTAGTAGCGTCTAAATAACACATAGCACCCATTGGAATTGTTCCAACTGGAAGACAATGTCCACTTTGTAAATTATAAATTGTTGGTTTTTATATAGTTTTGCTATTTCATCTACTATATCTTCAACTGACCAATCTTCATCTCTGACTTTTCTACAATTATCAAAATCGCCAAATATAATACCTTTACAATCTTCAAATTTACCTGCCATGTGTAAGTGGTTTATCATTTTATCTACATTGTAAACATATTCGCTAGTTTCTTCTATAAACAATATTTTATCCTTAGTATTTATTTCATATTCAGTTCCTAGAGATGTATTTATCAAGCTTAAATTTCCCCCAACTATCTCACCTTGACATTTTCCATCATATAAAGTTATTATTTCTTCGCCTTTTGATTTTCAAAATTTATCTCGCAGTCTGCAGATAAATTTTGAAATACTGACTCTTCCGTATATTCATCCATATCCACAAATCGTCTACCTACTGGTCCATGATAAGTTACTAAATCACATTTTTGATTAAATGCTATATGAAGAGCAGTTATATCAGATAATCCTAAAAATATTTTTGGATTGTTCTTAATAATATCAAAATCTATTAAATCCAATAATCTCGCTGCTCCATATCCACCTCTTATACAAAATACTGCATCTATATCTTTATCTTCAAATGCATCTTGTAAGTCCTTTGCTCTTAAATCGTCTTTTTCCTGAAAGATATCCTCTATCTACAGAGTAACAACTTTGATACATTTTTACTTTGTATCCTCTTTCTATTAATGATTTTTCAACATCATCAATATTGACTTCACGCAAATGCCCTGAAGGAGCGATGACACCTATTGTATCACCTTTTTAAGTCTTTTGGCAATATCATAATACTAATCCTTTCATTTAAAAACCCTATGGATTTATTCCATAGGGATATTTTTATATAAACTACTATACTATTATAATATTAACTTTATCTTAAATACGTTAATATTTAGCAATACTCTTTTTCAACCTTTATATTTATAAAGGCTTATTTTTAACTTATATATTTATCTATATCAAACTTAAATTTCGTCTTCTTTTGCCCATCCATATGAACATCTGACTGCCTTGTGCCAGCCCTTTATCTTTTTAGTTCTATTTTCTTCACATATTTGAGGAGTAAATACTTTATCTATCTCCCAGTTTTTAATAACTTCTTCTTTACTTTTCCAATATCCTACTGCTAATCCTGCTAGATATGCAGCTCCCATAGCTGTAGTTTCAACACATCTTGGACGCTTTACTGGAGCATTTATTATATCTGATTGCATCTGCATTAATAAGTTATTTTGGCTTGCTCCTCCGTCAACCTTTAATGATTCTAATTCTATTTTTGAGTCGACTTTCATAGCTTCCAAAACGTCATTTACTTGGAATGCTAGCGATTCTAAAGTTGCACGAACTATGTGATATTTGTTTACTCCACGAGTTAAACCTACTATTGCACCTCTTGCATATTGATCCCAATGTGGTGCACCAAGCCCTGTAAATGCAGGTACTACATAACATCCATTAGTATCCTCTACCATATTTGCCATATGTTCAGAATCTGCTGCTGATTCTATTATTCTAAGTTCATCTCTAAGCCATTGTATAGCAGCTCCAGCTACAAATATCGAACCTTCTAGTGCATAGTTTACCTTTCCATCAAGTCCCCATGCTATAGTTGTAACAAGACCATTTTCTGAATAAACTGGTGTCTCACCTGTATTCATAAGCATAAAGCAACCTGTTCCAAATGTATTTTTAGCCTCACCAGCATTAAAACAAGTTTGTCCAAATAAAGCAGCTTGTTGGTCTCCTGCTGCCCCTGATATTGGGATTTCCCCTCCTAAGAATGAGTGATCACAATATCCATATATTTCACTAGATTGTTTTACTTCTGGCAATATACATTTTGGAATATTTAATTCAGCTAAAATTTCGTCATCCCATTTTAATTCTTTAATATTAAAAAGTAAAGTTCTAGATGCATTTGAGTAATCTGTAACATGTACTTTGCCTTTAGTTAATTTCCAAATTAGCCAAGTCTCCACCGTTCCAAATAATAAATCTCCGTTTTCTGCCTTTTCTCTAGCACCTTCTACATTGTCTAATATCCATTTTAATTTTGTTCCAGAAAAATAAGCATCTACTATAAGACCTGTCTTTTCTCTAAATTTCTCTGTAAGTCCTTTTTTCTTTTAATTTATCACAGTATTGAGAAGTTCTCCTACATTGCCATACTATTGCATTGTATATTGGCTCACCTGTATTTTTATCCCAAACTATTGTCGTCTCTCTTTGATTAGTTATTCCTATAGCAGCTATATCATTTGCAGTTGCATCGATTTTTGCCATAGCTTCTACAGCAACACCAAGTTGAGATGACCATATTTCATTTGCATCATGCTCAACCCAACCTGGCTTCGGAAAATATTGAGTGAATTCCTTTTGTGCTACACTAATTATTTGACCTTTTTATTAAATAATATACACCTGTTACTAGTTGTCCCAGCATCCAGTGCCATAATATACTTACTCATCGTTATCTCCTCTCATATTTTCTTTTATTAAAAATATATTTATTATAAATCCGTTGTAATTTATCTATAAAACTTTTATGATTTGAATAAGTTGTATGTATTTTAATAAATCGTACCTATATATATTATTATAGTTTACAAAATATGTCCATTATATCAAAAACTGACTACTATTAAATAGTAACACATTTAATAAACAAAAAGAGAGTCCGAAAATTTTCCGAACTCTCAAAAAATAATTTTATTTTTCAATAGCATTTAAAGGCTTCATACTCCAAAATACTACATTCATCAATATTACTATAATTATAATTATCAGTAAGCAAACCCAAAAGCCCATGTTAATTCCAAATAACTCTGTTGTATTAAAAAGTGTATTCCACATATTATTCCAATTCATTTTAACATACCTCCTCTATAACAATTCCCCAAAATGACGCACATAAGCTTTCTTTATACTAGTTGCCAATAACATGTACGCTATTATACATGGTATTAGGTAAGCAAGATAAGCGCCTGGTAATGAAACAAAGCCTAGTATTGTTCCAAGTGGTGTAAATGGTATAACTGTTAATACTATAATTCCAGTTAAGGTTAATAAACTCACAGGTAATGATGCACTGCTTTCAATAAATGGTAGCTTTGGTGTACGAATCATATGAATAACAAGTGTTTGACTCCACATTGATTCTACAAACCAACCAGCTTGGAACATAGCTATATAGTTAAATTGCATTTGCATTAACTCTGCTCCACTATATACACTTGCTAAATCATTATATAATACTCCATGTGATACAAATATTGGACAAAATACAAAGTACATAAAAATATAAGTTGTAAAGTCAAATATTGAACTTACTGGTCCCATCCACATCATAAATTTACCTACTGAAGACGCATCCCATTTTCTAGGAACCTTAATAAATTCCTCGTCTACATTATCCCATGGAATAGCTGTACATGATAAATCATATATTAAATTTAAACATAAAAGATGTATACTCATCATTGGTAGAAATGGCAATAATGCTGATGCTGCTAAAACAGAAAACATATTTCCAAAGTTAGATGATGCAGTCATTTTAATGTATTTAATCATATTTGCATATGTCTTTCTACCTTCAATGATTCCTTCTTCTAATACCATCAAATCTTTTTCTAATAGTACAATGTCTGCTGATTCTTTTGCTACATCAACTGCTGTATCAACAGAAATTCCTATATCTGCACATTTCATTGCCGCTGCATCATTGATTCCATCTCCCATAAAACCAACTGTATGTCCATTTTCACGAAGAACAGTTACAATCCTAGATTTTTGGTCTGGTGTTAATTTAGCAAATACATCTGTTGTTTCTGCTACTTTTGCTAACTCTTCATCTGACATATGATTGATATCTGAACCAAGTAACATATTTCTTACTTCTAATCCTACTTGTTTACACACAGTACGTGTTACTTTCTCATTGTCTCCAGTTAAAATTTTTTGTTGCAATTCCATATTCTTTTAACGTACGTATTGCATCAGCCGTAGATTCTTTTGGTGGGTCTAAGAATGCAAGATATCCTAATAATACCATCTCACATTCATCTTTTTACTCCAAAAGCTCCAACTGGTGATGGATTGCTTTTTTGTGCAATTCCAAGAACTCTAAATCCCTTCTCATTTAAATCATCAACTGTTTTTATAATTTTTTACATACTGAATCTGTCAAGTTTTGAACTTTTCCATCAAACTCAACATATGAGCAAATTGATAGCATCTCTTCAATTGCGCCTTTCGTAACCATTTGTGTTTTACCATTTATATCTTCTACAACAGTAGATAAACGTCGGCGATTAAAATCAAAAGGTATTTCATCTACTTTTTATAGTGATTAGAAAGATTAATTAATTCCCTATTTTTAGTTTCTGCTTCTTCAGTTTTTTCAATAATAGCTAAATCCATTAAATTTTTATATCCTGTTTGGAAATAACTATTTAGATAAGCATGACGAAGCACACGCATATCTTCATCTCCATTTATATTAAGATGATATTCTAAAACTACTTTGTCTTGTGTTAAGGTTCCTGTTTTATCAGTACATAATACATCTATAGCCCCAAAATTTTGAATAGAATTTAAATTTTTAACTATAGTTTGTTTTTACTCATTGCCACTGCCCCTTTTGCAAGGCATGTTGTCACTATCATTGGTAACATCTCTGGTGTTAATCCAACTGCTATAGAAATAGCAAACAAAAAATGCATTTAACCAATTCCCTTTTGTTATTCCATTTATAAAGAATACAACAGGAACTAAAATCAACATAAAGCGAATAAGTACCCAAGAAACAGCATTTACACCTTTTGTAAAACTAGTTTCTACCGCTTCTTGTGCAACTGATACTGTCATTGATCCAAACAAAGTAGAATCTCCTACAGAAACCACAACAGCTGTAGCAGTTCCTGAAATAACATTGCTTCCCATAAAAGCAATATTATTATATTCTGTAATATTTTCATTTTTTTCTTGGATATTTCCTAATTTCTCAATAGGCTCACTTTCCCCAGTTAAACTAGCTTGGCTCACAAATAAATCTTTTGATTCTATAATACGTACATCTGCAGGTATCATATCACCAGCTGATAAATAGACTATATCCCCTACTACAACTTCCTCAAGTTTTATTTCTTGTTTTTGCTCTTTTCTTGTAACTGTACAAGTTGTTGTAATCATATCTAATAACTTCTCTGCTGCATTACCACTTCTAGATTCTTGTATAAAACGAAGTGTTCCAGAGATAACGACCATTGTCACAATTATTACTACTGTTAAACAGTTAAATTCATCTGGATTACTTCCAAATAGCGAAAAATAAGGTAGTATCATATCTGTTATACATGATACAAGTGCTAAGCAAAACAAAATTATTGTAAAAGGATTTATAAATGCATCTGCAAGTCTAGAAAATAAAGATTTTTTCTTTTCTTTTGTTATCTTATTTATTCCATATTTATTACGGTGTTTTGATGCCTTTTCAGTATCCAATCCTCTTAATGTTGTTTCTAAAGAGTCTAATACTGTTTTTATTGGTTGAGTTGCCGCAAAATGAATGCGACTTTCTTGTTCTTTTTTATAATTTGACTTTCTGTTACTTTATTAGTAGCTATATTATTTTTTATCATTTTTTATTCATCGTAATTACCTCCTTTTTAAGAAGCAATCCGATCTATATTAATATTTCACCGGGTTGCTATATTGTTTTTCTCTTACCATCAGGGTCCATTTATATTTTCACTCCTTTCTCATTTGCAACTAACAGTATAAGAAAAAAATGCAAGTAATTCCATTGCGAAATTCTTGCATTTTTTCTTGCGATGTATTCAGTTTTATAAATCATCATTAAATTTATATCCGATCCCCCAAATTGTTAAAATATATATTGGTGCATCTGGATTTGGCTCTATCTTTTTCTTAATTTCCTTATAAATGCCATGATATTACTGTCATCTAAAAGATATTCACTATCCCAAACAGCTTGATAAATCTGCTCTTTTGTCAAAACTTCACCCCTATTTTTTACAAGAAATAATAAAATATCATATTCTTTAGGAGTTAGTGAAATTTCTTGAGTATTACAAAGAACTCTTCTCTCTTTAGGTCTTATTGTAAGATCCCCAATCTCTATAACATCAAAGCAATGTTCTTCATAAACAGTATCATCATCTATCTCTAACATTAAACTATTATTACTTCCATCTAATAACCCTTCTATACCTTCTTTAAATTCATCTATATTACCTACATCTAGTGGTGCAGCCTTTAATTTTTCTAAAAGCCAACTAGCTAGAGAAGAAGTCAAATTAGCAAATTCAATTTTCTTTTTCATTTAAACTCCCTCCCTTATATTAATTCTTTATATTTTTTACATACAATGATTTTGCTATAGTTACTAGTGATATATAGAGCAATACAACTAATAACAAAAATACAAAATAACTTAAAGGCATTTTAGTAAGACCTACAAAATGTCCAACTGGTATTATAGTCATAATTGTAAATAGAATAATTCCTATAATAGTAACTAAAATAACTGGTTTTGCTGGTTTACTTTGTATAAATGGTATTTTCTTCGAACGCAGTGAATATAAAATCAATACTTGTGACCACATAGATTCTAAAACCATCCTGTTTGGAACAATGTAATAAATATTTGTTGTGATTCGTGGTTCAAACTTGCAAATGTCCCTCCGCTTATTGTTGGACAAAGCCAGAAGAATAAAAATATAAATGTTGTTAAATCAAAAATTGTACTGATTGGTCCAAAAATAACATAAATCGTCCTAAAGTTTTTCCCGACCAATCTCGTGGCTGACAATATAATTCTTCATCGACAGTATCCCATGGAAGAATCAAACATAAAACATCATATAGTAAATTTAAAAGTAGTAATTGTATAGAAGTCATTGGGAAAAATGGAAGTAGAACACTTGCAATAACTACAGCTAATATATTTCCAAAATTAGAAGATGCAGTAATACGAATATATTTGCTCATATTTACAAAAAACTTTGCGTCCTTCTAATATTCCTTCTTCTAAAATATTTAAATCCTTTTTAATAATATTACATCTGCAGCTTCTTGAAGCGCCTCGGTTGCACCTTCTGCTGATATTCCAACGTCTGATTGCAATATGGCATGTAAATCATTCATTCCATCCCCCAAAAATCCTACTGTATGCCCATTTTCTTGTAGCGCTTTAATTATTTGTGCCTTTTGCTTGGGAGATAATTGAGCAAATATTGTTGTCTTTTCACACAATATTGCTAACTCATCATCTGTTAACCCAAATAATTTTTCTCCATCTATTACATTATCTGTATCTAAATTTAATCGTCTACAAACTGATACAGCAACTCTTTTGCTATCTCCTGTTAAAACTTTAATAGGTACATTCAATTTTTTAATTTCTCTATGGCTTCTTGTGCGCTTTTTTAGGAGCATCAAAAATGTTAAATACCCCAGTAATATTAAATCATTCTCATCTTCTGGTATAATATGATCCTTATTAATATTTTTATAAGCAACAGCTATAACCTTCATACCATCTTCTTGCATTTCATCAATAATATGGTGGACACTTTGCATGTCCATTGGATAAACTTCGCCTCGATATTCAGCATACGTACATTTTTTTACATACTGTTTCAACATCACCTTTTACAATCAATAGATTTTCATTATTTAAATTTGATTTTTCTTTTAACGTGTTTTCACACAATACACTTACATATTTTCGATTATAATCAAATGGCAACTCGTCCAATTTTTTATACTCTTCTAATAGCCCTAAGTAATTAAAATTCGGCATTTGTTCGACCTGACAAATTTCATCATCCAAATGATTTTTAACACCTGTATGATACAAACTATTTAAATACGCATACTCTAATACTTGTTTGCTTTCATTTCCCAAAATATCTATATAATATTCTAAAACTATTTTATCTCCAGTTAATGTGCCTGTTTTGTCGACACAAAGAACATCCATACTTCCAAATCCTTGCATTGCATTGATATTTTTACAATGGTGTCCTTTTTCCCCATAACAGAACTTCCCTTTGCTAGGCAGGCATTTATAACCATAGGAAGCATCTCTGGTGTCAATCCTACTGCTACTGATAATGAAAATAAAATGCCGATAACCAGTTACCTTGCACTAATCCACATGAAATAAATACAAAAGGTACTAAAATAGCAATAAATTTAATTAATACACCTGCAATCGAATTTGCTCCTTTGTCAAATCCATTCTTGCGAAGATTTATATCCCTGCTAATTTCTCCATAGACAGTTTCTTTTCCTACTGCTAGTACAATTCCTTCTCCGCTTCCCCAATAACTAAAGAACCAGAAAAAACAATATTGTTATAGTCATTCAGGCTTGTACCTTCTTTTTTATCTAATACATCAGCATTTTTTTCAATTACTAGACTTTCTCCTGTCAACATAGATTGTGAAATAAAAGCTCATTTGCCTTTATAAGTCGTATATCTGACGGTATTCTATCTCCCGCATAAAATCTCACCCTGTCTCCCACAACCAATTCATTTGATGAAATTTCTTTCCATTTTCCATTTCTACGAGTCTGAACTTTTGTATTAATAAGTTTAATCAATGAATCAACAGCTTTTTGAACGCATCTCTTGTATAAATCGTACAAATCCACTAATTAAAAATATGACAACTAACATTAAACAAGTTGTTGCATTACGCCTATAGTTAGAAGTAAATATCACATCAGTAAAAAAAAAAGAAACTACAATTAAAACTAATAAAATCATACTGCAAAGATTGTTAAAAGACCTGAAAAATCTATATAAAGTCGTTTCTATTTTCTTATCACCAATATTCATCCCATATATATCTCTATTAAAACGAACTTGTTGTTCATTATAACCATCATCACTTATATTAAAATCCTTGTACATCTGTGAAATATCTTTTTAGAATATTCACTAACACGGTTTTGAATCTGACTTCCTGTTTTCATAAACTTCACCTCCTTTTTTATTGTATCATGCTTGATAAAATTAAATTCTTGCTTTTTCTTGTTTAAATATAAAAAGCCCCCTTAACAAACACATTTGTCTGCTAAAAGAGGGCTTTTACCTTTTCTATTTATGTACTAATCCATTAAATTATATTCTTCATATAATGGGTATTTTTTAGTAAGACCGATTACTAACTCTCTTGCTTTATCTTGGTCTTTATGAGTTAAGCATAAATCTATAGCTTCTGCAATTACTTCCATATCTTCTTCTACCATACCTCTTGTTGTTACTGCTGGTGTTCCTATTCTTATACCACTTGTTTCATTTGTCCGTATGGGTCTTTTGGTATAGCATTTTTATTTACTGTTATATATGCTTCATCTAGTAGTCTTTCTGCTTCTTTTCCTGTTATATTTTTATTTGTAAAATCTAATAGTAGTAAGTGGTTGTCAGTTCCTCCACAAACTAATTTAAAATCTCTTTTATCTAATTCTTCTGCTAACTTTTTAGCATTTTTTACAACTTGAGTTTGATAAGATTTAAATTCAGGTTGTAGTGCTTCTTTAAAGCAAACTGCTTTTGAAGCAATTATATGTTCTAGTGGACCACCTTGTATTCCTGGGAATACGGCTTTGTCGATTGCTTTTGCGTATTTCTCTTTACAAATTATAACTCCACCACGAGGCCCTCTCAATGTTTTTATGTGTTGTAGTAGTTACAAAATCTGCAACTTCTACTGGATTTTGATGAAGTCCAGCTGCAACAAGACCTGCTATATGAGCCATATCTACCATTAAATATGCACCTACTTCATCTGCTACTTCTCTAAATTTTTAAAATCTATTTCTCTAGGGTAAGCACTTGCCCCAGCAACTATCATTTTGGTTTAACTTCTAATGCAATTCTTCTAACTTCATCGTAGTCAATTCTTCCATCTTCGCCTACACCATACTCAGTAAAATCAAAGTATTTTCCTGATATGTTTACTGGTGAACCATGAGTTAAATGCCCACCTTGAGATAAATTCATCCCCATTACTTTATCTCCTGGTTTAAGCATTGCAAAATAAACTGCTAAGTTTGCATTAGCACCTGAATGTGGTTGGACATTTGCATGTTCTCCACCGAATATTTCTAAAAAGTCTATCTATAGCTAATGTTTCTATCTCATCTATATATTCACATCCACCATAATATCTTCTACCACTATATCCTTCTGCATATTTATTAGTTAAATGACTCCCCCATTGTCTCCATAACTGGAACTGAAACTATATTTTCTGAAGCAATTAGCTCTATGTTTCTTTGTTGTCTTTCTAATTCCCTCTTCATACTTGCATATATTTCAGGATCTGCAGCTTTTAAATTTTCAAACATCTTATCCTCCTATATGTAACCCCTTTAAGTTCTTATTTTGACATATATTAGATAGTTTATAGAGAATTTTACACTTTATAAACCTCTATATTTAAATAAATTTTGTCAAAATATTATAGTATTCAGTATATCAATTTTAATATTTCAAAACAATTGTAAAGTCTAGTTTATATGTTTTTATATTTTATTATATAAGATAATTATTTTTCATATTTATTTAAAAAATCAATTGCATATTGAGCATATAATGCAGTACCTATTTCTAAACTATCTTCATCTATTGCAAATCTTCCATTGTGATGGGCATAACAACATTGCTTTTCATCATTTTTGCATCCTACAAATGCTAATGCTCCTGGAATTTGTTCTAAATAAAAACAGAAATCTTCTCCACCTGTAACTTTTTCAAATTGGTAGTTTCCATCTTTGCCTAGTATTTTTTTTCAACAGAGGCTTGTCCAATTTCTGAGCATCTCTCGTCGTTTACTACTGCTGAACCTGCAAAGTCGTATTCTAATGTTGCTGTTGCTCCAAATGCCTCAGCAGTGTTTTTTATTATTCTCTCCATTTTATAGGAAGTTGTTTTCTAAGCTCAGGGTCAAAACATCTAGTCGTTCCTTCCATACGACCCTCTTCCGCAATAACGTTTAATCTAGTTCCTGAATTTAATAATCCTATTGAAAGAACTAACGGATTATGCGGTCTTGTCTCTCTACTTACTAATGTCTGTAAGTTCATAACTATTGCAGAACTTGCAACAACAGCATCTATACAGTTTTCTGGTTGTGAACCGTGTCCACCCTTACCTTTTTACATCTATATAGAACCAATCTGTTGATGCCATTCTTGGCCCAGCTTCTAGTGAAACCTTACCTACTGGAATTTGTGCCCATATATGTATACCAAATATACTATCAACACCGTCAATTGCTCCATCTCTTATCATTGCATGTGCGCCTTTTGCATTTTCTTCCGCCGGTTGGAATATTAATCTAACTGTACCGTTTATTTGATCTCTCATTCCATTAAGTATTTTTGCGGCTCCTAAAAGCATAGCCATATGTGAATCATGACCGCAAGCATGCATATGACCATCTATTTTAGATTTAAAATCAAAATCTGTAAGTTCTTCAACTGGTAGTGCGTCCATATCTGCTCTTAATGCTATCGTCTTTCCTGGTTTGCTTCCTTTTATATCAGCTATAACACCAGTCCCTCCAACACTTACATATTCTATCCCCATTTTTTCTAATTCTTCTTTTATTTTTTTACTAGTTTCAAATTCTTCCATACTAAGTTCTGGATATTGATGAAAATGTCTTCTTAATGAAATTACATAATCTCTATATTCTTTTGCTAATTCTTTTTTATATCCACTTTTAATATTGCCTCCATTTTGTATACCTCATTTCCTAAGTCAATTTTACTATAATGATTATCTATTTATCAATTATAGATATTTTTATATTATATTAAATTATATTTATATTAAATTAAAGGACTATATCAAATCTGACATAGCCCTTTAAAATATGGTAAGTATTTTAATTTTAATTAAATAAATCAGATTTCTCTCCTACATATATATACTTCCATCAATTCCCAATGGTAAATTAAATAGTATAAATACTAGAGGTAATGCTATCCAAGCTATTGCAAATACTAATGAGTATGGTAACATTGCCGACATAATTGTTCCCATCCCCATGTCTTTGTCGTATTTTTAGCATATGCAAGTATAACTGGGAAATATGTAAATATTGGTGATAATGGGTTAGTTATTGAATCCCCTATTCTATATGCCATCTGAGTTAATGCTGGTGAATATCCTAATAACATAAACATCGGTACAAATATAGGCGCCATTATTGCCCATTTTGCAGACATACTTCCAACAAATAAGTTTATTACACTTGAGAATAAAACAAATGCAATTATTAATGTTAGACCTGTTAATCCGATATTTTCTAACCACTCTGCACCGATTATCGCAAGTAATGAACTTAAGTTAGATGCGTTGAATAATGCTAAAAATTGTCCAGCTGCAAAAGCTAATACTATGTAAGAACCCATCCCTGAAATTGAATCATATAATAATGCTGCAACATCTTTATCACTTTTGATTTTTCCTGCAACAACACCATATACAACACCAGGTATAAAGAATAATAATGTTATAAGTGGTACCATACCAGCCATTAGTGTTGAATTTGATGATACTAATGAACCTGTCTCTGTATCAGCCATAAATGCATTTGGCCCTATACATAATGCTACTACTATTACAATAAATACTAATACACTTAATCCTGCATATTTTAAAAGCTTTCTTTTCTTTACCTGTAACTTCTGCTGTTGCATCATATCCAGTATCTTCATATGGAGTTCCATCAAAACGAGGTGCTATATATCTTTCAGTTACAAATGTACCTACTACTGTTAATAATACAGATGATGCACATAAGAAATAGTAGTTCATCGCTGGTGTACTTGTATATGATGCCTCTATGATTTGTGCTGCTGGTATAGTAAATCCTGCAACTAATGCATCTGACATTGATATTAT
>VOFB01003365.1_pt1 | contig 17674 bp, 29 predicted proteins | sample 5384141 | NCBI WGS metagenome assembly VOFB01 (sample SAMN12384721, study PRJNA508395) | human gut metagenome | isolation source: healthy gut A | host: Homo sapiens | reverse complement strand
CGTATGAAATCTACATCCGTTACAGAATTCATTTTTCATCACGATGCGTCCGTCTTTCCCCTTCTGAATCTCTTCGTCCATCATCTGCAGGATACTGCTCTTTAAACTGACCGGTGACACGATCAGATATTGATAACTGCCCATGAAGATTTCCGATGGACATATTTTTGAAAAATTCTGCCGCATCTTGTCCGATCCTTGGATCTGCTGTCATCAGGGGACAGATCGGTGTACATGGCAGCTGTCTTCTCATTATAGTTGCCGGTTCCCACCTAGTAATGTACTGATCTCATTCCGGTTTCTGTATGTGATCAGACAGATCTTGAATGCACCTTATATCCGTCAAATCCATAAATCACACGGCATCCCGCTTCTTCCAGACGTTCCGACCAGTCGATGTTGTTCTGCTCGTCAAATCTTGCACGCAGCTCGATCAGCACGGTGACTTCTTTTCCATTTTCCGCGGCCGCACAGAGATATTCCACCAGCCTCGCCTTCTTCGCCAGGCGGTAGATAGTGATCTTGATCGTCATGACATTCGGATCGGCAGATGCATCTTTGATCAGCTTCAGGAACGGATCCATGCTTTCGTATGGATAGAATAACAGGATATCCTGTTTCTTCACCTGCTTTAACATACTTCCTTCCTGTACGTGTAGATTTCTGCGGGGAAAATGGTTCATAGACCAGTGACCGTTTTTTCATGGATTCCGAAGATTTCCTGCGATGGAGAACATGTAATCCAATTTCATCGGCATCTTCGTGCTGAAGATCATGCTCCGGTGTGGATCTTGAATTTCTTACAGAAGTATTCCTGCATCTTTGCTGATAATTTCTCTGCTGCCCTAATCTACGACTGCCATCCGGCGGCGTTTATGTAACGTGTTCTGCATGAGTTTGCGGAAATCATCGGTCACTTCCAGTGCCTCATCATCCGGTGATACATCTGCATTTCTTGTCACACAAATGTAGTTCGGATCGGATACTTCGTACTGGTCAAATACCAGATGCAGGTATTCCATGATTACCTTTTCCATGCGGATATAGCGGATGTCGTGTCCCGGAAGCATCAAGATGTCGGATACATACGTCGGCACCGGAACGATGCCGAGCATTTGTTCTTTTTTGTTCAGACTTGCTGTTACGTAAATATCTTTATTCAGCAGATGCGGAAATGGATGACTGCTGTCAACAATCTGCGGCGACAGTACCGGAAGGATCTGCTCTTTTGAAATATTTCTTCACATACTTTTTCTCATCCGCTTCCAGTTCTTTAAAATCCAGCCCGCATATTCCGTATGGGGACAATTCTTTCTTGATCTCTGTATAGGTCTTATCCCGTTCTTTGTATAGCGGCGCAACCGCTTCATAGATCGCATCCAGCTGCTCCTGCGGTGTCATTCCCGAACGGCTGTCCCTGTGTTTTTCATCCGTCTGCACCATATCATAGAGGCTTCCGACACGGATCATAAAGAATTCATCCAGATTACTCGTGAAAATGGCTACAAATTTCATGCGTTCCAGTAATGGCACGTTGAGAACTGGAACTCTGATACACTGGCTTGTGATAGTGATTCCCTCTGCAGGTACGATCACACCATTCTCCTTGTCTACCTTACCCCAGATTCTGAGTGGCTCCTTCTCTGACTTCTCTTCCTCACCACCGATATATGGGATGATGTTGCCAAGCATCTCAGGCCAGTCCTTGAATGTCTTACCTGCTCCTGAAATTGCCTGATATGTGCTTACGATTACCTCGTATGGCTCAAATGGCATCCATGCTGTGAGTACAGGTGCGTAGCTCTGGATTGAGCAGTTAGGCTTAACTGCAACAAAGCCTCTCTCTGTTCCAAGTCTCTTCTTCTGGAACTCGATAACCTCTGCATGATCTGCATTGATCTCTGGAACCATCATAGGAACATCAGGAGTCCATCTGTGAGCTGAATTGTTTGAAACTACTGGTGTCTCTGTCTTGGCATAAGCCTCCTCGATAGCCTTGATCTCATCCTTTGTCATATCTACTGCTGAGAATACGAAATCAACTGTGGCTGCGACCTTCTCCACCTCATTGACATTGTATACTACAAGCTTCTTAACTGCCTCAGGCATCGGTGTATCCATCTTCCATCTGTCACCAACTGCCTCTTCATATGTCTTCAACTGTAACAACCTCGAACCAAGGCGGAACATTTCAAAATATGCCCCCCATATGATGAGCCAGTGTGATCGGCTGTGCTTTCTGAAGATGTGTGAATCCGGCATATATGTCTCGACATTCTCCTCCATTACATGAAGGATTACTTCCAGAAGTTCTTTTACCTGAGCATCAATCTCCTGAATCTCATCTCTGGTAAAAAGTTTCATATCTAATGCAACCTGGTCATTTCTGCTTCGTCCGGTATGGAGTTTCTTTCCCGGATCTCCGATGCGGTCGATCAATGTTGCTTCCACAAAACTGTGAATGTCTTCATATTTGTCTGATATCTCTAATTTACCGGATTCTACATCTTTCAGAATGCCATTTTAATCCGTCTGTGATCTGTTCTTTTCTTCTTCCGTTAATTCCCTGCTTTGCAAGCATAGCTACATGTGCAAGACTTCCTCTGATGTCCTGCTTATAGAATCTTTTATCAAATGTAATGGAAGCATTAAAATTATATACTAGCGGTCTGTCTCTTTTGTGAAACGACCGCCCCATAACTGTGCCATATGGATTCTTCCTTTCATTTTTTAAGTTTACTGTTTTCGATTTTAACACATTTCCGCATAAAAGCAAATATTATTACAGGAATTTACATATTTATTCATCACAAAATGCAGTTACTTACATGAATCCATGCAATTTCTTCTTACTTTTTATGCATTTTTATTACTATGCTTTTGCCCGTTGCTCTTCCAGACGCTGCCGCATCGAGAATTCACATCCGCAGTAATCCTGCCTGTACAGGCCATACTGTGCGGATAACTCTACAGATCTTTTATATCCGTTCTTTTTCTTGAAATCGGATGTAAGATATGATACGCCATACTCTTCTGCAAGTTTTAATCCGATCTCATTCAATTTGGCTGCATTTTTCAAAGGACTGATGCTGGTGTCGTCGTAAAGTAATCATACCCGCCTTCTTTTGCAATCTCAGCGGTCTCTCTTAATCGAAGTTCATAACATTTAAAACAGCGCACGCCGCCTTCTTTCACTTTTCCAGTCCCTTTGCCATCTCATAAAACTTTTCTTTATCATAGCCGCCTGCAATAAACTGTACCGGATATTTTGTATCCATCTCTCCAATCAGTGTCTGCTGTTCAATGATACGTTTGCTGTATTCACTCTCCGGATAAATATTCGGATTATAGTAAAGTACTGTGATCTTAAAATAACTGCTCAGATACTCAGTACATAACTGCTGCACGGAGCACAGCAGCTGTGAAGGAAGAAGGGTTGGTACCTTTTCTTCTTTTGCAGATGATCGATCAGTTTATCCAGTTCTTTCTGGTAATTTATCTTTGTTAACATCTAATTATCCTCTCTTCTCTACATATCAGCATTTTACCACACCCGCCTTTTTTATTCACCTATTTTCTGTTCCGGTCATATCATATTATATACTTCACATCCAGGAGGTTCCTATGGAACAGATTTTGAACCTACAGCATATTTCTTATACGTATCATACTTTAGAAGGGGAAACCCCGGCCCTGTCTGATATCTCATTTTCTTTGAGTAAAGGGAATTTGCCGCCATCGTGGGACCTTCCGGCTGTGGAAAATCCACGCTGCTTTCTCTGATCTGCGGTCTTTTTGCCTTGCAGTGACGGACAGATCACAATCAATGGCAGACACCTGAAAGAGAGTACAACTAATGTAGGATATATGCTGCAACACGATGAATTGTTTGAATGGCGCACGATCTATAACAATGTGATCCTTGGGCTGGAAATCCAGCATGCTCTGACGGCCCGGACGAAAAAGCGGGCACATGAACTTCTTAACATCTATGGTCTGAGTGATTTTGAGAATTCCAGGCCTTCGGAATTATCCGGAGGAATGCGCCAGCGTGCTGCCCTGATCCGTACATTAGTTCTGGAACCGGAACTATTACTTCTGGATGAACCTTTTTCCGCCCTTGATTACCAGACCCGGTTACAGGTTGGCGATGATATCGGACAGATCATCCGAAATGAGAAGAAATCCGCGCTTCTTGTAACACACGATCTTTCGGAAGCCATTTCTCTTGCCGACAGGGTAATTGTTCTTTCCGTCGTCCGGCAGCCATCATTCAGACTATTCCGCTTATCTTTCATCTGGAAGAAGATACTCCCTATGAACAGACGAAATGCACCGGAATTTAAATCTTATTTTAATCTGATATGGAAGGAGCTAAATCAGGATGAAAAATCTTCATAAAAGCCCAAGTACCGGTGCTCGGCGGCACTTTCCACCGGACACCGGCACTATCTCAGACATTATCATTTTCACAGACTGCTGGTTATATTCTTCCGGATCTTCCTTTTAACGGGATTTTTATTCCTTTGGGAATTTTGTGCGTCACACCAGATCATAGATTCTTTCATCTTCAGCAGTCCCTCCAAGATCATGAATGCTTTACTCTTAATGATTTCGGATCATAGTATTTTTCTACATCTCGGCGTCACCTTATACGAAACTTTCGTCAGTTTCTTTCTTGTTATTTTCGTCAGTATATTATTTGCAATTCTTCTGTGGTACAGTAATAACCTTTCGGAAATCCTGGAACCTTACCTTGTCGTATTAAACAGCCTGCCGAAGTCTGCACTGGCACCACTTCTTATTGTCTGGCTTGGCGCTACAAAAACCACGATCATTGTAACCGGAATGTCCGTCGCTATCTTCGGCAGTATACTCAATCTGTATACCAGTTTCCGCTCTACAGATCCCGGAAAGATTAAGTTAATCTATACCCTCAGAGGGAACCATCTGCATGTACTGACCAAAGTAATCCTTCCTTATTCTATTCCGGCTATTATCAGTAACATGAAAGTTAATATCGGATTATGCCTGGTCGGCGTCATCATCGGTGAATTTCTGGCCGCCAAAGAAGGCCTTGGATATCTTATTATCTACTCAAGCCAGGTCTTCAAAATGGATTGGCTTCTTATGAGCATATGTATTCTCTGCGTCTTCGCGATATTTTTGTACGCTCTGATTGATTTCGGAGAAAAACTTTATTTTAAACATTTTTAAACCTCCGCATCAGATTCCCTGCCAAAACCATAAGATCAGCTGATCTCCTGCAAATAAGGTCATCATAATTCCCAGCACCAAAAACGGGCCAAATGCAAATTCATCCTTTCTGGTCAGCTTTCCACATTTCAGCATAATAAGGCAATATCCTCCTGCAAGCATAACCGCACATGCCATCGAACAAATGATTTTCTCCTTTCCAAGCAGAAATCCGGAAACTGCCATGAATTTGATATCGCCTCCTCCAAATGCCCCGGAATCAGAATGGATAAGACCAAAGATCGGTCCTGCCACAGCTGCTGCCCCGGGATCCGGTTGTATAAATCACTGTTCCCTGTCAGTACCATATCTGCTGCTGCGATCAGCAATATATAAAATATGATATCTGCCGGGGATCTTACGGGTACTGTGATCCGCTAATGCCACCCGGCATAAGATTCCGAGATAACATAACAACCGTATCCCGTTCAAAGATATTGCAGTGGCTTTCGTATAGTTAAGAAAGCCATCTGCTATTGTTCTTACTTCTACCATCTCCTGATTCATTTACTGTTATTCTTTTTCGGGCCATTTTTTGTATCAATAACATTTCCCGCAAGGTTTAAGGCCCTGTGCCTCTGCTTCTTCCTTTGTCTCTTTCTTTGCCGTATCCGGATTCATATTACCGCAGTGGTTCGTTTTATGGTATTTTGAACCGGTTGCCGATACCCATACCTGGTCTTCGGTTACTTTCTGCATTGTCTGTTTCGTTACCGTCTGTTCCGTCACAGTCCCCTTATCTGATTCATCTCCCGGTGTATAATCATTACACGGTGCCGCACTCCAATTCAGATTTTTACCGTCACTTGTTACTGTGACCGTTCCCTGTTTGTCGGTTCTGTACACCTGGATTTCCATACTCTGAAGTTTATCCATCGTATCTTTGTCCGGGTGTCCGTATTTATTATCTTTCCCACAGCTGATCACCGCATATTCCGGTACGGTTTTCTGAAGGAAATCCCAGGATGTTGCCGTTGCTGATCCATGGTGTCCGGGTACCAGTACATCACAGTTTAAATCTATACCAGAATTGCACATCGCCTTTTCGCTCTCATGCTCTGCATCTCCCGTAAAGATAAAACTGTTCTCTTTATTTGTAAGTTTTATTGCAACGGAATTATTGTTACTTCCCTCAGCTTCTATCGTCTCCGGTGCCAGTATTTGAAACGAAGCACTTCCAAGCCTGTAAGATTTTCCTACCGGCGGATGCTTCATTTTCAATCCGTCTTCTTTCACAGCTTTTACAAACGACCGGTATAACTTACTGGTATGTACATAGTTACTGGATATAACATTTTTCACCTTAAAGCTCTTCAGGCATCCGATCAGACCCGCCATATGATCTGCATCATAATGGCTGCTGATCAGATAATCAATCTTCGTAACGCCCTGTTCTTTCAAATAAGCTACAACAAATCTCGAAGTCTTTCGATCTCCTCCATCATAGATCAGATTTTTCCCATCCGACTGAACCAGAATAGATAATCCCTGTCCTACATCAAGGAAATGCACTTTCACTGTCCCTGATGGAACAGTTGAGTTATTTTCCGCAGCCTGCGTCCGTACACTCACAGACACCCCTGTCATTGCCAGTGCCATAAAGATCGAAAGCAGTGCCGATAACAGTCTTTGCCTCCATATTTTTTTCATTTTTCTTCTCCCCTTTCACACCCACAATTCTATTATACACGAAAAAAGAATCCCTACATCAAGGATTCTTCTTTATATCTCATTCTGTATATAAGCTGGAAATCGGACTTGAACCGACGACCCCTTCATTACGAGTGAAGTGCTCTACCAACTGAGCTATTCCAGCATGCTCTTATAACAGGCACGAATATAATTATACCGTATTTTCACATATTTGCAAGTACTTTTTAATTATTATACCTTCTTTTTTCCGAAAAAGATTTTAACAGATTCTCATATGCAAACCAGAAATTCTGCCACGGCCGCTTAGGATTCTCTCTTCCATGCACGTCACGGCAGATCTGTCTGGCCTTACATATTTTCATCCAGCTATTTATCCTCTTTCATGTGCACCGTCACTTGTGGATATGGAATCTCAATTCCATTCTCATCCAGTTCCACTTTAATTTCTTCCAGCAGTCTCCATCTGGTCGCCCAGTACTCTTCGTTCTTCACCCAGGCACGGATACCTAGCACGACTGCACTGTCTGCAAGATCATTTACAAAGACATTCATCTGTTCTTCTTTCAGAATACTTGCATCTTCCGACAACAGCTTTTCGATCACTGATTTTGCCTTTTTTGATATCGGCATTATAAGAAATGCCTATCCGCAGATCCAGTTGTCTTTCGTCTTTTGCCGTTGCATTGGTGATACTGTTATTCGTCAGCATTCCATTCGGGATTACGATGGTCTTATTGTCAATCGTACTTAATTTTGTATAAAAGATCTGAATTTCTTTACTGTTCCTTCTTTTCCATTCGTATCTTCAATAATATAATCCCCCTACCACAAATGGCTTTAACAGAAGAATCAGCACGCCTCCCGCAAAATTGGAAAGACTTCCCTGTAACGCAAGACCGATAGCCACACCACTGGATGCCAGTAACGCCGCCACCGATGTAGTATCAAATCCAAGACTGGAGATCAGGCAAAAGATCAGAAGCCCGTACAATCCATATTTCAAAAGTGAGTCTACAAACTGTTCAACTCCTTTATCTGCTTCCGAACGTTCAAATGAACGCCTCACAATCTTCCTGATCCATTTTATCACCAGTCTTCCGATAAAGAAAGCAACCAGTGCCGCCAGCACTTCCAGTCCAAATGTAATCAGTCCCGAATACTGTCCTGCAGATATTGGGTAATCTGATTTACATGTTTTACCGCCTGCTGGGTAGCTTCGGTCACTTCCTGAGTCGTATCTGCGATTGTTGTTGTATCTGTCATATCGTTTGCTCCTCTTATTTCAGTGCCAGAAATGCACTTAGATTTCCTCTTTTATTTCCCGTTGTGCGATGTGAAAACAGAATATCCGGGTTACAGTGTGTACACACATTTGTCACAGCAATATGCTTCTTCAAAATTCCGGCTTCCTCGAATACCAATTCATTTGCTTTCCACAGGTTCAACTGATATTTACCGTTTTCTTTCTGATAGAATAATTCTGGCCAGTATTTTTCTTCAAAGCTTTTCTGAAATTTTACAATTACATCTTCACTTACCTCGTAACAGTCCTGACATATAGACGGACCAATGGCCGCAAGTATGTCTTTAGGATCCGAACCATATGTTTTTTGCATCAGTTCCACTGTTACTTTTCCGATCTTTCCAACCGTTCCTCTCCAGCCCGAATGCGACAGTCCGATCACTTTTTTCACAGGATCTACAAAATACAGTGGTACGCAATCCGCATAAAATGTCACCAGACAGATTCCCGGTACATTTGTGATCATTCCGTCCGTTTCCATAAAACGTCTTCCCTTGTCCTCTGCTCTTACTACCGCCACATTTGTTGTATGTGTCTGGTTGGTAAACGTCATATCTTCCGGCTTTACTCCGATGGCTCTTGCAATCCTTCTCTGGTTTTCCTCAACATCTTCCGGATCATCGCCTCTTGTTGTGCTGATGTTCATAGTTGCCCAGCATCCCTTGCTGACACCTCCTAGTTTTGTAGAAAATCCATGATGGACGATTCCCGTTTCTTCTAACATTGGATATCTCAGAAACGGAACCCCATCTACTGTTTTTTCATCATATATATGTTCCTGATTTTTATACTGTAATCCAAGACTCATTCTCTTCTCCTATATTTCTACATAATCAAATGCATTCTGATATAAAATGATCCTGTCATCTTCTATACTTACTACATCAAACCTGCACGGGATTTCATCTATTCCATTCACCGTCATATAATAAAGTGCACTTTTTTGAGATAGCTCTCTGTTTGGCATAATCTACCGCCTCTGCCGGAGTTCCTTTCCGGTCATCTGCCCGGTACTTCACCTCGCAAAACACCAGATAATCGCCATCTCTGGCTATTATATCGATTTCTCCGAGTCTGCACCGATAATTATATTCCAGAATTTCATATCCTTTTTCTGTCAGATATACTCCTGCCATTCTTTCATAATAACTTCCGGTTTCACGGTTATTTCGTCTTTGTCCTCTTTTCGACCCTGCCATTCTTTCATTCCTTTACACTGCTGATTCCATGCCTGGATACCGATTTTCCGCACTGTCTGCATCTTTATATGTATTTCTTTATAAAGTCCTTCTGTGTATCGGAGATGGTCCCAGTTCTTTCAGCCCATCAATATGCTTCTTCGTTCCATACCCTTTATTGCTTGCGAAATCATACCCCGGAAGTACTTTATCATACTCCACCATCAGCCGGTCTCTTGTTACTTTTGCAATGATACTTGCCGCCGCAATAGAAACACTCTTGGCATCACCTTTAATGATCGGCACCTGTGGGATCTCTACCTCCGGTATTGTTACTGCATCATTCAGCAAAAGATCCGGCTGCACCTTTAGATTGCCGATTGCCATACGCATCGCCTCATAAGTAGCCTGCAAAATATTGATCTCATCAATTCTTGCCGGACTTACAACACCGATTCCCGTTGCAACAGCACGTTCCATAATCTCATCGTACAATGCCTCTCTTTTTTCTCTGAAAGTTTCTTTGAATCATTCAGATACAAAATCGGGTCATCCTTTGGCAAGATAACCGCACCTGCCACCACAGGACCTGCAAATGGCCCACGGCCTACTTCATCAATACCGCAAATATACTGGCAGTCGCTGTGTTCTTTTTCATAAACACTCATTGCTTCTGTTCTTTCCAGTTCTTTTTTCAGTTTTTCCTGTTGCCTTTTTAGTTTTTCTTCTTCTCGTTTATTCATGACGGATCACTCCTATATTGTCAAATGGATAAATTCTTACCCATGCCCTGCCAATCAGATCTTCTTTTGTCAGTACGCCTACACTTGATCCCTGCTGTCCATACTATGGTTACGATTATCTCCCATAACAAAATACTCATTTTCTTTTAATGTAATCGGATCTGCGGCAGTCTGTGGATCTTTGATCAATTCATTTCCATAGATATCGCTCAAAAGCCTCTCTCCGTCAATGTATACATATCCGTCTTTTATCTGCACAGTCTCTCCCGGCATTCCGATGATACGTTTGATATAATATGTATTTTCTTCGTATTTGTACGGAAATACAATAATGTCATAACGTTTCGGATCACGGAAGCGGTAACTGATCTTATCCACGATCAGATTATCCCCGTTTTGCAACGTTGTCTCCATGGAAGATCCACTCACTCTTGTTCTCTGCCCTACAAATGTTATGATAAAATACGTTAACCCTATGATCAGCAGAATATAGACAATCCATCCTCCAAGCTCTCTCAAAATGCTTTCTTCTGCATCTTCTCTTGAACGTCTAGCCATGTTCTTTTGTTGTTTCCCTTCTATACTTTCTGCCTCTGTTTTTAATATGCATCCGGGTACTCCAGTGTCAGTTTGCCCAAACGTCCGTTGCGGAAGTCATCCATCAGAAGAACCGAAGCTTTTTCTGTATCCAGTTCATTTCCACGAACCAGACAATGTCTGCTCTCTGCAATTTTTTCCAGCATTCCGTATGGATCCGTGTCTTCTTCTACATTATATTTACTCTCAAGTACTCCCGGATAATTTTCATTCATAAACTTTTTACAAGTTCTGCCGCAAGTTCTTCTGTCTGAAGGATCTCATCTTTGATCGATCCGATAAATGCCAGTTTCAGGCCTACTGCCTGATCTTCAAATCTTGGGCCACAGGATTCCCGGTGTATCCAGAAGCTCCACATTTTTATTCAGTCTGATCCACTGCTTTCCTTTTGTAACACCCGGTTTGTTACCGGTTTTTGCACATGCCTTTCCCGCAAGTGCATTGATAAATGTTGATTTTCCTACATTCGAATTCCCACTACCATAGCTCTGACCGGACGATTCAAAATCCCACGCTTTCTGTCACGTTCCATCTTCTCCTTACATGCTTCCTGGATCACACCATTGATAGATTTGATCCCGCCGCCTTTCTTGAATTTACCTTCACGACAGAGAATCCTTTTTCACGAAAAAATATTCTGACCAGGCATCATTCCACTTATCTTCTGCAAGATCTGACTTGTTTAACAGGATCAGTCTAGCTTTATTCTTTCCCAGTTCATCAATATCCGGATTTCTGCTGCTGATCGGAACTCTGGCATCAACCAGCTCAATAACCAGATCTATTAATTTGATATTTTCCTGCATCATGCGTTTTGCTTTCGTCATGTGCCCAGGATACCATTGAAAATGCATATATTATTTCTCCTTATCTTCTATTTCACAAATCCCCAGTCTTTTTCGGGGATGCCACAAACCATGCCTTTCCATATATATAAGAACGTTTTACTTTTCCTATATCGGCACTACGGCTGTCCTCACTGTTTTTTCTGTTATCTCCCAGAACAAAATATTCATCACCGCCAAGTTTCAACTTCTCACCGGCAATTCCAGCTGTATCTATTTTTGTTGTTTTATAATCTTCTTCCAGTTTTTACCGTTAATATAGACCTGATTCTCCACAATCTGTACCGCCTCGCCCGGAAGTCCGACAATCTTTTGGTATAATAATGCGAATTCTCATTGCCTTTCGGTTTGAACACGATAACATCTCCCCTTTTCGGTGAAGAAGCATTGTACACAATCCGGTTTACCAGTACTACATCTGCATTCTTAAGCACCGACTCATGGAATCTCCTACCGTACTGACCCGTTGTCCCCAGTACCACACAGCAACAAATGCCACCAGACAGGTGACCACGATCTTAAAAATCCAGGTAAATGTAGAAGCGATCATTTCAAGATTAAGATGTATCTTTTTCTTTGTAACTTTTGGAAGATTTCCGAAGCCTTTTTTCTTTGCTTTGCGTCTGCGATAACCGGTTTTCCGGGATCTTCTTCTTTTTCAAAATCCAGATTACTTCTGCGTCTCATAAAATCCTCCTTATACTGAAAACTTGCCACTGGCAACTTTTTCTTACATACTTTGATATATCAGAAAAGGACAATTACATTATGTAGTTGTCCTTTTTTCTCATTTTGTTACATTTTCGATTATTTTACTAATTCTTTAACTTTAGCTTTCTTACCAACACGGTCTCTTAAGTAGTTCAGTTTCGCACGTCTTACTTTACCACGTCTTACTACTTCGATCTTCTCAACGTTTGGTGAGTGTACCGGCCAAGTCTTCTCAACACCGATTCCGTTAGAAAACTTTCTAACTGTAAATGTTTCTCTTGCTCCGCCACCCTGTCTCTTCAGAACTGTTCCTTCAAAAACCTGAACACGTTCACGGTTTCCTTCTTTGATCTTTCCGTAAACTTTAACAGTATCTCCTACGTGAAATTCTGGTGCTACTTCTTTTAACTGAGCAGCTTCAATGTTCTTAATAATATCGTTCATTGTGTGTGACCTCCTTGTTTACTTGATGTTCTTAATACATTCGTACCAGAGGACCATCTATTTCTTCACAACATGCTACATTTTATCATACCCTGCAAACAAATTACAAGGATTTTTTTCTTCTTTTTGCACTTCTTTCGGCCAGTTTTTTTTTTTTCTGTAAGTTCGGCTTTTTTCAAGCAGATCCGGCCGGTTCTTTGCAGTGCGGATCACAGACTGTTCACGTCTCCATTTTTTCAATATTGGCATGATGCCCGGACATCAGTACTTCCGGCACTTTTTTGTCGTGCCACATTTCCGGCCTTGAATACTGAGGGTATTCCAGCAGATTATCCTGAAAGCTCTCGAATTCTGCAGACACATCATTGTGCAGAACTCCCGGCACCAGTCTTGAAATCGTATCGATCATAACCATAGCCGGAAGCTCTCCTCCGGTCAGGACATAATCTCCGATGGATACATAATCTGTAACGATCTCTTCCAACACACGTTCATCAATGCCTTCGTAATGACCGCACAAAAATACCAGATCTTCTTCCTGTGCAAATTCCTCTGCCATGGACTGGTTGAATGTCTTTCCCTGCGGAGACAGATAGATAACTCTGGTACGCTTCTGCTCTCCTGACATCTCTTTCTTCTCACCAGATGCCAGCTTTTCTTCTGTGCCTTTTTTTCTTTCCGTATCTGCCTTGCCAGTGCATCATAGCACTGATACACAGGCTCTGCCTGCATCAGCATACCTGCTCCCCCGCCATAAGGATAATCATCTACGCTGTTGTGCTTGTTAAATGCATAATCTCTGATATTTAATGCCTCTATAGACAGAAGCCCTTTATTTACCGCACGTCCGATGATGCTGGTATTCAATCCATCCATAACCATCTCCGGAAATAACGTCATAATATAAAAATTCATAGATTATCCTTTTTCTAGATCAGACCATCCATCAGATGGATCTTCATCTTCTGATTTTCTATATCAACATCCAGGATACATTCGCGGATCGCCGGAACCAATACCTCGCCGTGTTCATCTGTATCGATCACATAGACATCATTTGCACCGGTCTCCATAACATCTTTTAATGTTCCGAACGGTTTATCATCCTCTGTTACGACCTCGATTCCGATCATATCGGCGATAAAGTATTCATCCTCTTCCAGTTCCACCGCATCTTTACGTTCTACAAGAAGTGGACATCTTTTATAACGCTCAATATCATTAATATTATCAATTCCCTTTGAACTTCAGGATTACAAACTGTTTAAAGAATTTGACACCCTGGACTTCCAGAGATTTTTTCTCTCTTCCGGTGTCTAACAGTACATGTTTTAACGATTTAAAACGATTCGGGTCATCTGTGGTCGGAAATACCTTGACCTCCCCACGCACACCGTGTGTCGTTGTAATGACACCTACCTGTAATAATTCTTCCATAAATACTCCTTTTTTTCACTTTCTGCGTTTCCGACGCTCCAGCGGCTTCTTTGTACATATGATTCTGCCGTATAAGATAAGCGGGACAGACCACAAGCGGGCCTGTCCCGGGACAAAATGGGAATCCCCATTAGTTATTTAGTCCATGATATCTACGATAACTTTCTTATCTTCCTTTGCTGCTGCGGCTTTCACGACTGAACGGATTGCCTTTGCAATGCGGCCCTGCTTTCCGATTACTTTACCCATATCAGATTCAGCAACTCGTACTTCCAGAACTGTCGTCTTCTTCTCTTCGCGTTCATTTACAACAACGCTTTCTGGATCGTCGACTAATGCTTTCGCAATTACTTCAACTAATTCCTTCATAAATGCACACCTCCAGTGGCATAATTATTTCTCGATGCCTGCTGCCTTTAAGATCTTTGCAACTGCTTCTGTAGGCTGAGCTCCGTTAGCAAGCCATTTCTTAGCTGCTTCTTCGTCAACTTTGATTGCACTTGGATCACAGTTCGGATCGTATGTTCCGATCTCGTCGATGAATCTTCCGTCTCTTGGGGATCTGGAATCTGCTACAACGATTCTATAAAAAGGTGCTTTCTTCTGTCCCATTCTTCTTAATCTGATTTTTACTGCCATGTTAATTTACCTCCGTAAAATTATAATATTTTCATAGTTTATTTTTATCTATATAACGCGGAATTCGCGGTATATCATGTTTAGAACGGAAATCCAAATTTCTTCTTCTTTCCCGGCTTGCCAAATTGTTTCATCAGTTTTTTTCATCTCGTTGAACTGCTTGATCATACGGTTCACTTCGCTGATGTCCACCCCTGCACCTTTGGCAATTCTGTGCTTTCTGGATGGAGAAAGGATATCCGGATTGGCTCTTTCCGCCGGTGTCATGGAATGAATGATCGCTTCCATTCTTCCCATCTTCCTCTCGGCTTCTGCCGTTTGCTCGTCGTCTAATCCCTTCATCTTACCGCCCATGCCTCCAAGGCCCGGCAGCATGTTCATAATATTTCCAAGACCACCCATGTTCTTCATCTGCTTGATACTTTCCAGATAATCGTCAAAATCAAACTGGTTCTTCTTAAGCTTCTGGGTCATCTCTCTGGCTTTTTCTTCATCGATCTCGGCTTCCGCCTTTTCGATAAGCGACAGGACATCTCCCATACCCAGTATTCTTGAAGCCATACGGTCTGGATAAAATTGTTCAAGATCAGAAAGTTTTTCCCCCATACCAACATAAAGAATTGGCTTCCCGGTTACTGCCTTAACGGATAACGCAGCACCACCTCTTGTATCACCGTCTAATTTCGTAACGATCACACCATCGATGCCGACCTTTTCATTGAACTCTTTTGCCACATTTACCGCATCCTGTCCGGTCATTGCATCAATGACGAGTATGGTCTGATGTACTTCTACTTCTTCTTTGATCTCTTCAAGCTCAGTCATCATGTCTTCATCAACATGAAGTCGTCCTGCTGTATCGAGGATCACGAGGTCGTTGCCATTCTTCTGCGCATGTTCGATCGCTGCCTTGGCGATGTTCGCCGGCTTGTGGTTTTCTCCCATGGAGAAGACTTCCACACCCTGCTTCTCACCGTTGACCTGTAACTGCTTGATCGCAGCTGGTCTGTAGACATCACATGCGACCAGCAGCGGTTTCTTGCCCTTTGACTTGAACTTACCAGCAAGCTTTGCTGTAGTAGTTGTCTTACCAGCACCCTGAAGACCTGCCATCATGATAACTGTGATGGCTTTTCCAGGCTGAAGCTTAATCTCTGTGGTCTCAGATCCCATCAGATTGATCAGTTCTTCATTTACAATCTTGATCACCATCTGCCCCGGTTCAGACCGTTCATGACATCCTGACCGATTGCGCGTTCCTGTACGCTCTTAATGAAGTCTTTTACCACTTTAAAGTTAACATCCGCCGCAAGTAATGCACGTTTGATCTCTTTTAAAGCTTCTTTGACATCATCCTCTGTCAGACGTCCTTTGCTTCTCAGGTTTTTAAATACATTTTGAAGTTTCTCTGTCAAACTGTCAAATGCCATGCTATAACTCCTCTATAATTTCATCGGATATCTTCCGGATGTCTGCAACTAACTTTTCCGCATTCTCCTTTTCATATCCGTCCAGCAATTCATCAATCTGCTTTACTTTTTCTCTGATCGACACGAACTTCTCTACCAGATGAAGTTTCTCTTCGTAGCCTTTCAGTGTCTGGGAACATCTCTTTACCAGATCATGTACGCCCTGTCTGCTGATTCCCGTCTTCTCTTGCGATCTCGCCAAGTGATAGGTCCTCAAGAACAAACTGTTCATACACTTCTTTCTGATGATCTGTCAGTAATTCTCCATAGAAATCATATAATAATGCCTGTTCTAATATTTCATTCATGTCTTTCACCTGTGATATCATATAACACTTCCGTGCAGGTGTCAAGTATTTTTTCTTTACACCTTAATTTTTTCAAAATAAAATTGATTTCCCCGCAACTTGTCGTAATATATCTGATGGAAGATATTGCCGTCTGCAGTATCTTCTAATCAGGTCCATATATTATAAGGGGAGAATATAATGGCAAAAAAGAATTATTACAAGATACTTGGTGTGTCACGAACAGCTTCTCCTGAAGAGATTTCTGCTGCCAAGAACAGACTTGCAAAAAAATATCATCCCGATGCCAACATGAAGGATGGTATCGATACAACTAAGAAAATGCAGCGTATTCTGGAAGCTTACCGCATACTTTCCGACCCAAAGAAGCGTGCTTCCTATGACCGCAAAGTATTCGGAAAGCCATCGTCAGACTCTGACCGGAATTTCGATCTGTTCAACCTGCATAATAATATAGAAGAAACAGATCCGGTCATCGGTACACCATTCGTGAATTACTGGCGGGCGGCAGACTCCTTATACGATATCACTTTAGAAAGCGAACAACTTTTCAAAGATAAGAATAAAGAAAATACACGATCGGCCCGCTTGTCAGACCTGGCAGCCCAGGCACTTAGCTATGCCGTAACCCTGCGCGAAGCCGAGATTCCTGAAAGTACTGGCTGCCCGCGATCATGGACTGGCTGCTTTTTCACCTGGTACAAGAACAGAAATCTTCCGGTATCTTATTTATTGAAACTTTACGATGAATATTCAAAAAAAGAACTCAACGGATTCAAACGTGTAAAAATCCAAAAGCAGCTTCATTTCCAGCATTCTTTAAAACGGCTGGTTAATTACGGATAATTTTCATCTCACACATTTGCACCATCTGCATATTATGTACTGTAAACATCATTATTGGAGGATTCAATATGAGCGATTTAGGTACAGCAAACTGTGGATGTGGCTGCGAAGGACGCGCGACAGATTCGGCGGAGACTGTGGATGTGGTGGATGTAACGGCGGATGCGGATGCGGCAACAACGGATGTGGCAACGGCAATAACAGCTGCCTGTGGATCATCCTTCTTCTCTGTTGCTGCGGCGGTT
>VOFB01002223.1_pt1 | contig 17714 bp, 15 predicted proteins | sample 5384141 | NCBI WGS metagenome assembly VOFB01 (sample SAMN12384721, study PRJNA508395) | human gut metagenome | isolation source: healthy gut A | host: Homo sapiens | reverse complement strand
CAATGAATGCCGCAAATATCCTCAAACCGGCTCTTTCAAGGGGCGAGGTTCAGGTCATCGGTGCTACAACATTCAACGAATACAGAAAATATATCGAAAAGGATTCTGCTCTTGAAAGAAGATTTCAGCCCGTAAAGGTCGGCGAGCCTACAATTGCTCAGTCAATTGATGTCATTGCAGGCGTAAAAGGCTATTATGAGGCACATCACCGTGTAATTGTTGACGATGATATCGTTCGCAAGACAGTTGTCCTTTCCGAAAGATACATAACAGACCGTTTTCTTCCCGACAAAGCAATCGACCTTCTTGATGAAAGCTGTGCCTGTGCCGCTCTCCGCAACAAAAGCATGGAGCGTCACGATAAGCTTGAGGATGAAAGACAGAAGCTTCTTATCAGAAAGGACGCTCTTACAAATGCCGATGAGGTAAACTATGAACAGCTTGCCGAGGTCAACACAAGCCTTGCAAGAATTGACAGCGACCTTAAAGAAATTGACCCCGAAACTCTCGTTTCAAAGGTTACAGAGGAGGATATCGCCAAGGTAATCGAACTCTGGACAGGCATCCCCGCATCAAGAATCAAGGAAAATGAGCTTTCAAAGCTTGCCGACCTTGAGAACGAGCTTAAAAAGAAAATTATCGGTCAGGACGAGGCTGTAAAGGCTCTTGCATCTGCAATCAGAAGAAGCAGAGTTCAGATTTCAGACAGTTTGCAAAATGCAAATCATTGTCGCCCGACTGTTTTTGTATATATAGAAGTTACAGGCCTATCCTTAGCCTTTGCTGCAACTTTTGCCATTACTGCTGAACCTCCTTTCTTCTTGTGAAGTAAAGCTGAATAAGGGCAATGATAACAACAATTACGAAGAAGATAACGCCCTCAGCCTGACCTACGCCACGAGAATTCTGGTTTGCATAGAATGTATTGTAAATATTGAGAGCCATCATTTCCGTCTGATAAACCATTGTACCGCTTCCCTGTGATACAATACCCGGAGCACCGCCTGTGAGGGCAAGGTTCTGGTCGAACAGCTTAAATGAGTTTGTAAGTGTAAGGAATGTGCAGATTGTGATGGAAGGCATCATCATCGGCAATGTTACATTTGTAAGCAACTGTTTTTGCCTGCACCGTCAATTTTAGCCGCCTCATAAAGATCATGAGGTACGCTCTGGAAACCGGCAATGTAAATAATCATCATATAACCTGCCTGTTGCCAGCACATAAGAATTACAAGTCCCCAGAAACCGTAGTTAGCATTAAGCGCAAGGTTTGTTCCGTAATACTGAAGAATACCGTTAAAAATGTACTGCCAGATGTAGCCGAGAATGATACCGCCTACAAGGTTAGGAACAAAGAAAACAGTTCTGAATACATTTGAGCCCCTGATTCCGAGCGTGAGTGCATACGCCACAAAAAACGCAATGAGGTTAATGAGTATAACCGATACTATAACAAACAGTACCGTAAACCAGAATGAATGTAAAAAGCCCTCATTCTGAAAGGCCTTGACATAGTTTCCGAACCCAATGAATACTGCGTCGCTTGTTGTTCTGAATTTACAGAATGAAAGGTAAATGCCGTTAAAGAACGGATATACAAAACCTATAAGGAAAGCAGCAAGAGTAGGAAGAACAAATATAAGAAAATAAATTTTTCTTTTAGGTTTTCTAAACATAATATTTTGCCTTTCCGTTCATAAGAAAGGGGGGGCGGAATGCCGCCCCCCTACCGAACCTGTTAAATTAAAACAGAAATTTTACAATCAGCCGTTAGCCTTTGCATATTCTGTTTTCCAACCCTGTACAAATGCAGTCTTAACAGCGTCCCAGTCGCCTGTACCTGCTGCATACTGTGTAAGAGCTGTGCCAACACCGTTTTTCCAATCTTCACTTGGCATTGTTGTGAAGTTCCAGCTTACCGGAGTTTTGCCTGCTGCTGTGAGCTCGTTATCAATCTTAACAAATACATTGGTTGCTTCCTTAGCATTCTTGAAAGGAATTACAAATCCCATATCGTCAGCAAGAGCAGATGTACCTGTTTTGTTTGTTACACACCAGTTCAAGAATTCAAGAGTAGCTGCCTGATCGTCAGCACTTGCCTTGTTGTTTACACACCAGTAGTTCTCTGAACCTGTGCAAAAGACCCTGATTAGCTTCATCGCCTGCGCCGATGTAAATCGGGAGCATGCCGAGTTGGTCGTCCTTCATACCTGCCTTGGTAACTATTGAATATTCCCAGCTGCCGTTCTGGAAGAATACTGCTTCGCCTGATGTAAACTCAGTTTCAGCGTCTGTACCCTTCTTGCTTGCGAGGTCTGCAGGATCACATGTTGAATCTGTGATGTAGAGATCCCAGATGTTCTTATAGTTTTCAAGGTATTTACCCTCGATAGCGTCTGTTGATTTGATGCCCTTATCCTTGTACTCAAAGTAGATAGGAAGGTTAGCAAGGTGAGTTTTGAATCTCCAGTCAGATGAAGAATCCATACCTGCTGATGTGAACGCACCCTTAACGCCGAGCTTATCCTTATTCTTCTGGATTTCATCGGCAACAGTCTTTAACTTTTCAAAGCTGTTGATGTCCTCAATCTTCTTAACCGAAGCAAAGTCAGAATCGCAATACTTCTGGAGAAGAGTCTTGTTGTAGATAATGCCGTATGTTTCAATTACATAAGCAATACCGTAAACCTTGCCGTCTTCTTCAAGCGCATAATCCTTTGAAGTAAGCTGATTGTAAATTTCTGATGAGCTGAGGTCTGCACAATAGTCTTTCCAGTTTGCAAGACCTACAGGACCGTTAACCTGGAAGAGTGTAGGAGCGTTGTCCTTGTCCATCTCTGCTGTAAGTGTTGACTCATAAGTACCCTCGGCAGCTGTCTTAACAGTTACCTCAACACCTGTTTCGTCCGTGTACTTCTTAGCAAGAGCCTGCCAATCCTTGTCCTGCTCAGGCTTAAAGTTAAGATAGTAAACTTTACCGTTTTTTGCGTTGCCTGCTGCATTTTTTGAATCATCTTTTGATGAACCTGATGATGAAGAACCGCCGCAGCCTGCAAGAGCAGTAGCAGTCATCATACCTGCAACTGCAAGAGCTGCAGCTCTTTTGAGTGTTGATTTTTTCATAGCTTTCACCTTAATTAAAAATATTTATCCGCTAAACCCGGATATTGGCGAGAGAACAACATTCTGTGTTCTCTCTATTGCCACAATCATAACACACTATTTATGAAAAAATACAATAGATTTTTTTAAAAAATTTCTCTGTGATTAGTCAAAACGAAGGTATTGACCAAATGTAATTTCAAAATCAAACAAAAAACAACCGCATATTTTCTGAGTTTTTTGACTTATTTGTCAAATAAGAAATATTAAAGCAACATTAAAGTTACAATATTGTAACCTGTCAAATATGGTCATTCTATTGAAAATGACAAGCGTTTTGTGCTAAGATTATGTCAAATTTGTTTTTTAAGAAGGTTAATTTAGCAATTATGAAAAATTTCAATCAATCATCACTTGCACGATTTTTCACCCGATTCCCTAAGCTGTTATTTGCGGGATTGATGTACTCAATTCCGTTTGCCGTATTTTCCGGAATATTCATTCTCATAAGCTTTCTGTCCGGATTCAACAATGTAATATTATGGAGCTTGGGTATAATTCCCGCAATGCCGTTCTATTCCGGACTTGTAATGGTAATCCGCAAAATTTCGGTTGAAAAAGAGGATGTAAATGTTTTCAAAACTTTTGTACAGGCATTTCGTGAAAATCTGAAAAAATCAATTTTCAACGGTTTTGTCGCTTACCTCATAGTAGCATGTTCATTTTTTGCAATTCTCTATTACGGAACACTTGCTCAGACAGACATCGTTTACGGCTCTGTCTTTACAATATATATAGTATTCTCAATTGCAATGCTGATTATGCTGTTCTATGTACCCCTGCTAACAATTACCTATGACCTCAGACTCCGTGACATTTATAAAAATTCACTCCTGTTGATTTTCGGTAAAATTCTCAGAAATATTGTAGCACTTGTGCTTGTCGTAATAGTTTCATTCGCAGTATTCCTCGCAGTAATCTATGCAAAGGGCGCAATGCTTGTTGTTGCAGTTGCTCTCTCGGTAATTTTCTACCCGATGATTGCAACCTATATAATAGTATCCGTAATCGCAAAAGGCGTGCAGGAGTCTGTCGGTTATTTTACAGGTGATAATGTGCAGTATGTCCTTACGGAAGAAGAAGTTCAGCGTGAAACCGAAGCAGTCGAAAACGCAAACTCCGATGATGATTACATTTTCGTCAACGGCAGAATGATTAAAAATCCGGCTAAAATGAATACGAAAGAGTAATTTTTAAAGCACTTTGCGGAATGCAGAGTGCTTTTGGTTTTATATGCATAATGTGTTAGGTATATATGTGTGATTGATGTGATTGCTGTTTTTTGACTGACATTTGACTAATATTTAAGCAATATTATGCGATATTTCGCAATATTTTACGGTAAAAATAAACAAATAAAAACCGCACCAAAGAGTCTGAAAACGGCTTTCTGATGCGGTTTTTGTTATGGAGCTGAAGAAGGGACTTGAACCCTCGACCTACTGATTACGAATCAGTTGCGCTACCAACTGCGCTACTCCAGCGTTTAATTTTTTGGTTGTTCGGCTGTAATAAAGCAAAAATACAGAACGCAGAAATTGTATAAAAACATACACACTAACTTCTGCTACATGATTATACATCAAAAATTTAAAGATTTCAATACCAAATTTGAAAAAGAGGTTTACAAAAACCGGAAGAGAGGCATAATAGTTTTACGAATCAATAATAATAGATGCAGGTATAATTCATCAAAAAATATTTATGAATACAAAATAATGCACAAAAATCATGCCGATTTTTGTTTAGTGAAGTGTTATCACATTTGTGGAATATTTTATTTAAAAGTATTATAATTAAATCGCAGTGTGCAAAGCGGAAATACTTTTATGTGATAGGATGTGCAGAAGATGCCCAAAAGAAAGTGCAGTAATATCGACGCTTCGGTAGGACTCAGAATGCGTTATTACAGAATTCAGTGCGGACTTACCCAACAGCAGGTTGCGGACGCATTAAAAATAAACAGAACAACTTATACAAAATATGAAACGGGAGTTTCCGAACCAAGCCACGAGCTTCTCGGAAAAATCGTTAAAATGTTCGGTATCGATTATAACGCAATTCTTGACAACAGAGATTATTTTGAAAGAAGAGTTGCCGACGGTGACATGACGCTCAATGTACTGACTCTTTCCGAAAGAGCAATCATTGCAAGATATCGCTCAATGTCTAAAGAAGATCAGAAGAAAATTTGTGAATATATAGATATGCTCTACAATGAAAAAGCAAAGAAGATTTTGTAAAAAACACTTTACTTTTGACTTTGATTGTGATAATATAAAACAGATGACCGTGTCTCGGAACAGGAGTATGCCGTTTGTCGGATTTTCACAGCCCTGCCCTGAGATGTTGGCGACTATTTTTGAAAGGTGGAATTTTTAATGCTTAAAGAAGAAAAGCAGGCTATCATGGCTGAGTACGCAACTCACGAAGGCGACACAGGTTCTCCGGAGGTTCAGATTGCTCTTCTTACAAAGAGAATCAATGACCTTACCGAGCACCTCAAGGTTCACAAGAAGGATCACCACAGCAGAAGAGGTCTTCTCAAGATGGTTGGTCAGAGAAGAAGCCTTCTCGCTTACCTCACAAAGGTAGACATTGAAAGATATCGTTCTATCATTGCAAGACTCGGTATCCGTAAGTAATTTTTTAAGTACACAAGGGCAAGCGAAAGCTTGCCCTAAATTCGATTTTCTGCGGGATTTTTATTTGCTGTTTTTTAGCGGTAAAACGATTAAATAACATATACTTTTGTGTGTTTGTCAGTTTTGTTTAATGGTTTTATTGCTAAATCGGCGTAAAATCCCGTTTGAATAAATTTGAACTTTATTTAAAATGTGAAACTTATGTTTCGGAAAGGATTTTACTAAAATGAATCGACTTATGACATTCGACAAATACAGAGTATTTGAAACAGAATTTGCCGGCAGACCTTTAAAAGGTTGAAACAGGCAAGATGACACAGCTTGCAAACGGTGCGTGTCTTGTTCACTACGGCGACACAACAGTTCATGTTGCTGTTACAGCATCAGAAAAGCCAAGAGAGGGCGTTGATTTCTTCCCGCTTTCGGTTGACTATGAAGAAAAGATGTACGCAGTAGGCAAAATCCCCGGTTCTTACCTCAAGAGAGAGGGCAGACCTTCGGAAAAGGCTATCCTCACAAGCCGTGTAATCGACCGTCCTATCCGTCCTCTTTTTGACAAGAGCATGAGAAACGATGTTTCAATCGTTTGTACGGTAATGAGCGTTGATCCCGACTGTCAGCCTGAAATTGTTGCCATGATTGGTGCTTCAATCGCAATTTCAATTTCTGATGTTCCGTGGAACGGACCTATCTCGGGTTGTTCTGTAGGTATGATTGACGGTGAGTACATCATCAACCCGACAGAGGAGCAGAGAAAGGTTTCTCAGATGGCAACAACAGTTGCCTCAACAAGCACAAGAATTGCTATGATCGAGGCAGGTGCAAACTGCGTATCTGATGACGATATGTACAACGCTATTATGGCAGGTCACGAGGCTAACCAGAAGATTATCAGCTTTATTGAGGAAATCAAGGCTGAAATCGGCAAGCCTAAGTTTGAGTTTGCAAGTCTTGAACCCGACCATGATATGTTTGAGGCGATCAAGGCATTTGCAGAAGAAGATGTTAAGGTTGCTCTTGATACAGATGATAAGAGAATTCGTGACGAAAGACTCAAGCCTATCTATGAGGCAGTTCATGAAAAATTTGACGAGATTTATCCAGAAAGCGAAGCTCTCATTGACGAGTGCCTTTATAAGACACAGAAGTTCATTGTTCGCCGTTGGTTACTCGATGAGCAGAAGCGTGTTGACGGCAGAGGAATGGACGATATCCGTCCTCTCGCATCAGAGGTTGGCGTAATTCCGAGAGTTCACGGTTCGGGTATGTTCACAAGAGGACAGACTCAGGTTCTCACAATCGCAACACTCGGTCCTGTTTCCGACAAACAGCTTCTTGACGGCATTGACGGTGAAACAGAAAAGAGATATATCCACCACTACAACTTCCCAAGCTACTCAGTCGGCGAAACAAAACCAAGCCGTGGTCCGGGCAGAAGAGAAATCGGTCACGGTGCTCTTGCAGAAAGAGCACTCGTTCCTGTAATTCCTTCGGTAGAAGAATTCCCGTATGCACTTCGCCTTGTTTCGGAAGTTCTTTCTTCAAACGGTTCAACTTCACAGGGTTCAATCTGCGGTTCAACTCTTGCTCTTATGGACGCAGGTGTTCCGATTAAGGCTCCTGTTGCAGGTATCTCATGCGGCCTTATCACAGAGGGCGACCGTTGGATGACAATGGTTGATATTCAGGGCCTTGAGGACTTCTTCGGTGATATGGACTTTAAGGTAGCAGGTACACATGACGGTATCACAGCTATTCAGATGGACCTCAAAATCAGCGGTCTTACTCCCGAAATGGTTAAAGAGGCTCTTGCCAAGACTCACAAGGCTCGTAACTACATCCTTGATGAAGTAATGCTCAAGGCTATTGCAGTGCCGAGAGAAGAGCTTTCAAAGTACGCTCCCAAGATGTTCACAACAACAATTCCTGCTGACAAAATCAGCGAGGTTATCGGTAAGAGCGGTAAGGTTATCAAGGAAATTCAGGCTGAATGCGAAGTTAAGGTTGACATTGAGGAAGACGGCGAACTCGGACAGGTATTTGTTTCGGGTATTGATTCCGACAAGTGTAAGCGTGCAATCGAAATCATCAACACAATCGCTGTTGATCCTGAGCCGGGTGCAATGTACCTCGGTAAGGTTACCCGTATTATGGACTTTGGTGCTTTCGTTGAGATAGCTCCTGGTAAGGACGGTTTGGTACACATTTCTAAGCTTGATGTTAAGCGTACAGAGAATGTAACAGATGTTGTTAATGTAGGCGACATCATCCGTGTTAAGGTAATGGAAATTGACGATAAGGGCAGACTTAACCTCTCTCGCCGTCAGGTTCTTATTGATGTTGACGGTCTTGTTCCCGAAAACGACATTGACGCAGAAAGAGCAGCTCGTCCACGCAGACCTCACAATGACCGCAGAGGCGGCTTTAACAGAAACAACAGAAAGTAATTTTTGTAATCTGAAATCTAATACTTTTTAATATTTATACAATCAGTCCCTTTCAATTTGCAAATGCATTGAAAGGGACTGTTTTGTTAATTGAAAATTGAAAGTGGAAAATTATGCTTTGGTGGGTAAATGTCATACACTCAAAATATTAAAAACTAAAATAAAAAGCGGTGGTCAATGCCACCGCTAAATTAATGCAATTATTTATTTTGCATATCTTGAAAGATTATCCCAATCAATATCGTCTTCGGAAACAAAGTCACCGTTTTCCGCTTCTGTAATATCTTTATACTCCTGTTCGGTAACTTTTGTGTAGTCAGGATCCCAAGCAAGTACGAGTTTCTTAATCAATTCGTAGGCAAGTTCCTTGTCACTGTCGGGAAGCATATCAATCATTTTAGCAATTTCAGCTGTTTTCGTACTCATATACGGCAACTCCTTTCATTTATAAATATCTCCACGAGAACCTATATCCATAATAAAACCAATTTGTATTTTCTTTAACAATATTATATCATCGCTTTTCTTTTGAATCAATAGCAAAATAATTTCATATACAATCAGACACATGAACAAAATTTGCATAGTGTTTAAATTATCCTAATCATCTTGATTTCAACTTGATAACATAGTATAATTGACTTAACAAAAATTTCCGACAAATACGGACACAGATTTATAAAGGAGAGAATACAATGCAGGTTAAAATTTCCGATTCTATAAAATACATTGGCGTTGATGACAAGACAATCGACCTTTTTGAAAGTCAGTATCTTGTTCCTAACGGAATTTCTTACAACTCATATCTTATTGTTGACGAAAAGGTTGCAATTATGGATACGGTTGACAAGAGAAAAACTAACGAATGGCTTGAAAATCTTGACAGAGAGCTTAACGGCAGAACTCCCGATTATCTTGTAATCAGCCACCTTGAACCCGACCATGCGTCAAATATTAAGGTTGTTTCCGAGAAATATCCGTCAATGAAGCTTGTTGGTAATGCAAAGACTTTTTCAATGCTCCCACAGTTTTTTCCGGATTTTGATTTTGCCGATAAAACCGTTACAGTCAAAGAGGGTGACGAACTTGAACTCGGTTCGCACAAGCTTACATTCATAATGGCTCCCATGGTTCATTGGCCTGAGGTTATGGTTTCGTATGAAAGCGCAGAAAAGGTTCTTTTCTCTGCGGACGGCTTCGGCACATTCGGCGCACTTGACGCTCAGGGAGGACGATTGGGCTTGCGAGGCAAGAAGATATTACTTCAATATCTGCGGTAAGTATGGTGTTCAGGTTCAGAATCTTCTCAAAAAAGCCGCAAAGCTTGATATTCGGAAAATCTGCCCGCTTCACGGTCCTGTTCTTGACGAAAATCTCGGTTGGTACATCGGTCTTTACGATACATGGAGCAAGTATGAGCCTGAAACCGACGGTGTGTTTATTGCATATTGTTCGGTTCACGGCAACACAGCCAAGGCTGCCGAAAAGCTTTGTGAAATCATCAAATCAAAAACCGACAAAAAGGTTTCGATTGCAGACCTTTCACGCACAGACCTTGCCGAGGATATTGAGGACGCATTCCGTTTCAGCAGAATGGTTGTTATCGCACCGAGCTATGACGGCGGTGTGTTCCCGATAATGAACGATTTTCTGCACCACCTTAAAATCAAGGGCTACAAGAACAGAAAGGTTGCTATGGTTGAAAACGGCTCTTGGGCTCCTTCGGCAGCAAAGACAATGAGAACATATCTTGAAGAAATGAAAAATGTTGAAATTTGTCCTACTGTTGTGACAATCCGTTCTGCTATGAAAGAAGAAAATATTCCTCAGCTTGAACAACTTTCTGACGAAATTCTTGGATAATATCATAATAAATTGACATAAACACAATAATAAAAGGATATAAATATATATTTATAGCTTCAATAATTACACCTAAAAGATGGCGAATTTTGTTCTGCGAAGGTTGAGATTGTTATTTTTGTAACAATTAGATAAAAATTCCAAAGGATATTTCACATCAAAGATTTAATTCCGTTGCAAATGCAATTGAATTTAAAACTCTTTTGTTGTACAATAAAACTAAAGTTGATGCCCACGGAATAAGCATTGAAACAGATTCGTTTTTAGGTAATTTGTTTTGGAGTTTTGAAATTAGTCGTGAAAAGTTCTTTCTTCTGCCTGTATTCAATGCTTATTTCGTTCATTCATATTGATATATTCCTTCTATAACCCAATATACCCCGAAAATGACCGACGCTTGTTGTCGGTCATTTCACTTTTCGGCGGGTTTCCATTTCGGCATAATTGTACATAGTTGTAATTCAACTAATTTCCCACAGTGAAAAAATTGTCAAATTCGGTAATTTTGCCTATAACAAAATTATGCAAAAAGTGGTATAATAATACCGTAAGAACTCAGTGTTTATCTGAGATTTAAGATGATGCGATTATACGGATGGTGAGAGTATGTACAGTATTGGCGAGATTGTTCTTTACGGCTCAAACGGAGTTTGTGAGATTACCGAAATTACAACGAAAAAAATCGGAAAGGATTCTATTGAATACTATGTTTTAAAACCTGTTTGCTCGGATTCTTCAACGCTTTTTGTTCCGACTCAGAATGAAATGCTTGTGTCAAGAATGCGTGCTGTCCTTTCTTCGGATGAAATTAAAGATATTTTGTCACAAAAAACCGATAATGAAATATGGATTGACAATAAAGCCGAAAGATGTGAAAAGATCAAGGAGATTATTTCGGGCGGCGATTGTATGAAGCTTGTTGAGCTTATCAGGAGAATGCACTTCCACAGTAAGCTCCAGCTCAAAAAGGGTAGACGACTTCACATTACTGACGAGCGTTTTCTTAAAGAAGCTGAAAAAATGGTTTGTGACGAGGTTTCGGTTGTTCTTCACATTGACCGTAACGATGTTCTTCCGCTTGTGCTTGCAGGCTGATTTTTAAAAATATATAAAGGATACAGAGGATTAACCGGAGCATTCTTTGAATTGCTTTCGATGTTGTTCCTCTGTTTTTTTATTTTGGTAATTCTAGGTTGTTTGCCTATTTACAAAATGTTGCATTTTGTAGTAAAATATAGGAATAATGATTTATGGGAGCTATTTAATGAGAAATTTCAAAAAAACTTTATCATTTTTACTTTCAACGGTAATAATAGTTTCATCAGTTGTAGGTGTCGGTACAACCGTTTTTGCCGCAACCGATGAACACACATACAAAAACTTTAAATACAGAATTCTTGATGATAACACAGCCGAAATCTGCGGTTATACGGGCAAGAATGCAGTCGTGACTGTTCCCGACAGCATTGATTCAAAGCCTGTAACCTCGATCGGCAGGACGGCTTTTTATTCAGGCAAAATCAAGGAAGTGACAATTCCCGACACAGTAAAAAATATCAAATGGTGGGCTTTTTACGGTTGTGAAAGCCTTGAAAAAATCAACCTGAATTTTGGTTTGAAAACTGTAGGCTACGGTGCGTTTATGAATTGTAAAAATCTTAAATCCGTGAGCATTCCAATGTCCGTAACGCAGATTTGCGATGATTCGTTTGCGGTAAGCTGTTCAACCAAAAAGGGCGTTTTTGACACCTACAGTAAGCAGACAATAAGCACTCAGCAGTATTCAACCGATTCATCATTCACTCTTGAAGGCTATTCGGGGACTGTCGCAGAAAAATATTGCAATGATAATTCGCTAAACTTTGTTTCGTTGGGCAATGTGATTTACGGCGATGTTAATAACAACGGAACTGTTGATGCAACTGATGCAAAGCTTGCCAAAAGCCTTATCGACACTGTTCCGACCGAGGAAGAACTGACGGCTGCCGATGTTGACGATGACGGCAAAATCACAGAAAACGATGTTAATCTTATTTTGCAGGCTGTCGGCAACGAATTTTACGCACAGCTTTTTTTCCGTGTGCAAAGGCTATGTATTCTGCTCCCGACTACCTTTCGGGCAGAACTATGTATTGTGACGGCGACAGCGTTGCCTACGGTTCGGGTACGAACACAATGGGAAATTCAACATATTCTTTCTGCAATTATGTTGCCGAAAAATATAATATGACAATGACCAACAAGGCCACTCCCGGCACAACTCTTGCAATAAGAAAGGATTTTATCGGCACAGACCACAGAAGTATCCTTGAGCGTGTCCGTGAAATGAAAGGCAGTTACGATGTTATTCTGCTTGACGGCGGTTTTAATGACCTGTTCAAAAACGTTGAAATGGGCGCAATGACCGATATAAATAATAAATCGGGAAAATACAATGAATACACCACAGCAGGTGCGTTGGAAAGTATTTGCTATTTTCTTGACAAGAATTATAAAGACTCAATTAAGCTGTTCGTACTCTGTCACAATTGCTCAACAAGAATAAAACAGTCACAGTATTGGTCTTTAATGAAAAATATACTTGATAAGTGGGAAATTCCCTATGTTGACCTTTCGGAAGAAACAGAGCTTACCGGTGATAATGAGGAAATTACAACACAGTATTTTAGATATAATGCAACAACCAAAAAAGGCGACGGGATTCACCCTCTTGCATATGCCAATATGAAGATATACGGTCCCATCGTTGCCGAAAAGCTTAACGAAACAGTACAGAGCAAGTCTGAACTTGTTTTGCCGAAAAGTGACATTTCTATGGGACTTTTTGAAAATTACACCCTTAACAGCGAAATTACGGAGTTGAGGGGAGATATAGATGTCAGTTATTCAAGCAGTAACCCGTCAGTTGCCTCTGTTGATGAAAACGGCAATATTGTTGCCACGGGCATAGGCGATACGGTTATCACGATTTCGACATCTGACGGTAAAACAAAAAATGTGCATGTGAATGTAAAGTTTCTTGCAATGGCGGTTAGCTTTGGCAAAAATAAAATTTCACTTTCAGAGGGTAATTCAAGCTTGCTGAATCTTTCTGTAGCAGACGGTGAGGCGACCTGTTCAACAACCTATTCGTCAACAGATCCGACTGTTGCGTCTGTTGATGAAAACAGCGGAAAAATTACAGCCAACAAAACGGGCAAAACCACAGTATCATGTACCACGGCAAACGGTGTAACGGTAAGGTGCCTTGTATATGTCACAAGCAGTGCGCTGACTAAAATGCAGAAAGCGTAAGGCATTTATGAAAATATTTCAATTTAAACTTCAAACAATTTTTTGACCTAACCCTATGTAACTCTGCAAATGGCGGTAAAGCTTGTGTTTATAGGCTTTCTCGCCATTTGCTTTATGGGAAAACAACTCGCATATAGTAGCACATCTCGGTATGAAATTGCGTCCAAAAGTAGTAGAGGGGTAGTAAAACCGGCCTTTACTACTACGCAGCCATTGGGGCTGGCGCTGCTTTTGCGGCCTCAATCCGTTCCATCTCCGCCTTTGCAGATTCAAAGGACGCATGAGCATAATAGCCTAACGTCATAGTGATGGACGCATGGCCCATGAGGTATTGCAAGGCTTTGGGGTTCATGCCGGCATTGGCCATCCTTGTGCAGAAATCATGCCGGAACGTGTGGGCTGTGATGTTGGGTAGCTGCTCCTTGTGGAGCTTGTTATACTTCTTCACAAGCCCTTTCATCATGGCATTATAGTTGGCCGAAGTCTTGGGCAAGCCATTCCGATTGAGGAACAGGAAGTCCGTGTAGCCATCCACCGTGATTGTTTCCACTTTGCCGCGCCGTTTGAGTATGCGCCGGAACGCTTCATAGGCTTTCTCGCTCATGTGAAGCTGCCGGACGCCTTTTTTGGTCTTGGGCGTTTCAATATAGAAGCCTATTTCAGCGTCCCGCAAAAGCTGGTGGTCTACCAGGATTGCACGGTTTTTGAAATCCAGGTGGGTGGTGAAACCGCAAAGCTCTGAAATCCGCACTCCTGTTTCCGAGAGGATGATAAGCTCATCCGCATATTTGGAATAAACCGGGTCGCTCTGTGCAAAGGCAATGAGGCGTTCTTCCTGTTCCGGGGTAAGGATGATTTTTTCCTCACGGTCATCATCCAGCACCGTGTTCAGCGCAAACCGGAAAGGATTTTTACGGATGTAATTATCCTCCACCGCTGTGTAGAAAACCGCCAGTAAAGAACGCTGGTAGTTTTTAATAGTCTGGTAGCCGTAGCCTTTCTCGCTCATTCGGATGGCCCAGGCTTTTGCGTCGGATGGCTTTACATCCTCAATGCTTTGCGAGCCGAGAGGATCATCACCCAGCAGCTTCAGAAAGTTTTTACGGCCCTTTTCCGTACCGCGCTTGACGTTCTTTTTCAAAGAGGTGTGCTTGACATAGAGCTGACACACCGTTATTTTTTTGCCGATGGTGTCGATCCCATCGTCTATATCCCTGCGGATTTCCTTTTCTTTTTCCCGCAGAGATTTATCATCTCTCTTGCCCGCAGGGGTCTTATCGGTGGGCACCAGCTTCCAAGCATAAACAAATTGGGGCTTCCCGTATGCGTCTGTGTACTTATATGCGTATCTCCCGTCTTTTCTTTGGCTCTCTCCGGTTCTTAAAATGCGGCCTTTACTGTCGCGCCGTTTCTCTGACATAGTATGCAGCTCCTTTCCGCCCCGGAATGAGCCTTGATACGAGATACAACCTTATTATACCGCAATCATGGCCCGGTGCAAATGTGCGATTTCAGATAACGTCGAGGGAATCTATGACCTTTTCAAACTGGCGTCGTTTGATTTGGGCGCGGTTGCCGTTCATAATCAGCCAGCCCGCGTCCGGGTTTTCCTCCACCAGCTTTCGGAGTTTCTTTTCGCCAATCCGAAAATAGCGTGCGGCTTCTTCAATCGTAAGGGTATATTTTTCCCAGATAGGAACGTCTGGATAATTCATTACCGCAGCCCTCCTTTCCCGTCGCTGTGTTCTTTTCTGTGAACCACTTCATAGTCAAAGCCGGGGCGCTGGCTGCAATAGGTGCAGATCGCTGCATATTTCAGAAAAACCTATTTGTCTCGACCCCCCGGTTCTTGCGAAATAATAAACAGCTGGCGGCTTGCCCAGCTCCCAGAGATCGCACCCTCGCGGTTCTCGCAACCGCCCCCAGCCACTGCGACGGATCACGGCAGCAACGCCGCTCGGACCGTTAGGCTGGACAGGAGTATCATTATTTGCTAGATACATTGGCCGACCTGCCAGGCCATCACAATTTTAAGCGGCCTGCTGTTTCGCTTCCTTGCCGGAAGAACCGACCAAAGACCAAACTTTCTTTTTCCGGTGGAGGATCTCGGTGTTTCTTCCAGAATCCGCTTTACGCTTGCAGCGCCACCCTGGGCTTTGAAACTTTCGCCAAGCAGCGATGATTGGGTGACTGGTTTCAAGGTTCCGGGAGGCCGAACCTGTCTCTATTTGCCGTTAGAGGTCATACCTTCCGGTTTTGATTTTTGAATATGGTTGCCGCATTGCGATAACTTCATAAGCATTCAATTCTGTCTTTTCATACGTAAGACAAGGGCACCGATTAAATCCATTCTTCTTTGGTGAACAGCGCAGTATAACCGTCACACCACCAGTTTCTGGAACCACCACATCTTCCGCAATGGCTACCGACTGACATTTTCTTCCATAGCCCATGTCAGGAATCCTCCCAGCATAGGAATAACCCAGCAATTTCACGTTGCCGCCTGCCGCCGCCGACGGACGTTCACGACTTCCAAGTCGTTCGCTCAAAATAAGCATTTCCGGTCGCCTGCATAGGCGCTTTGCAACTACGTCGTGACTCGATAGAGTGGCGCGGACATATTTCTTTTTTTGCCGGCGTCGCGCGTTTCGTCTGAATTTCGAAGAAATCCGAACGGACGGCAGCTTCGCGACGTCGGCACCGGGGCTGTAGTACATTTCCCGCTCAAAAACTTCACCAAAGGCGGCTGTTAGCTTTGGCGGATGATCGATGCGGCCCGGAAAATGTCGAACAAAAAAATGCGCAATCCAGCAGTTATCTTGCAACTGGTTTTTGTTCGGTTTGAACCAACGCCGGCTTGCTGAATACTATAGGATGGCGTAGACATCACCACCCTTTTGCCCCATACTGAATACCATTGATGAGGGTGCAATATCTTATGAGATAGCAGGGGTTTCAAAGAAGGACTTGTATGGTTTCATATGGTTCAGACACGCCTTGTTGGTAACGTTTGTCGGCACAAACGGTAGGTCAGCGGGTGAAAAAATCTCCAGTGTCGCCAGAAAAAAGCGCATCCATTCAGACTTTACGCTCTGGTATTTGGGAGTTGTTTGAAAACGTTTAACCTGCGGACTTTCTACTAATAAAAGATTGGATGCACGGTTCGACGGAATAAAGCTTTTTGCGTAAGATTTCATGGCATCTCATAGTTGCCTCGTTCATTTACTGTTGGGCTTCACCCCATACCTTTCATGGAACAGGCAAATTCGCACTCGTCATTATTAAACTTCGTCAACGAGCACCGGAGATGTTGCTTCTTGCCCAGGCCCTTCTTTTGATTCTGGCACACAGCCTTTGGCTGGGGATTCAAATCTGGATCGGGAGGGAATGGCGCTTGATTCGAGAGCTCAGCTTTCTGCAACTCTAGAGATTTGGAGCTGTAAAAATGAAAGGAATGCTAAAATCTTTCTTTATCGGTTTCAGTTTCATAACCGATTCAAACTTTCTCAGTAATTTATCACCTCCCGATTCAATTTAATATGACGGCTTTACTCAATTTCTTAAAACTTATCTCACTAATAACATGCTACCAGACTTGCAAGCGTCTTGTGCCGCAATATCCTGGGGAGACACCACCTCTATGGTTGTCTGGTAAAATTGGTGCTTTCATGGAGTTGCTGGGCAGGATCTGGCCTGCTCTGGGGAGGTATGCCATCGTCCTTTTTTTGTCAGACTTCTTTTTTCGACAGTTCTTTGACAGTAGCTCACAGAAGGCACGTAAAAAGCCACCACGATACGCAGCAGGGCATAGCAGCACTTGCTGTGGAAGCACTGGCAGCCTCTAAATGGTCCTCCATGGAATGATGTTAAAGGACATAATGGCACACCTCCTTCTGACACATTACTAATTCACTTCATTTACACCCATACTATACCTTTTTGGCGATAAACTCGCGAGCGGTTTTTCTCTTGGCGATGGAGCGCGCCAACCAAAAGGCCTCATTGCAACAACAGCCAGCTTATTCTGAGTAAGCTGTTACAGGTGATACTAACGTTTGCAAAATTCCCAAATAACTTTCGCCAAACGACTTCCATACTGTAAATGTTTGATTTAGAGAAAAACAAGAATATATGTACCACTGGAATACTGCTAAAACCGCATATAAATGGATAAACTGATCGTAAGTGTTTCCATTGGTACAACCCTGTTTTCCGCGATCGCGCAAGAAAATAAATACCAGCAATGACTGCGTAAATTATCATGGTGGATGAACTACCTGAATATATTCTGCAGCCGCGTAAT
>VOFB01002385.1_pt1 | contig 17732 bp, 28 predicted proteins | sample 5384141 | NCBI WGS metagenome assembly VOFB01 (sample SAMN12384721, study PRJNA508395) | human gut metagenome | isolation source: healthy gut A | host: Homo sapiens | reverse complement strand
CAATCATCGTTGCGAGGATAGCGGCGCTTTGCTCAATAAATGTATGGACGCGGAGACCCATAACCGAAGCAAACCACGGCGAAGGAAGCAATGGACACGCCGCCCATAACGCCGAACATGACCATGGGCACGGAAGGCGGGATAACCGGGCCTATTGTAGATGACGCGGCAGTAACACCGGCGGAGAAGGGAGTATCGAAGCCCTTTTCCTCCATTGCGCGTATTTCAATGGTGCCACGGCACAGTCCGCGACCGCGCTTTCCACTCATTCCGGCAAAGATAACGCTTGTAAGGACGTTTGCCACGCCCAGACCGCCGGGCAGCCGTCCGACGACCTCATTTGCGAAATCAAAAATCCTGTATGTAATGCCGCCGGTGTTCATAAGCTTACCGGCGAACAGGAAAAACGGAACCGCAAGCAGAGTGAAGCTGTTAGCGCCGCTTACCATCTTCTGCGCAATGACATCAAACGGGATACCGGTGATTCCACGCTCCGCGATAAAGGATTATAATAGATGTGAAGCCTATGGCATAAAGGGACGGAGAAACCTAAGACAAAAAGGACAATCAAAACGCCGAGAAAAAGAGAGAAGCTTCACTGATTTTCACCTCCGGGCACTTCGTCGAAAAGAGGATAGGGCTGTTTCAGAGTATCTATTTTTCCTCAATGATCATCCATATAGACAGAGGACTGCCGACAAGGATCGGATAATAGAAAACTGTTCTGCTCAGGAAAGTCAGAGAGGACAGATAATAGGCAGAGGTTGGTTTGAATCTGCTCGATTGCACCGATAAAGAGGCATATATGCAGCGCGATTGCGGTGAGACTGGAGAGCGCCAGCAGTGCTTTATAGATTGGTATCGGAAGCTTCTGGATAATAAACAGAGTACGTATGCCGTCACGCTTGGCTTCCACCTCGGCGATACCGAGGTAAGTGATCAGACGACAAGGAGACGTGCAAGTTCCTCGGTCAGGGACTTGGCAGCTCCAGCACGAAGCGGCAGATGACCTGCCAGAAAACAATGGCGACCAAAACGACAAACATCAACACCGTAATGGCGTTATTCAGCATTAGAATGAACTTCTTCAAATAATCTCCTCCCAAACAGGCTCTCTTTCAAGACACCGCAGTACCAAGGTTCGCAGGCACCGGTGCGGTAAACTGCACCGGTGCTCCTGCAAAAGTTTTATTTCAGCCGACGCTACTGCTCGATGGTTCCCAGATACCGTCCTGCCACTGTGCAACGATCTGCTCAATCGCGGGCATTGCTGCGGCCTTGAAAGCGTCGGCATCGGGAGTGATTACTTCCATGCCGTTGTCAACAAGAGCCTGAACCATCTCGACTCGTAAAGCGCCATCTGCTCATCGCCCCATGCGCAGCACTCCGCACCCTGAGATAATGATCTCCTGAGATCGGCGGGAGAGTCTGCAGCCAGCTCGCAGACTGCCAGGTGGAAGAGCCCATACAGATGATGGGTGTCGATCGCGTACTTTACGACGTCGTAGTAAGAACCGGTGTAGGTAAAGCTCGGCGGTGCTCTCAAAGGCATCGACAACGCCGGTCTGCAGGGAGGTGTATACTTCGCTGAAAGCAATGGGAGTGGGGAGAGCGCAATCTCCTGCCAAATGGTGACCCAGTTGGCGATGGAGGGGAGACGGGAGCTTGAGCCCCTTGCACTCTTCGGGAGTGGTGATGGGCTTGTTCGCGAGGAGATAACGTGCCGCGGCGGCCGACACCGAGGACACGGAGATTGCCGTTTTCAATGCAGGCCTGGTTTATCTTTTCACCGACATCAATAGCGCCCAGACACAGCAAGAACGTCATCGACGCTGGAGAAGAGGAACGGGTAACGGTAGGATCCAGATCTGCGGCAAGCTGTGAGGTCATGACGTCGCCGAAGATACTGCCCTGAATCTCGTTCGTACCGATCTGCTCGAGGTTCTCCGGAGCCGAGCGTTGCACCCTAAATACGGAGACTTCAGGCGACCGTTGCTCTTTCTTCAACGGCATCCTTGAAGCGGTAAACGGCGTTGGATCTGCGGTGCCCTCGTTGGTATGGAGGGCGATGACCATCTCGTATACTTCGCCGTCCGCGTTCTCGGCTGCGGGCTGTTCCGTGCTCTGGGTCTCGCCTGCTGCCGGTGCGGGAGAGGTGCTGCCGCAGCCCGCGAGCGAGGCTAAAACAAAAATAACGGATAGAAGGATAGCTATGATTTTTTTTTCATTTGTTGGTTCTCCTTTATTTATTCCCGGCTGCGACCGGGCTATTACATTATTTGCGGGACGCCATGAGGTATGTGTCGTTCATGTTCTCGACGGCTGAAATGACGTCAAGCATTTCGCCGGGCTTCCGGGGAGAATCGACAGCCACTCGTTTACGATATCCTCCTCGAAGTTCAAAGGCACCGACAAATCTTACCGCCTATACAGCACGTTTGCGTCATTGTTCCTTGGCAAGCCTGCCATTGTCCTGTCATTGCAAAGCGCGGCACGGATTCCTTGAACTTGTTTACCGCAATGGAAATACCGATCCCCGTCCACATATCGCAATCACCGCATCAGCGTCGCCGTCCAGCACGGCGTATCCGCGCCGCATAATAGGGTAGCGGACTATATCGGCGGAAGCGCTGTTCCGAGATCGGTATAGCTTAGCCTGCGCGCGCCTCGAGTATTTTTTGAGGACCTGAAGCTTGGCTTCGTAACCGGCATGATCGTTTCCGATATATGTGTCTGATCGGCCGCTTCGTCTGGACGGCTGCGGCGGGCTCGTCCCTGACCGAACTGATGGAGCTCGCCGTCCTTTATCATACCCAGGGAGATTGAATGACGCCCGCCGATGAAATCGGAGTTTACCCAGCACTTCACAATGTCCAAAAGCTTTTGCGGCCCGATCAGGTCTGCACCCAAGCACAGCAGGTTTGAAGCGTTATGCTCACGGGTATATCTCGCGGTAGTCGGCGTCGAAACAAGCGAGGCGCGCACTGAGGCAAACTTGTTGCCAAGTATCGCGCTGTCCAAGCCGTTGGAGCCTATCACTATGGCTCCGTCTGCGTCGCCTGAGGAAACCATTTCCGCCGCCTTGACGGCATAAGCGCCGCAGGCAGGCTCATATTCCGGTTTTTATAACTTCAATGTGCAGACTCTCAAAAGGCTACAGACGTCTTTTAAGATACTGCACTTGTCATTCTTTGCCGTAACAGCTATCTTTTTCAGTTCCATATTTACCCTCCACAGCTTTCTGAAAAAATACAAAAGCTGAACCTTGATGATCAAACCTTGTCTTTCTACTTTCACAAATTATCATTTTCTTTCTCTTTTTCAATCGCCATTTTATCTGAAACTGAGCCTGTGAAATTGTGAGTTTTCAACATTTTTCTTTAAATATCCTTGCTTTTTAAGAAAAAATAGGGCGCGGAAGCAAATGGCTATTGACTTTCCTGAACGATTTGTGTTATATAAATTCTGAAACTTTTTGAAAAAACTGGTTTCCATTTTTTGCGTTTTACAATGGACGGTGATTATATGACATATGATAAGCAAAAGGAAGAACTGATAAGCGTCTGCCATGCTATCCACAGCAAGGGCATGGTGAGCGGGTCCGGTGGAAATGTAAGCATAAGGGTAGACGGCGGAATACTTATAACGGCATCGGGTGTTTCTTTAGAAAACACCACGGAAGAAAATATAGTTTTCGTGGATGACCGGGAACGGTTCTCAAGCCGCTTCCGCCCGTCCAAGGAGACGGCGCTTCATCTGCGGTGCTATGCCGTCAGGTCAGATATAATGGCGGTCGTGCATGTGCACTCCGTATATTCCGTAGCGCTTTCATGCATGAAAGACATACAGGAGAGACTGTATTGTTCCGGCTTATACTCCCGGGTATGGGATCCGTGTCGGCAAGCTGCCGGTGATACCTTACTTCTGCCCGGGCTCCGAAAGACTGGCAATGGAGGGTTTCCTCGTATATAGTCGGCCGTAATTCTGTGCTCATGCGCAACCACGGGCTGGTTGCAGTGGGGAAAACTCTGGATGCGGCGCTGAATCTGGCAGAGGAAATTGAGGAGAATGCCAAGATCCATTTTATACTCAATGGAAACGGCTGCTACCTTTCCGACGCACAGATCGACGAGCTGCATGAGAATTATCACTGATACCGTTGATAAGGATGCGAAAAAACATGATAAAGCTGACAAGGCAAAAGAAATTGAAAAGATAGTCAAGGGCAGGGACTTTGTGGCGATTGCGGACATTCCGCAGCTGCTCGGCTGCTCTGCGTCCACTGTCCGACGCGATATAAAGGAAATGGAAAGCCGCGGCCTGCTGACGCAGAGTCAGGGCGTTGTGATCTGGAAAGCCAAGAGCCTGAGCGGGAACAGCAGCATGAGATAATTTATCATTACCGCCAGAGCCAGAACGTTGATATCAAGCGCCAACTGGGAGCTTATGCGGCAAATTTCGTGGAAGAGAATGACACGCTGTTTCTCGACACCGGAACGACGATGCTGGAGCTTGCCAAGAAGCTTCCGGATATTACGCTTACCGTAGTGACAAACGACCTGCGAATTGCAATAGAGCTGGAGAATAAATATAACGTCTCCATAATCGTTCTCGGCGGTTTCGTCAGGCGCGGGACACATACCGTGATAAGCGACATCGGACATGTGCTGGACTCGTTTCATTTTCAGAAAGCGTTCTTTTTCGCCTGCCGAAGCATAGATGTTTCAGGCGGCTTTATGTTTTTGAACCTGCAGGCGATGGAGGTCCGCGCAAAGGCGAGCGTCGGCGGAAAATGCGTTATGATTGCCGACCATACAAAGTTCGGGAAAAAGGGATTTATAAAGGGCTTTGAGCTGAGCGACTGCGATCTGCTCATTACGGACTGTTTTCCGTCTGACTCAAAGACCGACTGGGAAACATTCCTTGCGGGAAGGATCGACGACATCCGTTCCTCCGACTAAGCGTAAACTTTTAGAGAGTGTGACATTCACATGAATAGTAAAGATCTGCTTTTAGGAATCGACGTGGGCACGACAGGGACAAAATGCACGGTGTACGATCTCAACGGCAGGATCGCAGAAGCGGCGTATCAGGACTACCCGATGATACATAAGTTCCCAACGTGGACCGAGCAGGATCCAGATGTGTGGTGGAGCTGCGTCTGCGTAAACCTGCGCAAATGCTTTGCCGGCGGGAAGCTCGACAGCTCCAGAATAGCGGCAATCGGACTGTCTTGTACTAATGCGGTCTGCCTTGTAGACGAAAACGGCAAGGTCCTCCATAACGCAATAGGTCTGCATGATCAGCGTTCGGGCGCACAGGTCGAATGGCTGGAGAAAAAAATCGGATCTCACCGAATACGCGAGCTGGCGGCGAACAAATTGGCTATGGGCTCCTGCGCCCTCAGCTCCATACGCTGGATACTGGATAATCACCCGGAGCTGATAAGACCCGGGTGCAGGTTCTTGTCTCCCAGCGGCTTCATAGTCAAGCGGCTGACGGGAGAGTTCTCCGTAAACGTATCAAGGGTAGATCTTGCCTGCATCGGGAATATATACACCGGCGAGCTTGAACCGGAGATCCTCTTCAAAGCTGACGTTCCGGCTGAGCTGCTGCCAAAGGTATACCGTTCGGATGAAGTCGTAGGAACCGTAACGCGCGGCGGCGGAACAGACCGGCCTTGCGCCGGGAACGCCTGTCACTGCCGGTTCCGTTGATACCGTGGCGGCGACGCTTGGAGCCGGAGCGCTGAACGACGGTGACCTTGCAATCACGATCGGCAGCAGCGACCGGCTTTGCTATGTGTCGTCCGTGCCGAACTTTGACGAGAGACTTATTAACGCGCATACGATAAACGACAACTACCTGATAACAATACAGACAACGAATAATGCCGGTGTTTCTCCCGCTGGTTCAAGGATACTTTCGGTCAGGCGGCCCACGGCAAAAAGGGCAGACCGGAGACGGAGTCTATGATCGGATAAACTTTGAGGTCGAGCAGACTCCTGGCGCTGATGGCATGATCTACCTTCCGTATCTTTCCGGGGAAAAAGTCCCATCTGGGACACCGCCGCCAGAGGAGTATTTTTCAATATCGGTTTGGACGGAAGCTTCGGCACGTTCGCGAGAGCCGTGATGGAAGGAGTCGCATTTTCGATAAGGGACTGCGCGGATGCCGTTATGGCAGGCACCCGCGGCGATACGCCTATCCCGCTGGGCGGGGGCGCTGCAAACAGCCGTGTCTGGAGCCAGATCTTCGCGGATGTGCTTGGCCGGGCCGATACGCAGGCTTCGGAACAGCGAAACGGAAACGTTAGGAGACATAATAATTGCCGCCCACGCCGCAGGCATAAGGGAGATCCCGTTGGACTTCGGCAAATGTCTGGCCGAGTCCGGGGAGCTTTTGTTCCCCAATAAGGACAATGCCGCCATGTATGACTCCCTTTTTGAAAAATACAAGGAGCTGTACATGCGAGTCAAACCGATATACGGAAAATAAACGGATGTCAAGATTCCCAAAACCCTGACAAATAAAGAAAAACAGCTATAATAATATAGCCTGTCCATGGAGACGGGCGATCCTTGCTCCCGTCTGAACGGGGGCCAACAGACCAGAAGGAGGTGCAACCATGGCAAAAGCAAGCGAAAAGTACGAAGTGATGTACATCATCAACCCCAACCTCAGCGAGGAGGAGACTGCCGCTGTTGTTGAGAAGTTCAAGGCACTTGTGGAAGCGAATGGTACTCTTGAAGAGATGGAGGAGATGGGTAAGCGCAAGCTCGCTTACGAGATCAACTACATTTCGGAAGGCTACTATGTGCTGATGAAGTTCACCAGCGGCGCGGATTTCCCCGCAGAGCTGGACCGTATCCTCGGCATCACCGACGGCATCATGCGTCGCCTGATTACCCTGCGTGCAGAGTAAGGAGCGATAATTATGCTGAACCATATCACCATTATGGGGCGTCTGACCAGAGATCCTGAGCTCAGATACACCCAGTCCCAGACGCCGGTAGCGTCCTTCACCCTCGCGGTCGACCGTGATTTCGGCAGCCGTGACGGCGGAGAAAAGCAGACCGATTTCATTGACTGCGTCGCTTGGCGTCAGACCGCGGAGTTCGTCAGCAAGTATTTCACGAAGGGCAGCATGGCCGTTGTTTCCGGCCGTCTGCAGATCCGTGACTGGACCGATCGCGATGGCGGCAAGCGCCGCAGCGCAGAGGTCGTTGTTGACAATATGTACTTTCGGGGAAAGCCGCCGCCGCGACGGCGACAGCGGTGACAGCCGCAGCAGTTCATACAGCAGCTATGGCAATTCCGGCTCTGCCGGAAAGAGCAGCGTCCCGCTGCTTCCGCCTTTGCGGAGCTGGATGACGGCGACGGCGAGCTGCCGTTCTAAAATTTTGATAGGAGGATACAGCTTTGGCTTTCGATAAGAACAATCCCAAGAACCGCAAGCGCAGAAAAAGTGTGCCAGTTCTGTGTTGATAAGGCCACCTTTATCGATTACAAGGACACCGCAAAGCTCCGCCGCTTCGTGTCCGAGCGCAGCAAGATTCTGCCGCGCCGCACTACCGGTGTTTGCGCAATGCACCAGCGTGAGCTCACCGAGGCTATAAAGAGAGCGCGTCAGATCGCTCTCCTGCCTTACGTGACCGACTGATAATTTTAAATAGCAAGAAATGAGACGGCTTCGGCCGTCTCATTTCTTTGCGCTCCATCGTATAGAAAAGCGCCTGCATACCTTGGCATGCGGGCGCTTTTGCCATCTCGAATAGCCCGAACTGCGGCGTCATTCTAAAACGCCGATCGCGGTTTTGTCGCAGCAGCTCAGATACATCCGGTATACCGCTATGGCCATCAGCGCGCAGCAGACTGTCATGGCTGCATAGCAGCCGAGGTACCAGTTGCCGTGCCGCTGGACGAGGTATTCGGACACGCCCGTCCCGGCAAGGCCGATGAACCAGACTGCCCATATGACCCAGTGCTTTGCCCAAGGCCGTTGGCCTTTACGCTCCGGCGGCTGTAATAAATGAGCAGCGCGCCGATGCATATCGCACAGATCATCTGCACGATGCTGACAAAGCCGTTGAACTTCATAAAGCTGGAGTCGTTGCGCGTGCTGTCCAGCAGCAGCTCTATCGCGCTGTAAAGCAGCAGGAAGTACCTTTGCGGTGTTCCCGTCGCTGCTGCCGCGCTTCATCGGACGTTTGCGGCAGCGATAGAAGAACTCAAGCAGGACTGCCGCCGCGATGAGCATAAGCAGAAACTCCACAAAGAAGGTCGCGAAGCGGTATTCAACGGCGCCTGTGGAATTCGTGACGCCGGAAGCGATGGGCAGGTGCTGGAGCGCGGGCGTCGTTACGGCGATCTTGCTGCGGCAGGAGCTGTTGAAGAGCGCGCTCAGGCGGATGAATGCGACCGCGAGAGCCGCCCCCTGGGGCGAAAGCGTCCAGCAGACGGGCAATGCTGCGCTCAAAGCCAGCTTCTTCACAATAAGCGCGGCAAGCCACACGCCGAGCAGCGCGCCGGGCAGACAGTAGCTGCCGGTGGAGTAATCCGTCAGCGCGCCCCAGATGCCGTTATACTGCTCAAAGTGGCAGTACCAGTGTATCACGCGGCAGATAGGCACGGAGAGGATGATAGCAAGCGGGAAGAAGAGAAGCATCGCGGCGCTGCTGCCGCCGTTCACGCGCTGTAAGGACAGCGAGAGGACAAGGCTCGCGAGCAGCCCGAAGACTATTATTACCGAGCTCCAATAGAGGACTGTGGAGCCGCTGTATATGGCGATGGGATTCATTTGCTCGCCTCCTCATTCGGGATCGCGGTGGCAAAATAGATGATGTCGCTGACGGTGCGCTCGAAGCCGAAGTCGATGTGGTTTATCGGCTCGCCGTTCATGATGATCTCCGAGGTCTGGCCGCCGTCAAGGTTATAGGCCTTCTGCACACCCTTGGAATAGACAAAGCGCGCAAGCTCGTTGATGGTCGCGCGGGGACGCGCGTCGGTGGTGTGGTTGATGGTCATAAGGAAATAGTGCAGCTCGTCAGACATACCAATGCAGGAGCGGGAATACTCGGTGTCTATCTCGCCGATGGGGTAGCGCTCGCAGTATTGCAGCTCGCCGTTATCCACGAGCACGGGGCCGAAGGCGATGGCAAAGACGACGTCGTTATCCTCAATGAATTTCTGAGTCTCGCCCTCGCCGGTGAGTTCGCCCGCGCGGGTGAAGAGCATGTCGCCGGTGGAGGTGAAGAAGCAGGAGTCGACCTTGGCGGGGCTGTTGCGGTAGAGCGTACGCTGGTACACGGTGATGCCGAGATCTCGGAAGGCGTAGAAGTCGCCGTTTATTGCGACGACGGCATTTGCCTGCTTTGCCATATCCGAGGCGTAGAGCTGGACGCTGGAGCTGTAGCTGTCCTCGGCAAGCTTGCGCCGCAGCTGTGAGCCGTGCGCGACCTTGACCTCAGCGCAGGTGCAGCAGCGCTGATTGATGTATTCCTTCCATGTGATGACGAGTATGGTGTCGTCAAGGTAGTACCGGATCGGTTCGCCGGGGACGAAGTCTGCGTTCTCATCGAAGATGACAGACTGTCCGTCGAGCAGGTCGGCGGCGTTCTTTATGACCTCGCGGATATCGGCGGGGTCATTTGTTGTGCCGAAGTTTGCCGGGTTCGGAACGGGAGAGACTGTGTCGTTCTCTCCTGCAGGGTGTATATCTTCTTTATGTACGCAAAAGCTCGCCGAGGGCGTCGCTTGCGGCGTTGTTGACATATACGTCCAGCTTGTCGGACAGGCTGAGACTGCTGCTGCCGGAGGCATTGGAGAGCGTACCGGAGGCGGGGTGGATGTTGAAGAGCGCCCACAGCAGTATAAGCGCCGCGAGCAGACCGAAGAGCAGCGTGATGATCCCGCGCGCGGCGCGTCATTCCGCTTCTCTGGGGCGGGCGCGGCGCTCACGGGAGCGCGCATCGGCATCGGCTTCCTCACCGGACGCGCGGCTGCGGTTAGATCCCGGCTCCGCCAGAGGTGAGTGTTCCCATCCGCCTTCTCCTCCTGCGCTTCAGGCTCGGAGACCGGCTGCGGCGGGAGCTCCTCCGCGGCTGTGGGAGCAGGCGTGGCTTCCTCCTGAGGGGCAGAGCCGCCAAATTCCGCGAGTATCGAATCAAGATCGTTCATGCTGTCGAGATCGTCGTTCATGCGTGCCCCTCCTTTCAGTAACCCGCTCCGCCGTTGAGGGCTTTGAGCAGGGAAGTGTTCATTATGAGCTGCCATCTGCCGTCCGTATAATTGAGGGCGAGCGTAATTTCCTCTGTGGTGTAATAGTTAGCGGCGCTTTCGAGGATCTTTTCGAGAGCCTGAAGATAGGCGCGCCTCGGTGATCTCGGGCAGATAGTTGTTGTTATCGTCATAGACCTCGCTTGACGGGAGCTGCTGAACAAGGTGCTTGAGCTGAACCTGCGTCTCCTCGGCGACAGCGGCTTCAAGCGCGGGGGAGCGAGAGATAGGTGAAGCTGACATCCTGCGCTGCGTCGAGCTTGTCGGTCCTGACGCTGCCGGTAAGCTCATAGCCGTAGCTGGCGTGCAGGGCGGCATACACCATTTTCCCGGACTCGGTGCTCGGCTCGTTCTCAAGGCCAAGGCTCGTATAATCGCGCACCCGGTCATAGGCCGTGGTATAGTCCCCTGCGATGAGCGAATCGAAGAACACCGTGACGGCCTCCTGCGGATCGCCCGTGGGCTTTGCGATGACCGTGCCGCCGAAGCAGCCCGCGACGGCAAGGAGCATCCCGGCTGTACACAGCAGCACCGTGAGCAGCGTGAGCTTCATGTCGGCGTTATATTTCTTCTTGAGCTTTACCGCCCCGAGGACGCCCGCTGCGATGAAGAGGGCGATGAACAGGAGGGCGGCAAGCGGAGTCGCGGCCCTGGCAGTCTCAGCCTCCTGAGTGGCCGCCGTGGGAGCGGGACCGACCGAAGCGGCGACGGCGGGCACGGTAGGCGTGGGCTCAGCCGTCGGTTCGGGAGAAGGCGTGCCGGGCGGGTTCGCGACGGTGTAGTTCGTGTACTCGCACACGGCGGTGCAGTATGCCGTCAGCAGCTCCTCGGCGTTTTCGACGTTATCGGTGAACATCACCAGCGCGATAGGCTGGGAGGTGAAGGCAAGGCCGCAGTCGTTCATAAACGAATGGCCGTTTTCGGAAACGTACCCGTACTTGTGGGCAATCTTGAAGCGCGGCTCATGCAGCATGAAGAAGCGCTCCTGCTCGGTCTGCTGCAAAGTCTCGATGATGCCTGGGAAGCGCTCCTGCTCATCATACAGCAGCTTCAGGCAGCTGATGAACTGACGGGCGGTATAGATATTGTCAGTATAATAATTGTCCGGCACGTCGTTCAGGTCAACGCCCATATAGGGCGCGGTAAGCTCACGGAACTTGGGTACCCGCCGACGACGCTGCTGCTCCAGAGAAACATCGACCAGTCGTTATCCGAGTAGATGAGGATGCGTCACGCACATATTCGTAGGTGACGTTCGGATAGTAGCTGTCCCAATCAAGCTGGCCGCTCTGGATAAGGTCGGTGAAATACATATTGAGAGGGAGCTTGTACATACTGGCGGCGGTCTTGTATTCATCGCCGTTTATGTAGTGCTCCTCCCCAGTGACGAGGTTGCAGTACCCGGCGGTGATCTGGTCGCGCGACACATCGCACTCTTCGAGGACCTGATCGACTACCTGCTCCCAGGTTTTCCCGGCGTACAGCGCGTCATCGCCATCGTCGGCGAGGGCGGAAAGACCGAGCGACAGGCACAGGGTCAGCACCGCGGCCGCGGCAATTGCTTTTCTGAGAATCTTCATTGCTCTCTCCCAAAAATAAACAGTTAAAATCTTTTTTCTATTATATGCAAAATGCGCTCTGTTTTCAAGAGTAAAGCGCAAATTTTGGGGATCGGCGGAACGCGGCCTTTACCTGTGCATAAGATATACGAGGAGAGGGAAAACTTGAACGGGGGGCTGAGAGCATGAACATACCTAACATGATAAGCATGGTCAGAATACTGCTGACGCCGGTTTTTGCGGTGCTGTATGTCAGAGGTGCGCTCTGGCAGGCAATGGGCGTGCTGCTTCTGTGCGCCGTGTCCGACGTGCTTGACGGCGCGATCGCCCGCCGCTTCAATATGGTGACCGATCTCGGCAAGGCGCTCGACCCGGCGGCGGATAAGCTTATCCAAATCGCCATGATGCTCTGTGCCGCGACGCGCAAAAGGCCGCGTGGCTGCTGATAGGGGCTGCATATCGTCCGCGAGCTGAGCCTTGCGGCGCTCGGGGCGCGTGCTGCAGTGAACAGGAAAGGTGTACTCTGCGCGCTGGTACGGAAAGCTCTGCACCGCGGTGATATATATCGTCATGGCCGGGGTACTGTTCTGGCCGGATATGCCGGGCGCGCTCATGCACGGCGGATCGCTCTGTGCGCTGCGCTCATAGGCCTGTGCCTGCTGCTGTGTACGGAGCAAAATATCTGCGTCTGCTCAGGCAGAGCAGAATAATGGCGATGCAGGAAAAAGCCCTCTCGGACTGTATGATCCGGGAGGAGCTTCATTTTACTTGTTATCGAGCTTTGAGAGAGCCTTTGCCAAGAAGCGCTCGGAATTTATTATGCAGCGCTTGTGTATGCCCTTTCCGATAAGCTCGCCGCATGCGGCGTAGGAGCGGACGGAGAACGTGAGGACGCGCCCGTCTATTTCCGTAAGCTCGCTCTCGGTGCGCACGTGCATCCCGATGGGCGAGGCGGCGATGCTCAGCGTTCAGCAGGATGCCGACTGTGCCGCAGCCCTCGTCGAGATAGGGGCTGCACTGATGCATACGCGGCCTTTTCCATCGACGCGAGCATGGCGGGCGTCGCGAACACGGGGAGCGTCCCGCTCCCGACGGTCTCGGCAGTATTTGCCTGGTGACTTCGACTTCGTCAACGCCTGTTATTCCGATATGCAGTTCCATAATGAATACTCCTTTGCAGTGATAGCGCAGGGCTTGAGTAATCGCCCGCTGCGGTGTTATAATACATAAAACGAACTGGAGGCTGCGGTATGAGCAACGCTTTGATAAATGAAAGATCCCCGTATCTGAAGCAGCACGCACAAAACCCGGTGGACTGGCTGCCGTGGGGTGAGGCGGCGTTTGAGAAAGCGCGCCGCGAAGATAAGCCCGTGTTTCTCAGCATAGGCTACTCCACCTGCCACTGGTGCCATGTGATGGCGCGGAGTCATTTGAGAACAAGGCACTTGCCGAAATTCTAAACCATTATTATGTCTCTGTCAAGGTCGACCGCGAGGAGCGCCCGGACATTGACAGCGTGTATATGAAGGTCTGCACTGCGCTCAACGGCAGCGGCGGCTGGCCGCTGACTGTTATAATGACGCCAGCAGCCGTTTTCGTTGGAACATATCTTCCGCGCGAGCAGCGGCGGGCGCATGGGACTGCGTGAGCTGCTGCTGACCGTCGCGGATAAGTGGCGCAGCAGCAGAGCGGAGCTGACGAAGACCGCCGGGGAGCTCACCGCGTGGCTGCGGCAGAGGACCGCACCGACGGCAGCAGTGGGTTTTCCGCGCTCGCAAAGGCGGCGGAGACGCAGCTTGAGGAGTCCTACGACGAGGGAGTACGGCGGCTTCGGCACAGCGCCGAAGTTCCCGTCCGCGCATAACCTCATTTTCCTCATGGAGTATGCGCAGCTTAAAACGAAAAAAAGCCGCGGCAGATGGTCGAGAACACGCTGCGGCAGATGTATAAGGGCGGCATTTATGACCACATCGGCGGGGGGCTTTGCCCTATTCCACCGACCGCGAGTGGCTTGCCCCGCATTTTGAAAAAGACGCTCTATGACAATGCCCTGCTCGCGCTGGCATACACCGAGGCGTGGCAGGACGGGCACATGGCGCTCTGGCGCACCGTGGCCGAGGACACGCTCGATTACTGCCTGCGTGAGCTGAAAGCGGCGGACGGCGGATTCTTCTGCGGGCAGGACGCCGACAGCGGCGGTGACGAGGGTGCGTACTATCTCTTCGCCCGATGAGGTGAAGAGCGTCCTCGGCGACGAGGGCGGGCATTTCTGCGAGTGCTACGATATCACGCCCGAAGGAAATTTCCGTGGAAGAAAGCATTCCGAACCTGCTGCTGAACACCCGCTGGGCATTTCTCCCGGAGGGCTATGACGGCTTCTGCGAGCGCCTGCGTATTTACCGCGAGGAGCGCATGACGCTCGGCACGGACACGAAGATACTCACCGCATGGAACGGGCTCATGCTCATGGCCCTCTCCCCGCGGCAAGGGCGTTTTCAGACCGGCGCTATCTCATGGAGGCTGAAGAGCTGGCTGGGTTCATGGCTGTGTCCCTGCATGAAAACGGCGCGCTCATGGCGCGCGCTTATGAAGGCGAACTAAAATACGCCGCGCAACGATTATGCTTTCTATGCTCTCGGCCTGCTGGAGCTGTACTCGGCGGACTTTGACCCGCGTATATCCTGAAAGCTGAGGAGCTTGCGGAGAATATCCGCGAGCGCTTTGCCGATGAGGGATGGCGGCTATTTCCGCACGGCCATCGATGCGGAAAAGCTCATAGTCCGTCCGAAAGGAGATATTCGACGGAGCCATGCCGTCAGGCAACGGTGCTGCTGCGGTGCTCTTTGACAGGCTCTTCAGGCTGACTGGCAAGGGCTGTGGCGCGCTGCTGCCGAGGCGCAGCGGACTTCATCTCCGCAGTGCGGGGCAATACCCAGCGGGCTGCTGCTATGCGCTTACGGCCATGCTCACATCGGGCGCGTCGCGCGAGCTTGTCTGCGTGACACCGGAGGAGACGTTGCCGGAGGCGCTCAAGGCCGTGCTCTCGCGCTACGCACCGGAGCTCACGGTGCTGGTAAAAGACGCCTGCAAACGCTGCCGCGCTCGCGGCTGCCGCGCCCCACCGCGGACATGCAGCCCAAGGACGGCAGACCCGCGTATTATGTCTGTACCGGCGGCAGCTGCGCCCTGCCGGTGGATATGGGATAAAAATGGACTGTCGCGATTTTAATTTTTCGCGGCAGTCCATTTATATTCGGCGTTAGATCTCCGGACATAAAATAAGGGAGTTGAAACCCTAGAGAAACTTATCCTTTATAGCTATAATAAACATACTGATCAGTATTATAACTATTAAAAGGAGAATGAATAATGCAGCAAGGAGCCTTCAGCAGAGCGGCTCAGAGTATAATATCACGTGTGGCGGCAGCGGCAGGCAAAAAAAGGATGACGCCTCGGCAGAAAATGCGGCAGAAGATACATCTAAAAAGAATGTGAACTGGGGGACATTGGCCTATGGTATGCTGGAACATGGGGCAAACGATTTTGTAAGCAGCTTTACCAGCACGCTGGATATGCTTGCAGGCGATTTTGCCCAGGAGATGTGAATACTGGGCGGACTTATGTTCGGCATAAGCGATGCGGGGACAAACCCAATTACTGCCGCCAACAACTATATGCAGGAAACGACCAGAAAGGAAGCGGAATATTACGCGCAAAATGCCTCCGGCAGCAAAACAGCGGAAAATCTGAACAAATACGGTACAGTCGTCGCATCTGCAATTCCGACGCTTATTATGGCAATGATGACAGGTGGGATGTCCAACGCGGGGATGGCGAAGAAAGGCATTGAAAAAGCTGCGTTCATGGCAAAGAGCACTGATTTCAGCAGGTACGTGGCTATGGCCAGATCAGTCATAGGGCAAACCGCAAAGAATCCGAATGCGCAGATGGCGTTTATACAAGGGGCGGGACACAGCTGGGACTTATTGATTTATTCCGGGCGGCAGGTTATAATGAAAAAGATTCAAAGCTTCCTTATAAACATGCGGGTGGCTGGGACAACAGCGTAATAATCTCCGATGTGACACAGCTGAATAAAGGTATCCTAAAACCTAACTGCTCATATGTTGCGGGCGAAAACAATTATATCTATAAAACGGATGAGCTTGGCAGACAGTGCGGAGCAACGGCATGTCTGCAGCTAAAGAAGCACGATAAAAGAAAAGGGAAATGTAGGTAAACCGGCCGACAAGCTCCCGGGAGACGAGGCAGGACATTTGTTTGCGGATATGTTCGGTGGTTCAAGGTTCCTGGACAACCTGGTTGCACAGTCGTTTAACGTGAACCGGAGCGAGTACAGAAAAATGGAGAATATCTGGCAAAGGGCACTGAAAGACGGCAAATCGGTTTATGCCGATATCGATCTCAACTATGAGGGCAACAGCTTCAGACCGACCTCATTCGATATCACGTATTACATAGACGGAGAATATACGATGCTGCGTATATATAACGAATAAACACTTCAGGAGGTACGGCCATGTACTACAATGACAGCGACCAGGCGCGGGAGAGCGGGCTGCGGCGTGCTTTCGTCGAGAGCATGCAGGAGCTTATGAAATGCGTGAACATGCTGGCGGCAGGGGCGGCAGAGAAAGCATACTGCTACCTTAACCTCTGCGGGATGGATGTGTTCACGGGCTGCTTCTTCGTTGACGGGAACGGCAGGGCTTCGCTTTCCTCTGCATTGCTGGGGAAAAAAGCAGGGAATATTTGAGACCGTCATGACCACGCAGGCAAGAAAGCTGCGCGAGCGTACATTGAATATGCCGACGATATCCCGGGCGAGTTCTTCCTTGACTTTGATATCGGCGCAAAGAAGCCGCACTGCCTTACCGGGAGCGACAAATACCCGAAGCACGATGAGGCGCTGCTGCATTTCTATTCATGGGCGCGCGAATACGGCGCGGACACGCCGACGATCCCGCTTACCGATCTGACCTTGGGCGACCGTATCCGTATTCGCCGGGGGAAAATGCTGCCGTATGTCGAGTTCGTACACCCGACGGAGAAAGCCACGGAGATGAACCTCAAGTGGTACAGTGCTACGGCGAAAAGAATAGCCGAGGCAAAGGAAAAGTATGAGGGCAGCGAACCGTCAGACGTGGTGTACGGCGACGGATGGCTCGCCATAGAGAAGGAGTTCGAGCGCATCTATCCCGGCCAGACGGAGCCGAAGCACTATGCGCCGCTTATAAAGTTCGAGTTCGGCGGCAGAGATCCGCTGGACGGCATAAGCGTATACGACGGCGGGGACTGCTGGCACTTTGTGTCGTTCGGCCTGAGTGCGCTGGCTGAACCGATATAGAGAGCGACGAGGGCGTCAGCGGCTACGGCATGGAGTTCACGCTAAGGCTGAAGAAGCGGGACTTTGCAGATGAAGAGCTGGAGCTGAGAATATCTGCGGTATCTTCCAGCAGATTGCCGCGGTCACGTTTGAGACGAATGAGCTGTTCCTGCCGTACGAGTACCTCAGCTCCGGGCAGACCGCGGGCGTAGATGCAGGACATGAGTCGGGCATAACCGGTTTCATCACGTGCCGGATGTCAAGGCGCAGCCCATTACAACGCCGTTCGGCGCGCTGGAATTTGTCGAGTTCGTCGGCGTGACAAAGGCAGAGCTGACGCAGTGCAGAATAAGCAGAGATGACAGTCGAGGAGCTGTACGGGAAGCTTGGCAGCGACCTCACCGACTACCGGCGCGAAAGCGTCATATGATATAAAAAGGGCCGCAGCGATTTTTCTTTCGCTGCGGCCCCTTTTGACTTATCACAAATTCATTTCAGTGTTTCATTCACGATCTTATCTGCGATGTCGATGCAGATCGCGGACGCG
>VOFB01002391.1_pt1 | contig 17747 bp, 33 predicted proteins | sample 5384141 | NCBI WGS metagenome assembly VOFB01 (sample SAMN12384721, study PRJNA508395) | human gut metagenome | isolation source: healthy gut A | host: Homo sapiens | reverse complement strand
GCCGCTCTGGTGCTCGGATGTGCGCTGATTGCACTGGTGCCGGTACGATCTACGTTCCGTCGGAGCGATCACAGCAGGTCTCCTGTTTGTTGCGGGCGCTGTGCTCGACTATGACGATACCGATGAGGAAGGAATGACGAATCTGAATGAGCGTTGCAGCAGCTCCGTGCAGCCACCGCACTATCGCCCAATCAGAAAAGCGGTGACAGTCGGCGCACTTGCGCCTCCGGTGGCTGGCTACCGGGGAGACGTACAGAGCGTGGCGCGCGAAAGCGAGCGTAGACCGATGCATTGGAGATACTGAGCGACAGCATGGCAAAGCTGCCGAGTTGTACCCACAATCAGAACACGTGAGCGTTTGCCGCACACCTTGTATCTGCTCAATGCGGCCAAACGAGGCAATGACGCCATTTGTGCGCGTTGGAGACCAGCCGATTAGAAGGCGGTAACGGCGATCGTAATCATCCGCGATCCGTCGACCGGACTGCCGAAAGAGTTTATCCCCGCACCGCGGGCAGCTCGTGCAGCAGTGGCATGACGGCGCAGGCCGCATTGGAAAGTGACATCACGCATCCGCTCACCGGCGAGCTGATGCGGCTGGCAAATGAAGATGTGTCACTATAAAACGCCGCGGAATGGCTAAAGTGAATTGGAACGCTGTCACGAGCAGAAGATGTCATTGCCGCGGCGCGTGCAGCGCAGCAGTATGACGCTTCGTACTATCAACGGCGGCCAGCCCGGCGGCGTGCGCTGGAAACAGAGGCCGCATCTCGGCGGCTATGCAAGAACGCATGTGGCGGCGTTGACCTCGCTCCTGATTTCGGATCTGTTGCCAGATCGCTGAAGCGATCAGCTGCGCAGCGAATGGGAAAGGTCCACCTTGGGCCAAGCAATGCGCATCGCACAGCAATCCTCGATCTTGGCCTCAAATACACGAGTATTGCCAGTTCGAACCGCGATGCAGTTTGTGGAAAACAAGGAGATTTCCGTCAAAGATATTGCCCGCTACTTTGGCGTACTCGCTGTGGGCCAAGCTGAACGAGGGCAGCAGGCCTACGGCTCAAATGAGCAAAACGCCATTGAATATAAAGTCGTTGCCGCCCATCCATTGTGACGCAATACGAAGAGGAAGAAACCATAAGTTGCTGACCGACAGCGAGCTGAAAAAGGGGGCTTTAGATCCGCATCAACATGATGGCCGAGCTCAAGGGCGACATCCAGCCGCGCCACATGGTACCGCGCGATGAGCGAACTGGAGCGTCTTCTCACCGATGACATCGCCGCGCTGGAAGATCTTCCGAATGTCCCCTGGCGGCAGCCGACGCCGGCAAGTCCTCAACTACGTGCCGTTCAATCCAGTGGCCGAACTGAGTAGCAAAGACACGGCGGCATGGTCGCCGGAGAGTGAGTAACCCATGGAAACGACGATAAGGCCGCAAAGGCTTGAAAACAGGCGATGAGCGAAAGCTGACGCTCATCACCGCTAGTCCCTTCGGGAGCTGAGCGCAGATGAAGTGTTTAAGCTCCGCCTGGCAGCCTGTGATAACCAGGTAGACCGCGACAAATGAGGGTTCACCGAAAACACACTGGAACAGCTCGCAAAGCTGTACATCGGCAAGACAGTGCTGCTTCGATCACGTTTGAGCGCCGAGTCGCAGACGGCGCGCATCTACAACGCCTATGAGCGGCGAGGGTGACGTCAAGCGCCCCGATCCTCTGCTGCTACACCGTGCGCACAGAATCAATGGCTGATACGATCTCCGCCATCGAGGGCGGCATTCTGCGCGAATGCAGCGTTGGCTGTACGGTTGAGCATGCTCCATTTGCGGCGCGTGATCAGCGCACGACGCTCTGTCAGCACCGCGGCGGCCATGAATACGACGGCAAGATTTGTCATTTTGACCTTGTCGATGCTGAAGCTTATGAGGTCAGCCTTGTGGCTGTTCCTGCGCAGCCGGAAGCCGGTGCGTCGTTAAAGCGAAGCGCTATGGCGGTACCGAGGGAAAGAACCCCATGCCGGGCGGCGCAGACGATAAAGAGCGCTGGCAGGACGAAGCCGCGCTCGCGCTTGAAAAAATGAGATTTTAAGGAGGATACATCATGCGCAGAAAGTACAATGACCTGCTGGCGAAGCGCGCCGGCATGCTGGCAGAGGCCGAAACGCTGCTGAAGGACGGCAAACGACTACAAGTCCAAGATGGCCGAGATCGGCAACATCAACGACGAGATCACGGAGGTCAAGGCCTTCATCGACGAGCAGGACCGCCAGTTCCTGGAACGCAAGGACGATCCCGGCGAGGCGAAGGACAAGGCTGCTGAGCGCGGCAATACCCTGATGAAGGGCGGCAGCATCGCCCTGAGCGCGCAGGAGGTGCGCAGGGCCTGTATCTTGCCAGCAAGTCCGTCACGCTGGCGACCACCACGCTGGTGGAACCCACGGGCGCGGGCCGCAACATCCGCGACGGCATCGGCAATCTGGTCAGCTCCATCATCGACCAGGTCTACGTGCAGGATCTCGACCGGCATGGGCTCGTTCCTGGAGCCCTACGTCATCAGCGAGCTGGACGCCAAAGGGGAGGCAAAGTCTCGACCAACGCAGGCAAGGCGCGCACCCGCTTCGAGCGTATCCGCCTTCGGCGTGGCCAAGATCAGCCCCTATGAGCTGAACACCACGAGCTACGTCGACCGCACATCTCCCGCCTGAGCCCCGCGGGCTAGCTACGACAAGGTCTATGGCATGGCGCTGCGCGCGATGCGCCGCAAGGCCTGCGGTCTGATAAGCAACGGCGACGGCCCGTCCTCGCCCGACATGTACGGCATCAAGAACGCCAAGAACACGGCGGGCAGCGCGATCTTCGCTTCTGTCAACGTGACGGCCATCAACGAGAACATTCTCGACGAGCTGTTTTGCTTACGGCAGCGATGACGCCATCGGCCAGAACGCCCGTCTCTACCTGACCAAGGCAGACCTGAAGGCCATCGGCAAACTGCGCAACGGCGACAAGGAGCGTGTATTCAAGGTTCGCCCTGATGCGGGTAATCCCAATGTCGGCATCATGAGGACGGCGGCACGTCCATTCCGTATACGATCCTTCCCGACCTGACAAGCCTGTCCGGTGCGACGCAGTCTGCCAGCGCCGCGATCCAGACGATGCTCTATGGTGACCCGAGCAACTACGAGCTCGGTCTGTTCGGTGACTTCACCGTCCGCGTGGACGAGAGTATCAGGGCGAGGGAGCGTATGCTCACGATCCTGGGCGACACGATGATCGGCGGCAACCTGATCGTCAACAAGGGGCTTTGTGGTGGCAACGCTGCCGAAGAGCGGCGGCTGATAACCGATGGTCCTGACGGATGACCGCCGGAAGGCGCTGGCGGAGTACTGCCGTGTAGATGATGACGATGCGCTGCTCAGCGGCTTCTTCATCGCGGCGACCGGGTACATGGAGACCGCAGGCATTCGCGAGCCTGAAATCGGATCTCCGCGCGCGGCACAGTACGACCTGTGCGTTAATTATCTGGTTCTTGATATGTACGACCGAAGAGACGTGAGGTTTGGAAGGAACGGTGGTCGCTGACAATCCTGCCTTTCGCCGGATGGTAAATCAGTTAAAACTCAGCGAGCCGGTGTCCGATTCGGGCACCGGCGGTGAAGAAATGAGCGATGACATCGAAAAGCAATCTGCTGGCCGACAGCCTGCGGCAGCGCGTCGAACTGCTGGAACTACAGTTTGACCGAGTCAAAAACGCATACTTTTTGGGGAGTGCGTCGCGTCTGCTGGGGAGGTGTGACCTTCGACGAGCGCAGCAATCTGTTTTTTTCAAGCGTTGGCATCGGCGCACGCGGGGCAAGCATTGTTATCCGGCCTGACCGGCTGCTCACGCTGCACGGGGCCATGCGCCTCGGTGAAGTTTCTCTTTCTGACATCGATCGTGCTGTCGGACGACCGCAGCCGGCAGGAAGATCCGTGCGGCCGTATGCGAGCCGGTGACGCTGACGGCGCGACCGCAGAACCGAACGGGGCGCGACGCCTACAATCGTCCGGTTGCCGTGAGCGTTCCGAGCTTCACATTCCCCCGGCATCCTGACGGAGAAATACTTCCGCAATGAAAGCAGACGACGTCTACCGCGCGGAGGTGCAGCAGCGCGTGCTGGTGACTCCGAAGGTCATTGTGCTGCGTGCCGGAGATCTGGTGCAGAAGGGGAACGAAACGCCATACACGGTGCGGCAGGTGCTCGACCTTGACCCGTACAAGAACGAGTACGTGATTGAGCGCAGCTGGGAGGCATAAATGCAGAGCGTTGAGATCAGCGGGCTGAAAGAGATCCAGAAAAGGCTGGAGGGCTATCCGGAGGCCATGAAGAAGGCGCGCAGCGAGTTCTTCGAGGAGGCCGGACGAAGATGCTCTCCAGGTACGCCGCCGCATCGGCGGTCAGGGCTATGTGGCGAATGTGCAGGATCAATATGTCGGTTCCGGCGGAGGCTACGCAGCTGTCCGTGCCAAGGCAAAAACCTATTTACACGGCGATGCCGCCGGTTATATCACCAACGCGCTCGAAAATGGGCACAAAATACGAGTCCCGACCTCGTATGCCATGAGGAAGCGGGAAAGCCGTGCAAAGAAAGATTTTGTCCCTGGAAGTATATGTACCGCATGACAAATGCGGATGTCACGCCGCCTGACCGAGGAAGGTGCAAGAGAGATGGAGAAAGAAGGCCATGGCCTACCTGGAGGGGAGGATGAACAGCACGGAGATTCTGGACGCCGTCAACGCGCGTCTGCTGGAAAAAGTGGCCTGAGCGCACCGTCACATCAACGTCTGCCCGGAGGACTATGAACGCCCCTTCCTTCTGGCTCGAGGTCACGCGCGACGACCGCACGCCGGTCACGCAGCGCGTGACGAAGCGGAATGTACAGATCCGGCTTACACTGCACGATGAGGCCGATGAGCACTATGACATCAGCTGGGCAAGGCTTAACAACGATGTATCGGCGTGCCTGAAGCTTATGATGCAGGTCCTGCACGGGGGCGCGCAGGCTGCTGCCGCTGCAGAGCATGCCGCGGGACGTCGACAGAGCCGCTATTCTGCTGAATTTTGAATTTATGGAAAGCAATGAAGACCGCGCCGGAGATCCCGGCGGCGGATCTATCAAATCTCCGTGCAGGTAAACGGCGGAGAAATTTATCAAAGGTGAATGAGTATGGGACTGCCTGAACTCACTTTTTACCCTGAAAAAAGCCGCGGAGGCGGTATCCACCCGCATTTCCCGCGGCGCTGTCGCGCTGATCCTGCGCGACGCCAAAGCAAACGGCGTACACGTCGTTTGCCAGGGAGCTTTGATATCCGGCGACGCTCGGCGCGGACAATATCGCATACATCAAGCGTACCCTGATGGGCTACATCAACTGTCCGAGCGCTGTGTACGTCTCCGTTGTGCCGGCGGCCGGAACGATCGCGACGGGCTTCGGCGCGCTGGCGGCCTACCCTACGACTACATCGCAGGCCCCGCCTGATATCTCCGCTGAAGACGCCACGGCGCTCGCCGCGCTCGTCAAGGAGCGCCGCAAGCTGCGCTATATTGGAAAGGCCGTGCTGCCCAACACCGCGGCGGACTATGAAGGCGTCATCAACTTTGTGTCTGCCGGCATCGCCGCCGGCGGCAAGACGGCCTTCTCTGCCGCTGCTTACTGCTCGCGCATTGCCGGTATGCTGGCCGGCACGCCCGCGCAGTGCAGCGCGACCTATGCGCAGCTGAGCGAGGTGACCAGCGTGACGGCGACCGAGAACCCCGACACGGCAGTCGACGCCGGTAAGCTCTTTATCATCGACGACGGCCGCGTACGCAAAGCTGAGCCGCGCCGTGACCAGCAAGGTCACGATCGGCGACACAGGAACCCGAAGCGCTCAAGAAGATCAAGATGACCGCAGCCATCGACCTGATCCGCTACTACGCCGTTTCGAGCGTCGAGGACGACTATTTCGGCAAGTGCGCCAACACCTACGACGACAAGTGCGTGCTGCTGCTGGCGTTGCAGGACTACCTCAAGAGTCTGGAGGACTCCAAGGTGCTGGAGAGCGGTTCGTCCGGCGCGGTGCTCGACGCCGACGCGACGCGCAAGTATCTCATCTCCGCCGCCGGCGACGATGCCACCGAGGCAGAGCGCATCAAAAAGCTCAGCGACAATGAGGGTCATCAAGGAGAACACCGGCAGCAAGGTGTTTTTGAAGCTCTACGGTAACATCATGGACGCCATGGAAGACTTCGCCATCGTTTTCGAGGTCTCTCCGAGCGTCATTGCAGCCTGATAGGAGGAAACACACATGAGTGAAGCTATTGACACCACGCTGGTACGCAGCGGCACATGGGGCAGCCTGTGGATCGACGGTGAACAGGTCGCCGAGTGCTACGGCTGCCAGGCTAAGATCAGCAAGACCAAGGAGAGGTTCCCCGTTGCCGCGCCATGATGGAGGACAGCAAGCTCGTATCCACCCAAGGGCACCGGCTCCATCCGCATCTATAACGCGACTTCCCGCCTCATTGAGCTGGAGGGCGAGGCGCTCAAGACCGGCAAGGACCTGCGCCACGATCATCAGCAATCTGGACGACCCCGATAACGAACAACCAGCGCATCGCGCTCATGGGCGTCAGCTTTGACGACCTGACGCTTGCGGACTGGGAGGCCGCCAAGCTCGGGCAGATCGAGTCCCCGTTCACATTCAACGACTATCAGATGCTGGACACCTGAAAATATTGCGCAGCACCGTCGGGAGACCGGCGGCGCTGCGCATAGTCAAATTTGGAGGGAATTATGGAAAATACCATCGTCAATCAGAACGCCGCCGCAGAGCAGCCGTCTGTGCTGGATCTGCTGCTGGGCGAAAAGGTCATCAATGTGGCGAAGAACCTGCCGACGGCCAAGTTTGAGGTCCCGCGCCTGAGCGAGGCAGCCGGCGCGCCGGTCATCTTCACGCTCCAGGCTCTGCCCTACGGGCGTGTGCAGGACATAAGCCGTCTCGATCAGGACGCCGAGCTTCCAGATCCTGCTGGCAGGCTGCATCGACCCCGACCTGAAGAGCACGCCGCTGCAGCACAAATTTGGCGGGATCACGCCGGCGGAGACGCTCAAGGCGATGCTGCTGCCCGGCGAAATCGCCGATCTGAGCCGCGAGGTTGAACGTCTGAGCGGCTATCGCCGCGCGACCATCGAAAAGGTAAAAAACGCCTGACGGAGGGCAGCGATCCGGAGCTGGGGCTTGCCTACTACCTTTTTCACGTGCACGGCATCCTGCCGGGCGACTACTACAACCGCCCGCAGGGAGAAAAGGACCTCATCTGGGCGCTGTCCTCCTATGAGGCTGCTGCACGCAGCCGCCCCACGCCGCGCGGCAAAGCCATCAAGGTCACGCGGGGTAAAAAATAAAGCCGCCCATTCGGGCGGCTGAAACCTCTAAATGAAAAATGGAAGCAATACCGCAATCAGAAGTGAGACTGCTATTGTGATGATAGATGTCTTCGTCATAGGTATCACGCTCCTTGCTTTCATTATATGCATTTTTCGCGACAAAGTCAATGATAAGGCGGTGAAAGAATTGCCAGAAACCTCAATCGTAATCAAGACGCAAGACAAGTCTTCTGAGGGATGAAGACGATTGCGAAGAACGCCGCCGATCTCGGCAGTAAGCTCCGTGAACTTCAGGACAAAGCGCATTCTCTCAGTAAAGAGAAAGCTACGCTCAATGCGAACTTCGATAAAGCAAAAAAGAGCTGACCGAAGCAAAGAAAAAATTCAATGAGACGCAGGATGCCATGGATGGCCTCAAGATGGAGGCCGCACAGGCGAACTTCGATAATTTATCCTATCAGTTCCGTTCCGTCAGCAAAGAAGCCGAAAAGGCCCGCAATGAGATCGAAAACCTTGACACGAAGGCCAACAAGTCGATGAACAGCTCGGGCGGCATAGGCGGCGGCTTCAAGTCAATCACAAACGCACTCGTCACTATGCAGGCAGCGCAGATGATTGGCGGCGCAGTACAAGGATCTCTAAACACAAAAATCGGCAGTGCTTTGGGAAGCGATTCCGGTACCCTTGCATCCAGCATGATCTCCTCTGTGCTCTCCGGCGCAATAACTGGGTCAGCATTTGGGCCGCTCGGCGTGCTGGCAGGTGCCACAGTAGGCGGCATTACCGGAGCAATATCGGGAAGTGCACAACGATATGAATCGCAGGATTCCTCCTTCAAGTCTTACGTGCAGGACGCTGTGCAGGAGCAGCTGGACGCGCAGAGCGAGTCGCTGACGAGCGGCAGCTCGATCGCCGCGGGGCGCGAGACCGACAAAATCTCCTTCGCGACGCTGTTCGGCAGCAAAGAGACCGCGGACAGCTATCTCACAAACCTTGTCGGCATGGCCAACTCGACGCCGTTTCTTTATGACGACCTGACAAGCATGAGCAAGACGCTCGCGACCTACGGCTACGATGCAGACAGCATCCTGCCGGTCTTGCAGACCATCGGCGACGCGGGCGCGGCGCTCGGCCAGTCTACGAACGATATGACCGCCGTGGCCACGGCCATCGGCCGCATGAAGAGCAGCAACAAGACGACGCTCGAATACCTCAACATCCTCAATGACCGCGGTATCGGCGCGGTCGGGATGCTCTCTGACGCATACGGCGTGGATCGGGGCACGATGTACAGCATGATCTCCAAGGGCGAAGTTGCCGGGCAGGACGCTGCCAGGATCATTCTGGACGCGCTCTCGGACAGCTTTGCAGGGTCAATGGAGGCGCAGTCCAAGACCTTCAGCGGCATCACATCCACCATTGAGGGCCTGCAACAGGAGCTCGACAACGCCATGGGCGAAGGCTACAACCAGACGCGCATGCAGGGCCTTGAGGCGCAGAAGGAATGGCTCGCCGGTGACAGTGGCCAGGAAATGCAGGAAGCCTACACCGCGATCGGTGCCTGGAAGGCCTCGCTGGAAAATGCCAAAGAACAGTACATCCGCGACGCGATGAACGACGCCATGGGCAGCGAGGCGTATAAAACCGCCGAAGCCGAAGGCGACGCTGCCGAGATGGGCCGTATCTTGATGAAGGCGAAAATCGACGGCATGAACGAGTATAACGCCAACGAAGGCAAGGATGAAGAACTCGCCCAAGAGCTGAGCCTGATCGAGTCTGTGCGCGACGATACGGCGCTCAACAATTCTTACTGGAATGCCGGTTATACGCTCGGACAGGAGTTTTCCAAGGGCCGCGCCGCAGCGACAACGGATTCCGCCTGGGCGGATGCGGTGAACAATTTCAATTCCGGTTATACGAAGCACCGTTCCGGCCACCAGCGCGCCATGGGCATCGACTACGTCCCTTATGATAACTTCCCCGCCCTGCTGCATGAGGGTGAAAAGGTCCTGACGGCCGGCGAGGCCAGGCAGGAGAAAAAACGGCGTCGGCAGCATCCAGATCGTCATCAACGGTATGACGGTGCGTGAGGACGCCGACATCGACCGCGTGGCGCAAGCGCTGCTGAGCAAGCTGGAAGAAGCCAACATGAGGGGGTAATGCCATGCAATTCTGTTTTATTGCGAACGGCGACGTGCTGACGCTGCCGATCACGCCGGCCTCCTACGAGTGGACGACCGGCAAGAACATTGAGACCATCAATATTTCGCAGCTCGGCGACGTGTACCTCCCCGGCAACCGCAGCCGGCACAGCGGCACGATCGAATGTCTGCTGCCCTCTCAGGATTATCCGTTTAACCAGCCTGGGACGATCCTGACCCCGGCTATTATCTGGAGCCGCTGCGCTACTGGGCGGCTGAAAAGATCCCCGTGCGGTACATCGTGACGGAAAGCGATATCAATGCGCTTGTATACATCGAGAGCGTGACCGAAAAGGAGCAGGACGGCACGGGCGACGTCTACTGCACGATCGCACTGCGCGAGTACGTGGATCTGGAAGCCCAGGAGGTCGCAACGCTCAACACGACGCGCTATACCGGCAACAGCGGCCGCAAGAGCGACGCCGCAAAGGACATCACCTATCACCGCGTCGTCTCCGGAGACACGCTCAGCATGCTCTGCCGGCGCACCTACGGCGACGGCACGGCGAGCTACTACAACGCCCTTGCCAAATATAACGGCATCAGCAATCCGCACCTGATCACGTCGGGCAGACGATCGAAGCTGCCGCCGAAGGATATTCTTCTGGGAGGCGGCTGATGGAGATCTATTTGACACATGACCAGTCGACCCGCCGCATCACGGATATCCTGCTCAACTGGTCCTGGAGCGGCGATAAGTCGACGCTGGTGCGCCAGCTCATCGCCGAGATCGTTTTTGATGAGTCGACCGGCCTGCCCGTCCCTCAGATGGGCGACGCCGTGATGATGACGGACGACTCCGGCAATCCGATTTTTGACGGAGTCGTGCTTCGCAGAAGCGCCGGCAGCGAAGAGACGAGCATGAGCTTCACGTGCTTCGACCGCGGAATCTACTGCCGGCGCAACGACGGCACCTACAAATTCCGCGACGCGACGCCGGAAAGTATCACCCGCCAGGTCTGCGCCGACTATGAGCTCCCCATTGTGTCGCTGCCGTCGACCGGCGTGAAGATCAGCCGCAAATTTGCGGGCGTCGCACTGATAAGATCTTTGAAACGGTCTGGACACTGGCCACACAGCAGACCGAGGACAAATATGCCATCACCTACACGCCGAAAGGCCTTCTGGTGGCCGTCCGAGACGTCAGCGAGCGCAGCATCGTGCTCAAGGCCGAATCTAACCTGATGGACGCCAGGACGGTGGAGGACGCGACAAACATAGTCAACAGCGTGGCCATCTACGACGCCGACGGCAGCTTTCAGCGCCGCGTGGGTACCGATGATGCGCAAAAGCTCTTCGGCATGATGGAGCGCCATCTGACCGAAAATGCCTCATCTGACGTCGATATCGACAAATAGGCGCAAAAACTCTTGGACGACGGCGTCATGACGCAGACTGTCACCGTCGACGTCCTTGGGGATCTCTCACTGATCACCGGCCAGGACGGTCGTTGTGCGGGAGAACAAGACCGGCCTGCAGGGGATCTTCTGGATCGACGCCGATGTCCACACCTGGAAGCGCGACAATTACTACTGCAAGCTGACACTCAACTGCCGGAATGTCGTTTCCGGCAGCACTGCCGGAGGTGAATTGACATGAGCGAAAGCGCCCGCGCATCCCTATGTCGGGATCAACCAGCATATTTCGCAGCGCGCCAACAAGGAGCAGCACCCGACCTACACGATCGGCAGGATATTATCGCTCGATCGAATCAAGATCCGCGCCGACGGCATCGACCTTGAGAAAGAGGATCTCCGCGTGGCGGAATCCATGTATCCCAATTTTCTGGAAAATATCGAGGACCGTGAAGAAAATGGCGTCGAAACGCTGCTGCCTGAGAAGCTGGTGCAGGTCACGCAGAGCGCCATCGGTCCGTTCGTGTTTCTCCGGCCGGAGGAGCATGTTTTCGGCTGGGTCGTGCTCAACGTCGACGACGAGGTGCTGCTCATGCGCTCGGATGACGGACAGACCTATTATCTCATCGAGAGGATGGTGACACTGGAATGAACATTTTTCCTCTCGATCAGCTTGCCGGTGTCCGATTTGGGCACCGAGCTTCCGCTGGCACGTGAAGTTCGATGGATTTTACCAAGGACGAGCCCGTCTGGCACGGCGGGAACCCCGCGACGGTGACGGGCTCGAGGAGGCTGTTGGTGTGGGCCTGGAACACGCTCAACACGTCGCGCTATCTGCATGATGTGTTTACCCATAATTACGGACAGGATCTGCAATCCCTGATCGGCGAGGCCTATGGCGATGACATCAGGCAGTCAGAGGCAATACGTTGTATCCGCGAGGCATTGGAGATCAATCCCTACATCAAGGCTGTCCACCAAATCAGCGTGCGATTTGAAGGGTCAACACTGCATCTGTCTTTCAAGGCAAAAACTATTTACGGGGAGGTAATACTCAATGACGGAAAAATCGCCCTTTGAGAGCATGACGCCGGAAAGCATCAAGTCCGAAATGCTCGGGCGTGTGATCAATGCCGGCGTCGATGTGGATGCCCGTGAGGGCAGCTATGCCAATGTACTTTTGAGCGAGGCTGCCTACGTCATGTGGAAATACGGCCAGACACTGAATGGTTTTATCGACATTCTGTTTCCGAGCGCCAACAGTGGGCGTTACCTCGATCTGCATGCAGCGCAGATCGGTATGACCCGTCAGCCCGGCGCAAAAGCAGAGGTAACAGTGACATTCTCGGGTGTGGACGGCACGAAGATCCCATCAGGGACCGTTGTGTGCACGCCGAGCGCGCTGCGCTTCCTGACAACAGAAGAGGTCACCATCGCTGCCGGGCTTGCCAGCGTGCGCTGCATCGCTGAGGATATCGGCGCGGACTACAACGTGCCGGAGGCGACCGTCACGCAGATGGCGGTCAATATCCACGGCGTGCATGGCGCAACCAACGCGGCCGCCGGCGTCGGCGGCGCAGATGAAGAGAGCGACGCAGATCTGTGGGCACGCTATCACGAGCGCCGCACAGAGCCGATCACATCCGGCAACGCCAACCACTACGTGATGTGGGCAAAGGAGGTCACGGGTGTCTCCTATGCCCGCTGCATCCCGCTGTGGAACGGCAATGGCACCGCAAAGGTCATCATTGCCGGCGCGGACAAAAAAAACCGCTGGACGACACGATCGTGACCGCATGCGCGGAACACATTGAGGCAGAGCGCCCAATCGGCGCAGCGGTAACGGCGGTCTCGGTCACGGAGGTTGAGATTCCGATCGTTGCCAGCATCAAACTCGTCAATGCTCATAGCCTCGACGAGGTCAAAGCGGATCTTTCTACGGCGGTCAGTGCGCTGCTGGCAGCACTGCCGTTCGCCGAAGAACAGAGCGTACCGTACAGCCGGTTCCTCGCGTGCCTTCTGCAGTGCGCAGGCGTAGCGGATTACAGCACATTCACTGTCAATGGAGTAAAGACGGCGCTGCGCATCAACTCTGGCACGATTCCCGTGCTCGGCACTGTTGATGTAACGACCTATTAAGGCGGTGGAGCATGGAGAATCGCGAGAAAGTACCTGTTCGGTATCGCAAAAATGCACAGACAGCCGCGCTGCTCGACACGCTCGGGCTTCCCGCTCAGCAGATGGCGATCTCGTGGAAGACGTCAAAAAGCAGTTTTTTATCGAGACGGCCACATGGAGCCTGCCGCTCTGGGAGTATCAGGTCGGTATCACGCCGCCCGCGAACGCGACGGAAACCTCGCGCCGCAATGCGATCAAGGCCCACCTGCTTGCTGGCGGCAACACCAACGCTGACACGGTCCCGCGACATGGCCACAGCGATGACGGGCTACGCTGCACGCGTCATCATGAACGACGACTATAGCTTCACGTTGGAATTCCTTGGCGAGACGGATGACCTTGTTGAGTTAGGGATCTGAGCAGCCTGACCGATTCCGTCAATCTCCTCAGTCCGGCACATCTGCGCTTTATCATTGCCGGCCTGACGTGAACGGTTTGAGGCAGTCAACATGACGTGGGCAAAGCTCGAGAATATGAACATGACATGGGAACGGTTGGAAGAGTCCGTGCCCATCGTCGGGATGAAACAGTAAAGGAGTGCAATATGAGAAGTCAGGGACAGTTTGGTGCCAATTACAGTGTGAATGGGCACCGCACGAGCGGCGAGCGCCGCGTCGACTTTAATAAGGGGTATAGTTTCCTCTTCGAACGCTGCTTTGAAGAAAATACCTTGAGGAAATTGAGAAAATCGACTGGTCTCATGTCACTGTGAAGACACTGGATGCGAACTATCCTCCCTGCAGTCTTCCTGAAGGATATTCCTTCGTTGTCAAAGATATTCAGTACATCAAGTGCTACGACAGCTTTGAGGTGACGATTGAGGTCGACAAACAGTACTGGGGCGATGTGACGCCCTACCAGGCGCAGATTGACGGGCTGACGGCCAGTGCCGCGGAAAGGACTCCAAGCTCGCTGCGAAAGACGCAGAGCTCGCGCAGAAAGAAAGTGAGATCACGGCGCTGCAGCAGGACAATCAGACCTCCAGCGCTGTGACGATGGCGCTCGTCGGTGTGCAGATCTCTCCGGCACGCGCTGCTGAGCTGCGCCCCGTCATCGAGGCGGCAGCGGTGAGCCTGAGCGATACGGAGGCGGCGAAGTCCCCGAACTCATCACACGCTGGGACGCTCATCTCGGCGAGACTGTCAAAGCGGGCGACCGCCGCAGCAACGAGGATGCAACCGGCGTGCTGCGCGTCTATAAGTGCCGTCAGGGGCACACGACACAGGCGGACTGGGCTCCGCATCTGACGCCCGCCATGTGGGCGGTCATCGACGTAGAGCACGCGGGGACGATGGACGATCCGATTCCTGCGGCGACGGGGATGGAGTACGAGTATGGGAAGTACTACCTCGATCCGAACGACGGCAAGACGTATCTCTGCGAACGCACCGGCTCGCAGGCAGGAGACAAAGATCGTTCTACAGTATTTGCCGCACGACCTTGTCGGGCAGTATTTTGTGCTCGCTGAGTAACGTGCCATGACGGACTATGAGATTGCCGAACAGGAGCGGGCCACCCTATATGAGCGCATAAAGCTTGTCAAGGAACAAATGAAATCCATCACAGATCCGCAGGAGCTCGCCAGGCAGAAGCAGCGCTGCTCGATCCTATACCAAATGTACCAGGAAGCGCTTGAGCGAAAGGATGCTGCCAGGCCTCCCGCCGAAAGGGTTCGCACAGCGCCCAAAAAAGCAGGGTCACGAGCTTTGAAGCCCGCAGCGCTGACGGTATTGGTACCTTCAACTGGCTTGAACGCAATCACGTCACCTTTGCCGACATTGAGGGGAATACAATGCGCTGGGAGGATCTTGGCGTCAGCCAAGATGACGGCAGTAAAAAGCACGTCTGATCCGCGCACTCAAACGCGGGAAGGCCATCTGCAGTGACCGGCAGCAGCAGATGCTTGAGCTCTCCATGGAGGGGAAACGGGCAACGGAAATTGCAAAAGATCCTGAATGTGGATAAAAGCACGGTTTCCAGAACGCTGAACCGTGCTCACCAGCGCATTCGGGATCTCGCACAATTTGAAGAGCAGTACTATGAGCCTGACTGCGACTCAGAGGACAGTTCGGAAATGGATTTTGCTGATCCGAAACGGCAAAAAAGCTGCTCGGCTGCCTGACCGAAAGACAGGCGGTGTACATGTATTTGTACTACGGTGAGTGGCTCACCATGGAAGACATCGGCAAACTTCTCAGCGTTGACAAATCGTCCATTTGCCGCACACTGGAACGGGCTGCCATACGCATTCAGGGATGCTTCCCTGCTACAGCCCAATGCGGAGTGCTTGATCTCGGCGCAATAGGAGATGTGCTGTGGACCCTATACCAGCAGCAGGAGATCAAATCTCTCGTGCCCGAGTATGCGCAGGAGGCAGCACGGCGCGCAAATACAATGCAGCTTCAAAGATGTGACGCAGCTGGGATTTCTCCGGCAGTACATGATCATTATCCGGAGCAGAGTTTATGGCCATCATTTGAAATGGAGCCCTGTGAAGAAAAATGCAGCTGAATCGCTCCAGTATGTGCCGCCGCTGATTCAATTTCCCTCAAAAAAGAAGGTTTATGCTCGCTTGTGGAGAGTGCCTTTTCACGGGCTTGTCGGACAGAGCAAGCTGCTCTCAGCGCTGCTGGAGGAAAGCAGGCAATCTCAGTTCAAACACCGCAGTGCTTATATCTATACGCGCTTGTGTTCACTGGTCAGCGGCTTTTTGCAACAAGGTCAGCCGCAAAATCGTATCAAAACTATATAGGCTAAAATCAAAAATTGCATCGTGATTAAAGGGAAGGATTATGACAGCAAAGCATCATCTCGGCGGCGGCCATGGTGATCGTCGCCATCATCGAAGCGGTCGCGGCACGTGATCGCAAGCGAGACAAACAGGAACGCGCCCAGATGCAGGAACGGCAGGAGCTTCAGGAGCAGCTCATGCTTGAACTCATCAAAGGGAATTGGGCTTCCGTTGCGCTGGGAGAAGCCACGGCGAAGGCCGTACAGCGTATTCCCGATGCACATTGCAATGGGGATATGCATGCAGCGCTCGACTACGCTTCGCAGGTCAAACACGAGCAGAAAGAGTTTTTTTAACCAAGCGAGGCATTCACGCTATTCTTGGCAGTGATGAGGCCGCATGATGAAATACATCGTTCTGGCGGCGCTGGGAGCCGCTGTGACGGGATTTCTGCTCGGGTGGGTAATTTGTCGCCGCGGGCTCGACGGCATCAGCAGAGCGCAGGCAGCGAGCGTGACAAGGCAGCTGTTTGTTGTCACGCTCTGGGCGTGTATTGCCTGGATCTCCTGTAGCTACGCCATGGCCATCTATTCCATGGTGATCCTCGGGCAGGTCTACACGCTCACCGAGCTCTCCGGAGCCGGCGCGCAAAGCCCCTCACCGTCACACTGGGCGGCAAGGTGCTCTCCAACATCTTTTGAACATAACAACAACAAGTTTTTTGGAACAAGTGTCGGCTCGACCGACACAGAAGGAGGTATTTGATATGGATTTCGAAATGATCCTCAACCTGGTATTTGTTGCGCTGATCCCGCGCTGGTCGTGCTGACAAATATCTTCACCAACATTGTTAAGGGCTTTGAGCCCCTTCGCCGATCATGCAGCAGTGGTCGCCCCGATCGTCGCGGAGCTGCTCACACTGCTCGCAACGATTGCCTACCTCGATATCACCGGTACAGCGATGACCTGGTACTGGATCGCCGGCGGCGTCGCTGTTGGCGGCATCGTTGCCTATGTAGCGATGAATGGATATGACGGACTTTATGAAGATCTCCTGAAGCACCTGCACGGGCTCACTGGAAAGAGCGGAAGCAATGTTTAAGACCGACGACCTCAAATATCTGCGCGCCGACGTGCGAGCAAACTGCGAAATCTTTCTGCAGATGTGCCACGATGCCGGTCTTCCTGTCAAGGTGACCGAGACGGTGCGCGCGATGAAGAGTACCAGCTTGACTGCGTGCGGCGCGGCACAGCCAGCAAGAAGGCGACCAAGCCGACGTTCCACGGTATCAAGGCCGGACTGGCCTTTGATATTTGCAAGAATGTAAGCGGACATGCATACGATGACGCCGATTTTTTCGCCCGCTGCGGACAGATCGGCAAGCAGGTCGGTTTCTCTTGGGGCGGCGACTGGCGGGCTTTCCTGACCGTCCGCACTTCCAGTGGGATGCAAACGGGCGCTACAGCAGCAGCATGATTCTGGCGGGGAAATACCCGCCCCAAATGGAGGAGTACGACTATATGGATCAGGATAAGTTCGACGCGATGATGGATACATACCTCGCCAAGCGCGCGAAACTGCCCGTGGACGAATGGGCAGCTGAGGTGTGGGCAGCAGCTTATGAAGCCGGTGTCGTGAACGGCACTGCGCCGAAAGGCCTTGTCACACGGCAGGAAGTTATCGCAATGATCGCCAAAGAATCTAAATAAGAGAAGACCGGTGCCCAAGTCGGGCAATCGCCTTCTCTATTATAAAAGGCATTTTTTCGTTCAGAAACTGTTCAGAAAAAATGCGTCCTAAAATCAAAATTTGAGTATCAAAAACGACACATCATTTTATTTTTGAAACAGCTTTTATTCTCCGAAATGCCTTG
>VOFB01003624.1_pt1 | contig 17755 bp, 34 predicted proteins | sample 5384141 | NCBI WGS metagenome assembly VOFB01 (sample SAMN12384721, study PRJNA508395) | human gut metagenome | isolation source: healthy gut A | host: Homo sapiens | reverse complement strand
CAGAGCTTACTTCTAAGAATCTGGTTATTCGGGGAAAGAAGAAGCCATGGCAATCTAGAAAAGAACAGGCAGTTAAAGAGCAGTTAGAATCTTCCGTAAAAAGACACAGGAAGAGTTATCGCAGACACAGGAGCAGGAAGCAGTCTACAAAGGTCAGAAAGAACAGCTGTTACAGGAGACCGAGGGTCGCAAGCCACTGGAACTTACGGAGAAAAACAGCAGCAAAGAGGCTGTCGGAGGAGGTTCAAAACGCAGGACAGACTGCGGCAGCTTCATACCACACAGGAGATCAATGAGCGTATCCGTCGTGAACCTGCAAAAGTATGATGCGAAACGGGAGCAGTTCAAAGAGCAGGCAGCAGTTGCAGATACGCTGAACCGCACGGCAAACGGACGGTTGAGTGGAAGTATGAAGATGGACTTTGAGACCTATGTACAGGAAGTATTTTAAACAGATTTTAAAGGAAGCAAACCGAAGACCGATCAAAATGAGCCGTGGAAGCTTTGTCTTACAGTTAAAGAAGGTCAGGAGAGCGGCAAAGGGAAAAATGAGGGATTGGATCTGGTAGTACACAGCCTGGTTACAAATGCGATCAGGAGATGTCCGTACCTTATCCGGTGGAGAGGCATTCATGGCGGCACTTTCGATGGCACTGGGACTTTCGGACATTGTGCAGAGGACTGCAGGAGCAGTACAGTTGGAAATGATGTTTATCGACGAAGGCTTTGGCTCTTTGGATGACATCTCAAGAACGCAGGCATTAAATGTCTTAGAAGAACTGACCGGCAGTGGAAGAAGACGATCGGGATCATCTCGCATGTCAATGAATTAAAGGAGCAGATGGAGAAAAAGCTGGTTGTTTCTAAGGGGAGAGGCAGCAGCCTGCACTAAACTGTAAATCTTAACCAAGTATAAAAAATATAAAAGAAAGGTTTAGATTTATTTTAGAATCCTTTAAGTTTTGTCACAGTTTGGTCATAAATAGTTCCTATAATGAAAACATCAAATGAATGAGGCAGCAATTACCTTATATATAGATTAACATTTTCATAACTAAACTCCCGGAAAGTCCTTAGAACCGCAAGTCCTAAGGACTTTTCCCCATTTATCAGGATTTATCAGAGTTTATCTTTGAATTTTATTTTGTACATTTTATCAAATCTGTTAAAAATCTTAACATTCTTTTAGCACCACCCTTAAAATCCACCAAAATCCCTGTGTTTATTGTAAAAATTCAAAATTTCACAATAAAATCTATTAAAATTTAAAAAATGTTTATAAAATTTAGGTGGCTTTTTTAACAAATGAGAGTATTATATGTAACAGAAAAGTCAACGCATGAAGATATAGGCTTATATCGGGAAGTTGCATGACTGTAATTAAGAAAAATAAAAAAGGAGTGAATAGCAATATGGAATCATTTAATTTTTGCTGTTTCTGGCGATTATTTTAGTTTCCACAAAAGTACTGGGTATTTTTCTAAAAAGTTAAGATGCCACAGGTTGTAGGTGCTTTGGTGGCGGGCGTTATCTTAGGACCATCCGTATTGAATCTGGTACAGATGGAGAGTGATGGAAATTTCTTAGCATACATGGCAGAGATCGGTGTTATCTTACTGATGTTCTGTGCAGGACTTGAGACCGATTTATCGGAATTAAAGGCAAACGGTGTAGTTTATTGCATATGCATTATACTTCCATGTAGATGTATCAAGTTTTCATGAGTGTATGAAAGCAGTATTTGTCGGAACGGTGCTGACGGCAACCTCGGTTAGTATCACGGTCGAGACGCTGCGAGAGTTAGGACATTTAAAAGGAAAGGTCGGTTCTACGATTTTAGGAGCAGCGATCATTGACGATATCCTTGGTATCATCGTATTGACAATCGTAACCAGTTTAGAAGATACCAGTGTCAATCCGGCAGCCGTATTTGGTAAGATCGCACTTTACTTTGTTGTGATCGCAGTCATCTGGTTTGTACTGGCAAAACTGAAACCATTCTTAGAGTCACAGGATCAATTGAGAAGAACTGCAATCCTTGCATTGGCATTCTGTTTCTTAATGGCATATGTATCCGAAAAGTTCTTTGGAATCGCAGATATTACAGGTGCATATTTTGCAGGACTGATGCTTTGCTCTATGAAAATCGAAACTTATGTCAATCGAAGAGTTGAGATACCTGCGTACTTAATCTTCTCACCGGTATTCTTCGCAAGTATCGGAATGAAGACCAACTTAGATGGTTTGAACGGTAGCATGATCCTGTTTTCCATTATCCTGTTAATCATTGCTATTTTGTCAAAAGTTGTGGGATGCGGTCTGGGTGCTAAAAATATGCAAGTGTACGAATAAAGAAGCATTGCGGATTGGTGTCGGCATGATCTCCCCGTGGTGAGGTTGCCTTGATCGTGGCACAGAAAGGTTATCAGGCAGGCATGTTAAGCGATGACTTATTTGCACCGATCGTATTGGTGGTTATTGTTACAACCCTGATCACCCCAATTCTCTTAAGTATGGTATTTAAGGGAGAAAAACCGCAGGATACACCGGCAGCTCCGGCAGAGAGTGCGAATATATAAAGATCATTCTATGCGAGTAGATAAGAGGGAAGTATTCAAAGATAGTCTGCCTGCAAAAACCGTCATTGGAATCCGAATGGAACCGATGACGGTTTTTTGCCACCCTGATCATATCAGATAAACCAGGTATCCTGATTGGTCGATGAGACGGAAACGGCACCTGCCTGTAAAAGAGCCATAATGTCTTCTTTTCTGAAACCATACCGCCGGCAATGACCGGAATCGGAGAGGATTTGCAGAGCTTTTGAATGACCTTTGGCATAAGTGCAGGAAGAATCTCGATGCAGTCCGGTTTTCCGGCACGCATGGTTTTAAAAATACTTTCATATGCCATGGAGTCGATCACAAAGAAACGGTGGATCGTATACAGATCAAGCTCGCTGGCACTGTTTGATCAGCAGAGCCTTTGTGGAAATAATACCATCGGCTTTTTGTATACTGGTGGATAAAATCAATGGCGATCTCTTTCGGGCTGAGTCCGTGGATCGATCCACATGCACCATGGCAATCTTCCCCGGCAGATTTGACTGTTTCTACAATCTGAGGAATATTGCAGATATCGCCATAGAGAATAAAACACAATGGAACTGTCGGTTTCTAAACATTTTTTAATCCGTCATCATCCTTCACGGCGGGATGACAGGAGAGTTTTCTAAGGCTTCCATAAATTCAGAATGCATAAAGTACCTCCTTGTATAAAAAAAAAAGGACAGTATGCCATCCGGCATCCTATCCTTCATTATATATTAAATAGTGAAAAATGAAAAAAGAATTATTCAGTTTTTGATTGTGGATTAATCTGCATCCGGGTATGTCCGGATGCAGATGGGAGAAATCCATATTTGCAGCCTATATTCTTAATAGCTCCCCTCATGAGCAACAGACCGGGTAGTCTGTATATATTACGAAGTCATTTGCTGCAAGCGAATTTGAAATGGGTTGACGGCATCGCCGTCAAATCTATGTAGATTCTATCAATATTGGGTAGGGAAATTGACAGAAGTTACATACCAAGATACAAAAAAAAGAGCAGGAAAATAAGGATGCTCTCGCATCTTTTTACCTTGCTCATTCGTCTCTGTGGCTTACATTATTTATTTACTGCGGTAAGTATAACACCTAAATATGGAAAATGCAAGAGCCGATATTGTATAAAAAAATGAAAAAACATTCCAATTTTTTTACCTGAATATAGACAATATCTTGACAATAGAATCCAAGATAACATAGAAGAGAAGTAAGTAAGAGGGACGGTGAAGATATATGACAGAAGAGGATAAAGGCGCGTACAGATATTGTAAGAATTGTGGAAGAGTGCTTTCACTGACCTACGAAGCAGAGCTTGCCCGACATGTGAGGAGAACCAACTGTTTGATAAGGTCAGAGATTACATTCGTAAAAATGATGTCACGGAAATGCAGGTAGCCGAGCATTTTGGAATCGCAAAAGAAAGTGAAGGCGTGGATCAAAGAAGGAAGGATTGAGTATAAGGAAGATGGAGATAAGCGGGCATTGGTATCCATCCGTTGTGCAAGATGTGGAGCAAAGTTACCTTCGAACACTTTGCAGCCGGTGTCTGAAAATTATGAATAGTTCTAAATACGAGTATGCAGGAAACGACCTTGAGAAGAACAAGATGCGTTTCTTAGACAATGATGAATAATAAATAATGCATAGTTACATAGGATTTTTGAGATCCATAGTAAATAATAAAGAAGTCCCATGCGGTCTGTACAGATTTCAGAGTATGACATTTTAATCTGTATGAACCACATGGGACTTTTTTCTATATTTTTTTATAAAAAGCATTTCTGTAATTAACTTACATGAAATTAACGCTCACATTTGCAGGCAGCTTCCACAAAACCTTTGAATAACGGATGTGGACGGTTCGGTCTGGATTTGAATTCCGGATGAGCCTGTGTAGCAAGGAACCACGGGTGATCCGGAATTCTCAATCATCTCCACGATTCTTCCATCAGGAGAAAGACCACAGAGGTTCAATCCTTTTTCTGTCAGTGCATTGCGGTAATCATTGTTGACTTCGTAACGGTGACGATGTCTTTCGTGGATGGTGGACTCGCCGTAAACAGCGTGGGCTTTGGAATTTGTCCAGTTCACAAGGATATGCGCCCAGTCTTAAAGTACCACCGATATCCTCTACACCGTCCTGATCCGGCATCAATGCAATTACCGGATGAGTAGTGTTCGGGTCTAACTCGATGCTGTGTGCATCATGGAAACCACAGACATTGTCTTGGCAAACTCAATAATTGCAACCTGCATACCAAGGCAGAGACCAAGGTATGGGATTTTGTTCTCACGGGCATATTTTGCTGCAACGGATTTTTACCTTCAACACCACGGCTGCCGAAACCGCCAGGAACCAGGATACCCTGCCATAGAGCCTAATACCTCGTCCACATTTTCTTCGTTCAGTTCTTCAGAATCCACCCAGTGGATGTTGAACCGTTGCACGTTCTGCAATACCGCCGTGTTTTAAAGCTTCCACAACGGAAATGTAAGCATCGTGGAGCTGAATATATTTTTCCGACCAGTGCAATGTCTACTTCCTTAGTTCGGATGACGCAGGGCATTGACCATATCTTTCCAATCGGTTAAGTCCGGTGTTGGACATTCCAGATTTAAGCATTTACAGGTAACCTGTGCAAGATGCTCTTCTTCCATCGCTAGTGGAGCTTCATATAAATACTCAACATCCAGATTCTGCAATACATTGATGGTTTGGTACGTTACAGAAAAGAGCGATCTTGTCTTTAAACCCTGGTCTAACGGCTGCTCGGAACGGCAGACGATGATATCCGGCTGGATACCCATTCCCTGAAGTTCTTTTACACTTGCCTGTGTCGGTTTCGTCTTAAGTTCACCGGAAGCCTTGATATAAGGGATCAGTGTCACATGGATCAGCATCGCATTTTCGTGTCCGACCTCATGCTGGAACTGGCGAATCGCCTCTAAGAAAGGCTGGCTTTCATATCTCCAACCGTACCACCGACCTCGATGATCGCGATATGTGTTTCATCGGAAGTGAAATTGCGGTAAAAACGGCTCTTAATCTCATTTGTAATATGCGGGATAACCTGAACGGTACCTCCGCCGAAATCGCCACGGCGCTCTTTTTGGAGCACAGACCAGTAAACCTTACCGGTGGTCACGTTGGAATTTTTTGTTAAACTTTCATCGATAAAACGTTCATAATGTCCTAAGTCCAAGTCTGTTTCTGCACCGTCATCGGTAACGAATACCTCACCATGCTGGATCGGGTTCATGGTTCCGGGGTCGATATTGATATACGGGTCGAACTTCTGCATGGTTACTTTGTATCCACGTGCTTTTAAAAGTCTTCCAAGGGAAGCAGCCGTGATACCTTTTCCAAGACCGGAAACAACGCCGCCGGTGACAAAGACATATTTTACAGGCATAGGATAATTTAACACATCAAAGTTCATGAACTGCGTATTGCTTTTTGCGTTTGGTTTTCAATATAATAAAGAAGATATTGACGAATATCAGATAAAATCCAGATGTGGATAGGCCGCAGATGTTTGAAAGGATAGATTATGGATAATCAGGGACCAAATAATTACAATAATGGAAATAACAATTACAACAATAACGGCGGTAATAACGGCGGGCAATGGCGGTGGAATAATGGCGGTAACGGCGGCAGGGACAACCATAACGGACAGCTCATCATGGCATTTGTCCTGGTTTCCCTCATCGTGTTGTTTATCATGAGCATGGTGTCAAACCGTTTTTCACAGATGAGCACTCAGGAGATCTCCTTATTCGGAATTTTTGAAAAAGTAGAAGGGCAGGAGAAGTCAAACCGTGTAGAGATCGGTTCTACGAGATCGATATCACGCCGGTCACAAAGGATAAGAGTCCTTATTACAGCCGACTTATTACTGCGGACGTGTGGCAGATGAAGATCTGATCCCGCTTTTGAAAAAAAAGGTGTGGAGATCTATGGAGTGATTCCGGATAACACTTCCACCTGGATCTACAGCATTTTAAGTTATCTGATCCCATTAGTACTGATCTGGGTACTGCTCGGCTTTTTGATGAAACGTATGGGCGGCGGTGCTATGGGTGTTGGCAAGAGCAATGCTAAAGTTTATGTGGAGAAGCAGACCGGAGTTACCTTTAAGGATGTAGCAGGAGAAGACGAAGCCAAAGAGTCTTTACAGGAAGTCGTAGATTTCCTGCACAATCCGAAACGTTATACAGAGATCGGTGCGAAGCTGCCAAAGGTGCGTTTTAGTAGGACCCTCCTGGTACCGGTAAGACGTTACTTGCAAAAAGCCGTTGCGGGCGAGGCAAAGGTACCGTTCTTCTCACTGGCAGGATCTGATTTCGTGGAGATGTTTGTCGGTGTCGGAGCTTCCCGTGTGCGTGACCTTTTAAAGAAGCACAGAAACAGGCACCGTGTATCATTTTCATCGATGAGATCGATGCGATCGGAAGAGCAGAGATGCCCGTTATGGCGGAAACGATGAGAGAGCAGACGCTGAACCAGTTACTTTCAGAGATGGATGGTTTTGATACTTCAAAAGGACTGCTGATCCTTGCAGCGACCAACCGACCGGAGGTACTCGATAAGGCGTTGCTGCGTCCGGGACGTTTTGACCGCCGTATCATCGTTGACAAACCGGACTTAAAAGTTTAAGAGACATTAAAGGTTCATGCATGCCAAAGATGTCCTGATGGATGAGACCGTGGATCTGAATGATCGCATTGGCAACCTCAGGAGCGGACTCGGTTCCGATCTGGCAAATATGATCAACGAAGCAATTAATCAATGTAAAGCATGGCAGAAAATATGTCAACCAGGCCGATCTGTTTGAATCGGTTGAAGTGGTCATTGGTGGAAAGAGAAAAAAGACCGCATTATGGGACCGAAGGAAAAGAAGATCGTAGCATATCATGAGGTTGGTCATGCGTTGGTGACTGCATTGCAGAAAAATACAGAGCCGGTACAGAAGATTACAATTGTACCGCGTACCACGGAGCACTCGGTTATGTTACATGCAGGTGCCGGAGGAAGAAAAATTCTTAAAATCTAAAGCGGGAATTAAAGAAAGATTTAGTAACCTTTATGGCAGGACGTGCAGCAGAAGAGATCGTATTTCATTCTGTAACAACCGGAGCGTCAAATGATATTGAACAGGCAACAAGAATTGCCCGTGCCATGGTAGCACAGTACGGAATGTCAGAGCGGTTCGGACTGATGGGACTTGCAACGGTAGAGAGTCAGTATCTAGACGGAGAAGCAAGACTGAACTGTGGTGAAGAGACCGCACAGATTGATAAACAGAAGTCATGAAGATGTTGAAGGAAAGCAGTTATGATGAAAGCAAAACGCATGCTTTCAGAAAATCAGGAGGTACTCGATAAGATCGCAGCACATCTTTATGAGAAAGACGAATATTACCGGAAAAGAATTCATGAAGATTTTCCGTGAACTAAAAGGAATCCCGGAGCCGGAGGAAGAGAATGTGGCAAAAACAGGGTTCTTCCGTAGATTTTCGGGTTGGAGAAGAAGCAACTCACACAGTAGATCTGATTAAGGCAACTTCGGAAAAAGAAGAGTCAGAGGAAGAAGATCCAAATAAAGAGAATTCCAGGGAAGAGATTTTGAACAGGAGACCGATGTTTGACTTTCAGGAAGAATTAAAAAACTGCCGGAAAAGCCGGGAGTCTATATCATGCATGATGCAAACGATGCCATCATCTATGTTGGAAAAGCGATCAAACTGCGAAATCGTGTCAGACAGTATTTCAGACCAAGCCATAATGAAGGATCAAAAAAGATCATATGGTACAGCAGATCGCACGGTTTGAATATATTGTTACGGACTCAGAATTAGAAGCGCTGATCTTAGAGTGTAATTTAATAAAGGAGCATCGTCCAAAGTACAATACGATGCTCCGGGATGATAAAACTTATCCGTATATCAGAGTGACGCTGGGAGAAGGATATCCCAGGGTCCTCTTTTGTCGTCAGATGAAAAAGATAAGTCACGGTATTTCGGACCTTACACCAGTGCCGGGGGCAGTCAAGGACACCATGATCTGGTCCACAAGCTCTATCAGGTGCGCACCTGCCTGCAACCGTAAGCTGCCACGGGATATCGGAAAAGAACGTCCGTGTCTGAACTATCATATCCATCAGTGCCAGGCACCATGCCAGGGGTATGTCACCAAAGAGGAATATGCAAAAACATCCGAAAAGTGATGGATTTTCTGAATGGAAATTATAAGGAAATCATCACGGAGCTCGAAAGTAAGATGCAGCAGGCTTCGGATGAGATGAATTTTGAAAAAGCGATTGAGTATCGGGAACTGTTAGGAAGTGTGCGGGCAGTGGCACAGAAACAGAAAGATCACAAATACCGATGGCGAAGATAAGGATATCATTGCATTAGCAAGAGATGAACGGGATGCAGTTGTTCAGGTGTTTTTTATGCGTTCCGGCAAGCTGATCGGAAGAGATCATTTTTATCTGCGGATTGCAGACGGGGAAGAAGAACAGGGAATCCTGACCTCTTTTTGTCAAGCAGTTTTACGCGGGAACGCCTTATATTCCGAGGGAGATCGTGCTGCAAAGCGAGATCGAAGAAGAAGAGGTGATCTCGGAATGGCTGGCAAAAGTGAAAAGGCCAGAAAGTGTATCTGCGGGTATCGAAAAAAAGGAACGAAGGAACGACTGGTAGAGCTTGCGAAGAAAAATGCCCGGATGGTATTAAGTCAGGACAAAGAGCGTATCAAGAGAGAAGAAGGAAGAACGATCGGTGCCTTAAAAAGAAATCGCAGGACTCTTAGAACTGGATGGAATCCGAAGAGTAGAGGCTTACGATATTTCCAATATCAACGGATTTGAAACGGTAGGTTCTATGGTAGTCTATGAAAAAGGGCAGACCAAAACGGAGTGATTACCGTAAATTCAAATTAAAGAGTGTATCCGGACCGGACGATTATGCATCCATGCATGAGGTATTGACCAGACGTTTCCGGCATGGTTTAGAGGAACAGAAGGAGTTAGAAGGACGGAACAGGAACTTGGAAAATTCAGCCGTTTTCCGGATCTTTGATGATGGACGGTGGAAAAAGGACAGGTCAATATTGCCCTGTCGGTGTTAGAGGAACTGAGGCTATCCATTCCGGTCTGCGGAATGGTAAAAGATGATCACCACCGCACCAGAGGTCTGTATTTTCAAAATGAAGAGATTCCGATCGCAAGGGACAGCGAAGGTTTTAAACTCATTACCAGGATTCAGGATGAAGCCCATCGATTTGCCATTGAATACCACCGCTCCCTGCGAAGTAAGAGTCAGGTACATTCGATCTTAGATGACATTCCGGGGATCGGGGCGACCAGACGAAAAGCGTTGATGAAATATTTTGATTCGATAGAAGAGGTCAGAAATGCCTCGGAGGAGACCCTTGCAGGAATAGACAGCATGGATGCAAGAAGTGCCAGATCGGTCTATGAGTTTTTTCATAAGGAAGATCAGGAAGAAGATTTGCAAAACTCTTCCTCAAAAAAAGAGGCACCAGATTGTTGAAGCAGAGGATTTTTCTATGATATGATGAATAGAGTAATGGGGAAAAACGGTAGATAAAGGAGAAGTGTATGAGCCAGAAAAGTGTAAGTGTATCAAAATTAGCAAAATTGTTGGATCTGAAGGTATTTACAAAAGAATTAGATCTGAAAAACATAAAATTAACCTTGTCCGATGTCAATCGGCCGGCATTGCAGTTGAGCGGATATTTTGAATATTTTGAGCCGAACCGTGTGCAGATCATCATCGGAATGGTAGAATACAGTTTCTTAAAGCAGATGGACCCGGACAAACGGATCGAAATCTATAATGCACTGTTAGAGAGGGAGATCCCGTGTATTATTTTCAGCCGTGATTTTGAACCGGATGAGGATTTTTACGGATTGCGGAAGAAAAAGCATGTCCGCTGCTTGGAACACACCGTACGACCTCTTCTTTTATGGCAGAGCTGATCCTGTGCCTGAGTGAAGAATTGGCGCCATGTGTGACGATCCATGGGGTACTGGTCGATGTGTATGGCGAAGGACTTCTGATCACCGGAGAGAGCGGAATCGGTAAGAGCGAGGCTGCATTGGAGCTGATCCGTCGTGGTCATCGTCTGGTTACGGATGATGTCGTGGAGATCAAATAAATCAATGAACATACACTGGTGGGAACTTCCCCGGCGTCACCAGACATTTTATTGAATTAAGGGGAATCGGAATCGTTGATGTCAAGACACTGTTTGGTGTAGAGGCGGTCAAAGAAAAATAGAACATTGATCTGGTCATTAAATTAGAGGACTGGAAAAAAGAAAAATGAGTATGACCGTTTGGGACTTGAGGAAGAATATACAGAGATTTTAGGAAATCAGGTAGTCTGTCATTCACTCCCGAATCCGTCCGGGAAGAAACCTTGCAGTCATCTGTGAATCGGCTGCCGTAAAACCACAGGCAGAAGAAGATGGGTTATAATGCTGCACAGGAATTGTACCGGCGTGTACAGGAGAATTTGAATAAGACAGAAGAAGATGAATAGAAAGAATAAAAGAAAAGAGGTAAAATAGTAAATGGAAAAAAACAAATGCTTGGATGAAATATCCGGAAGGGGAAAAAGAACACAGGTTTTTGATTTTGCAGAGGATTACCGCAAATTCCTTTCTGCATGTAAGACAGAGAGAGAATGTACGAGCTTTTTGAGGCAAAAGCAAAGAAGAAGGCTATCAGTTATTAGAGGATGCCATCAAAGAAAAGAAGAGCCTGAAGCCGGGAGATAAAGTTTATGTAAATCAGATGGGAAAATCCATTGCCATGTTCATCATCGGTAAAGAGTCGCTGGAAAAAGGCATGAACATCTTAGGTGCACATATTGATTCTCAAAGATTGGACTTAAAACAGGTACCGCTTTACGAAGATACGGAAATGGCAATGTTTGATACACATTACTATGGTGGTGTCAAGAAATATCAGTGGGTAACACTCCCCTTGCACTTCACGGGTAGTGGCAAAGAAAGACGGAACCATGGTCAACATCAGCATTGGTGATAAGGAAAATGATCCGGTATTCGAGTCAGCGACTTACTGATCCATAGCAGGCGACCAGTTAGAGAAAAAAGCATCCAAGGTCATCGAGGGGGAGAATCTGGATGTCCTGATCGGAAGCATTCCGGCAGACGTAGAAGAAAAAGACAAAGTAAAAGAGACTGTCAAAGCAAATGTACTGAATATCCTGCTGAAAGAATATGATATAGAAGAGGAAGATTTCTTGTCAGCAGAGCTTGAGGCTGTTCCGGCAGGACCTGCAAGAGATTATGGATTTGACCGTTCCATGGTCATGGGTTACGGACATGATGACCGTGTGTGTGCTTATCCGTCTTTCCGTGCAATGCTGGAGGTAGATACACCGGAAGTGACCAGTGTGTGCCTGTTAGTCGATAAAGAAGAGATTGGAAGCGTAGGTGCAACCGGTATGCAGTCACGTTTCTTTGAGAATGCAGTAGCAGAAGTGATGGAGCTTTGCGGTCAGTATTCCGAGTTGGCACTGCGCCGTGCATTAAGCAATTCACAGGTGCTTTCTTCCGATGTCAGTGCAGCATTTGACCCGAATTACCCATCCGTATCCGAAAAGAAAAAATGCAGCATATTTCGGAAAAGGGCTGGTATTTAATAAATACACCGGAGCAAGAGGAAAATCCGGCTCTAACGATGCAAATGCAGAGTACATGGCACATTTAAGAGCCGTATTAGATAAAGAAGAAGTCGCATACCAGACTTCAGAGCTTGGAAAAAGTAGACCAGGGCGGCGGTGGAACCATTGCCTATATTCTTGCAAACTATGGAATGCAGGTCATCGACAGTGGTGTGGCAGTATTAAATATGCATGCACCTTGGGAGATTATCAGCAAAGTGGATTTATATGAAGCATTCCGTGGATATGTAGTATTCTTAAAGGAAGCATAGACAGGAGATTATGACAACAGAAAAGATATTTGATGAGGCTTTAAAAAATATTCTCTCAGAGGATGAGATTTTAAAAGATGAACCGATGAAACATCACACCACATTCCGGGTGGGTGGACCGGCCGAGTATTATCTCCGTCCGAAAAAGAACAGGTGGCGGAGGTACTCCGCCTCTGTCTCACATATCAAAAGGAATACCTGATCATTGGGAACGGCAGTAATCTTTTAGTTTCGGACAAAGGCATTTCAGGTGTCGTTATCGAGATTGGAAAACAGATGGATGAGATTACCGTGGATGGTACCACCATATACGCACAGGCGGGAGCAATGCTTTCTAAGACCGCACATGCAGCCCTGGAAGCAGGGCTGACCGGGATGGAATTTGCAGCAGGAATTCCGGCTGTGTTGGCGGGAGCGGTTGTGATGAATGCAGGTGCTTACGGCGGCGAGATGAAAGACATTTTAAAAGTGTTACGGTACTTACCGCGGATGGACAGGAGAAAGAACTGACTCCGGGCGAACTGGACATGAGTTACCGTCATAGTAGTATTACTGAGGAACACTACATGGTGTTGGGCGTAACGATCGCTTTAGAGGCAGGCAGTCAGGAACAGATCCAGTGCTAAAATGGAAGAGTTAAAGGAAAAGCGTGTAGAGAAACAGCCTTTAGAATATCCGAGTGCAGGCAGTACCTTCAAAAGACCGGAGGGGTATTTTGCGGGAAAACTGATCATGGATGCAGGTCTGCGTGGATTTCAGGTCGGCGGTGCAGCAGTATCTGAAAAACACTGTGGATTTGTCATCAATAAAGAGAAGGCAACCGCATCCGATGTTTATCGGCTGATACAGGAAGTGCAGCAGGAAGTATACCGGCAGTTTGGTGTAAAGTTAGAAACAGAAGTAAAATGGTGGGGGATTTCAGATGAAATTAGTCATTGTAACAGGAATGTCAGGGAGCAGGAAAAGGTACGGCAGTCAAGATCATGGAAGACATGGGATATTACTGTGTTGACAATCTTCCGATTCCTTAGTAGAACAGTTTGTAGACTTTACCCTACAGTCCGAGGATGAACTCGAAAAGGTTGCAGTCAGTATCGATATCCATGTAACAGCAATGCACTGAGTGAATTAGAAGAGGTTTTGGAACGAATCCGTCAGAAGGAATCCGGTTTGAAATTTTATTCCTAGAGGCAGAGGATTCTGTTCTTGTAAAAAGATACAAAGAGACGAGAAGAAGTCATCCGCTTGCCGGAGGCGGAAGAATTGATAAAGGAATCGGATTAGAGCGAAAAAGCTCGCCTTTTTAAAAGAGCAGGCAGACTATATTATTGATACCAGCCGGCTGCTGCAAAGAGAATTGAAGACAGAGCTTGAGAGAATTTTATCAAAATGAAGATTACCGGAATCTGTATATTACGGTGTTGTCCTTTGGGTTCAAGTATGGAATTCCGACGGATTCAGACCTGGTATTCGATGTGCGTTTTCTGCCGAATCCATATTATGTGGAAGGACTCCGTCAGAAGACGGGGAAACGATATCGAGATACAGGACTTTGTCATGCAGTACAAAGAGGCACATGAATTTTTGGACAAGTTAGAAGATATGATCAAGTTCCTGATCCCGAACTATGTGACGGAAGGAAAGACACAGTTAGTCATCAGTATTGGCTGTACCGGTGGAAAACACCGCTCCGTTACACTTGCAAACGAACTATATGACCGGTTGAAAGAATGTTCCGGCTATGGGATCGAAGATCGAGCACAGGGATATAGGAAAAGATGCGTTGAGAGGGAAATAGAAGATGTCATTTTCCGGTGAGGTAAAAAGAACTGACAGAGCATGTCAGCAAGAGCCGTCATTGCCAGTTGGCGGAGCTGGCGGCTTTTTGAATTTTTCCGGTATTAAGGCAGGAATGGGGGAACACCGTTTTTGTCCTTTGAATCGGAGAACGAAGAGCTGGTTAGAAAAATACTTTACTTTAGTCAGAAAAACATATAATATTAAAGTATGTATTACGAACGTAGAGGAAGAGCAGATCACAGGCAATCTTTTTCATGAAGATCGACGGTAAAAGAGCCGTTATCTGCAAAATTCCTGCTGTAAGAGAGCATTTATCCGGGGGGCGTTTTTTAACATCAGGTTCGATGAGTGATCCGGAAAAAAGCCTATCATTTTGAAATTGTATGCGACAGTGAACAAAAAGGCAGTGCAGTTACAGGAAATGATCAACAGCTTTGGGATGGATGCTAAGACGGTACAGCGAAAGAAGAATTATGTGGTATATCTGAAAGAGGGCGAACAGATCTCAGATATGCTGAATATCATGGAAGCGCCGATTTCCATGATGAAGTTTGAGAATATCCGTATTTTGAAAGAAATGCGTAACAGCGTGAACCGACAGGTCAATTGTGAGACGGCAAATATACATAAGACAGTGTCTGCGGCGGTACGGCAGTTAGAGGATATCCGTTATCTGCAAAAGACCGTGGGACTTGAACGTCTGCCGGTGCAGCTTCGGAAATCGCATATGTGCGTCTGGAGTACCCGGATGCAACCCTGAAGGAATTGGGAACTTATTTAGAACCGCCGGTTGGAAAATCAGGGTTAACCATCGTCTGCGAAAAATCGAGGCAATGGCAGAAGATTTAAGAATGGCAGGAAAATAGAGGAAGAGATGAAAAAAGTTACTTTTTGTAGTCAATGGACATTCTGGCAAGGGTCGATCAAGAATAAACTGTTAGATATTATAGATATCATGATAAAAGAAGGGTATCACGTTCAGGTGCATACAACACAGGAGCGGGAGGACGCAACAAATGTTGTGCGCGAACAGGCAAAATACTATGATCTTGTCGTGTGCAGCGGTGGAGACGGAACTTTGGATGAGGCAGTCATCGGGAATGATGCAGAGTGAGGTGCGGACACCTCTCGGCTATATTCCGGCAGGGCAGTACGAATGATTTTGCCAATTCTCTGAGATTCCAAAGATATGATACAGGCAGCAAAGACTGCAGTATTGGGAGTGCCGTTTTCATGTGATGTGGGAGAGTTCAACGGAGACTACTTTATCTATGTTGCAGCTTTTGGGATTTTTACGGATGTATCTTATGCAACCAGCCAGGAGTTGAAAAATGCACTCGGTCATGTGGCATATATCTTAGAAGGAGCAAAAGACTTTATACAATTAAAACCTATCATATGCGGGTAGAATATGATGGAAATGAGATAGAGGGCGATTTCCTGTTAGGAATGATCACGAACTCTACTTCTGTCGGTGGATTTAAGAATATGACAGGCAAAGATGTGAAGTTAGACGATGGCCTGTTTGAGGTCACACTGATCCATAAGCCGAAAAATATTATCGAGCTGAATACGATCATTGCCAGTCTGACGAATCTGAAGGATGAGACGGACCTGATCGATTCTTTCCGGGCAGAAAGCGTAAAATTTTATTCCGAGGAAGAGATTCCGTGGACACTTGACGGAGAGTTTGGCGGTGACCACAAAGAGGCGCAGATCAAGCACCACTGCAAAGCGGTGGACATTATGATAAACGAGAAATAATCTATAGAATACTTGAATTTAACGAAAATTTCAGTATACTATAATTATAAATGTAAATGAGATTATGGAGGGCGATGTATGTTAGTATCAACAAAGAAAAATGCTTGAAAAAGCGGAGAAAGAACACTATGCGGTAGCACAGATTAACATTAATAATCTGGAATGGACGAAGGCAGTATTAGAAGTATCTCAGGAATTAAATTCACCGGTGATCTTGGGAGTATCCGAAGGTGCCGGAAAATATATGGGTGGCTATAAGACTGTAGTAGGAATGGTAAAAGGAATGTTAGAGGAACTGAATATCACAGTACCGGTTTCCATTCACTTTAGACCACGGCGGTTACGATGCCTGCATCAAATGCATCGAAGCCGGATTCCCTTCTATCATGTATGACGGCTCCCCATGATTCCATTGAAGAGAATTTGAAAAAGACAAAAAGAGATCGTAGAGATGGCTCATGCAAAAGGGATTACCGTAGAAGCAGAGGTAGGAGCGATCGGAGGAGAAGGGACAGGAAAACTTGCAGCAGGTGAGTGCGCAGATCCGGAAGAGTGCAGAGAAATTGCAGAGACAGGAATTGACCTGTTAGCAGCAGGTATTGGAAATATCCATGGAAAATATCCGGAGAACTGGGCAGGACTCAGCTTTGAGACTTTAGAGGCAGTCCGCAAGGCAACAGGACATCTCCCATTAGTATTACATGGTGGTACAGGAATCCCGGAGGATATGGTAAAGAAATCCATCAACATGGGTGTATGTAAGATCAATGTCAATACAGAATGCCAGCTTGCATTTACGGCTGAGGTTCGTAAGTATATTGAAGAAGGAAAAGACTTAGTTGGTAAAGATTTGACGCGTAAGTTATTAAAACCGGGTACAGAGGCAATTAAACAGACTGTCCGCGATAAGATGGAAATGTTTGGCTCCATTGGAAAAAGCAGAATAAGCTCTTTGTTATATTTTACAAAAAAAAAGAAAAAAGCAGAATTAATTGTAAAAAACAGAGAAGAAGAGAAAAATAAAAAATTCTCTTGCAATTTCAAAACAATTGGGGTATCTTATTAGCAGAGATTAGAACAAGGGTGTTCCATATGAGTGGAGCGCCCTTTTTTTTATATAGGGAAATATAAAGTAATTGCGTATAAAGTAAAACACTCCGTGAGGATGTGGCTCTTTATTCTAATTACACGACATAATAAAGAAAATACAAAAAGCAGAAGCACTAGGGGATGCATTTGTAGAAAATGGTAAAGAAAGGATGTAAGGATATGGAAGAGAGAATGTTAGAAAAAACACCGGATTATTTCAATGTAACAGACATTTTTGGAGAAAACGTATTTAACGATTCCGTTATGCAGGAACGTCTTCCGAAAAAAAGGTTTACAAGAAGTTGAGGGAAGTCATTGAAGAAGGAAAAGAACTTGATTTAGAGACTGCTGATGTAGTAGCACATGAGATGAAGGAATGGGCAATCGAAAAAAGGTGCGACACACTACACACACTGGTTTCAACCGTTAACCGGTGTCACAGCAGAAAAACATGATTCTTTATTACCGCACCAATGCCGAATGGCAAAGTACTGATGAG
>VOFB01003398.1_pt1 | contig 17755 bp, 30 predicted proteins | sample 5384141 | NCBI WGS metagenome assembly VOFB01 (sample SAMN12384721, study PRJNA508395) | human gut metagenome | isolation source: healthy gut A | host: Homo sapiens | reverse complement strand
TACGCCAATAAATACCTGGCCGAAGCATCTTTCCGTTACGACGGTTCTTATAAGTTTGCCAAAGGACACCGTTGGGGATTCTTCCCTTCAGTTTCTTTAGGATGGGTGATGTCGGAAGAAGACTTTTTCAAAGACGCACTTCCTAAAATAGACTATTTTAAACTCAGAGGTTCGTTTGGTATTCTAGGTAGCGACAACGTTAGTGCTTTCTTGTACAGAAAATCCTACTCTTATACTAATAATGGAGTAGTATTTGGCAGTACACCTAACACTCAAGGAACACTTAGCAACACAGTAGCTTATCCAAATGAACGACTGACTTGGGAAAAAACAAAATCATATAACTTAGGTTTCGATCTTAGTGCCTGAACGGTTTGTTGGGAGTTGAGTTTGATGTATTCTACAAATATACATACGACATTCTTCAAAGTGTTAGTAATATCTATCCTCCTTCTTTAGGTGGACACTACCCAAGTTCTGAAAATACAGGAACATTTGATAACCGCGATTTGAAATTGCACTGAAACATCGCAATCGTATAGGAGAATTCAGTTATAGTTTGAATGGCAACTTATCTTACGCTCATAACCGTATCTTAAGCAGAACACAGGCGGATAACACATTACCCTGGCAAAAGTGTTCTCGGATCATCAGTCGGTGAATTATAGGGGATTAAAAGCATTAGGGTTGTATCAGAGTGAAGAAGAGATTGCCAATTCACCTCAAGTATCATGGAATACACCACGAGTAGGAGACATTAAATATGCCGATATTAACGGCGATGGAAAGATCGATTCCAACGACCGAATCAAAATATCACGTGGCATCCGCCCGGAAATGATGTTTGCACTAATGGCTGACGCTAATTACAAAGGCTTCGATTTATCTGTTCAGTTTCAAGGAGCGGCACTTTGTGATAAAATGCTTCAATACTCATGGCAAGACTTAAATGGCGCAACAGATATGACCCCTATGACAAGACCCTGGTATGCAAATTGGGGACAACGCTCCTCTTTATCTGGTAGAAAACAGTTGGCGACCCGATCATACAAATGCGGAATATCCTCGTCTGACTGTCAGCAGTGTATCTCATTCAAACAATGCCCAACAATCGGATTTCTGGAAAGAAATGGTGCGTATTTACGTTTGAAGAACGACTTTAGGATATACGCTTCCCTAAAGCCTGGACCAACAAGATGGATTGTCAAACATCAGAGTTTATGTACTGACATTTACCGATTTCAAGTATATCGATCCAGAAAGTACAAATGTAGCAACAGGATATTATCCACAACAACGTACATTCAGTTTTTGGTATAGATGTTAGATTTTAAAACAAATAGTTAATATGAAAAATATAAAAAAAATACATTATAGGCATAGCAGCTAGCATTTGCTTGACACAATGTGATGTACTGGACGTAGATCCTACTGGCTGGTACAGCGAGAATGTAACATATTCCTCACTGGAAAATGTAGACCTTTACGTCAAAGGGCTATATAGCGTGCTATATGATAATGCTACTATCAATATAGATTCTTACTGCTTAATGGACGATGGAGCTACAGATCTGTTAAAATACTCTTGGTATGGGAGTGAACGGAGGTGCCATGAATAAATTCTTTATCAGACGAATTATGTCACCGAAACGAGCAACTTCCGCTCCAACTGGAGTGGTATGTATACCCGTATCCGTCAACTCAACGAATATTTCTATGACCGAAGCAAAGGTTATGGAGATAACTTAGATCAGGATGAAATGAAAAAGCGTACAGCAGAGGTTCGTTTCTTACGTGCATTTGCTTACCAGGAACTGGTGCTCCGTCATGGCGGAGTTATCCTGCGTACTGATGAAGATTATGTAGACGGACCTGACGAAAGAGCTAAAGCACGTTCATCTGAATCAGATTGCTGGGATTTCATTATCAACGAATACACCCAGGCAGTACAAGACCTTCCGGAAAACTGGACGGAGGTACCAATGTGGGGCGTATTACCAAAGGAGCCGCTTACGGAATGAAAGCACGTGCGGCCCTTTTTATGCTAAACGCTGGGGGGATGCGATAGATGCCTGCAATGAAGTATTAAAATTGAATTACAGTTTATTGCAAGGAACGACTGCCAATGATTACTACAAAATATTCACCTCAGTCAATAATAGTGAGCTAATCCTTCCGGTTTACTTCCAACAGGGAAAGAACGCCAAGCAACATTCTTTTGACATCTACGTGTGTCCACCATACGACTGGAAAGCAGCCGGTGTTACAGAAGGAAGTGTAGGTGCGGCAGTCACTCCATCTGATGAATACGCTTCCTCTTTCGATATCAAAGTAAACGGTAGCTACCAATCTTTTGACTGGAGTAATCTCAGTTCCTACAACAATGCTCCATTTACCAATCGCGAACCACGTTTTTACGCCTCCATTCTTTATAATGGAGCAACATGGAAAGGACGTACTCTCCAGTTGTATGTAGATGGAAATGACGGATATATGGATTTTGCTACAACCGGACAAGATAATGTGCACAAATCAACAACAGGTTATCTGATTCGTAAGTTCGCTTCTGATGATACCAATATCAACTTTAGCAGCATTTTGAGTGGACAATACTGGATAGAAATGCGTTTAGCTGAAATTTACTGATTCGTTCGGAAGCATATGCACGACAAAACGAGTTTGGAAAAGCCTATGCTGATCTGAAAACGATCCGTGACCGCGTCGGACTGCCGGAACTCGCCCAACAAAATAATTGGAGTGATTATCTGGAAGATCTGTCTAAAGAACGTATTTGTGAACTTGGAATGGAAGGACACCGATATTTCGACCTGATCCGTTGGGGAATCGCCGTAAGAACACTTGATCATAAACGTCTGCACGGCGTTAAGATAACACAGGCCGGTGGCAGTTTCAGTTACGCACGAGTAGAATGCGATACACAAGACCGTTTATTCCCTGAAAAATATACAATTTTTCCCTATTCCATACACAGAACTTCAAGACAACACACTCTGTGAACAAAATGAACTGTGGAAATAATAATTATTTAATAAGAGAAAAAATTATGAAAATAAAATATCTATTCACCGGGGTACTAATATCAATGCTAGCCTTCATGAGCTGCGAGGACCCGGACGATCTGGCAAGGACAGGCAGCGAAAATGTTACAGGACTAACCATAACCGGATGCTTAGCTTCTGATGAAAGTACCACATATAGTGCTATCGTAGACGAGGCAAGTAATACAATTACCATACAAGTTCCTTATTATATTTCAGATACGGAAAAAATACAAGGTGACCTGACACAAATGAAAGTTTCAGCCAGCCTGCCTGTAGGAGCAAAATTCTCCCCAGCATTTCCGGCATTCGTGATCTGGTCAGTGGTTTCCAATCAACATTAGTCAAAGAAGATGGAAGCAAAATTACTTATACATTTAAGGCTGCTTATGTGAAATCAAAATTAGCCAGTATTAGTAAAGTAGAACTGACAGACTATTCACGTGCAACAATACGTATCGTCGAACCTGAGAGTACGGGTGGTACAGGAAAATCATCATCTATAAAACCTCTTCAGCTATTGATGCAGCCTTGAAGTCTGCGGCATTAACAGTCTCTCCATGGGCTACTATCGAATCATCATCATTGGATCCGGCAACCGGCATTATAGATTTAAGTAACCAACCGACTATAACCGTTATTGCACAAAAATGGAACAGACAAAACAGTCTATCAGACTAGTCTGGAACTCCCGGATCTATTACCTCAGGGAGTGGGCTATACAGCTTCATTATTTGGTTTCCAAATCTATACAGATGACACACATGGATTTGAGGTTGGAGCGAACCGTACAATGGCTGTTATTGACGACTATCTAATTATCAGTAATAGCACTGATTACAATAAAATGATTGTAATGGATCGTTATAACGGCAAAGTACTTGATGTAAAAAGTCAACACTACAGGTATTGATGCAGGCCGCTCCATCCATGCTATTACCAGTGATGATGCTGGACATTTAGTAGCTATGGCATACACTAGTACTTTAGACGCCAATGTTACCGACCCAAACGTACGTGCCTGGGTTTGGCCTAACGGCATCGAGAATGCACCTAAGAGCATCGTTTATGCAAATATTAATGGGAGTACATTCGCCAATGCTCCTGTAGGCATTAATGGAGTCAAAAAAAGAGCTTGGACGCACAATCTGCGTCAAAGGTGATCTGACTTCAGGGATGCAATTATTGCCACATCAACCAAAAAATGTACCACGTGCGGTTTTCCTTATGTTCAAAGATGGTGCAATGCAAGGCAACGCTTATGTAGAATGGGGCGGAGGAGCATCAGTCTCCATGTGGAACGCAACTAAAGTCATTCCATTGACAAATACTTCTCCACTAGGATATATTTGGGCCAGTGCCAACTCCGGCAAGCAATTAATTACACTCCTATAGGCACAGGCGCACGCGCCATAGATTTCTCACTTCCAACATCACATTGGTGGTCCGGTAGCGCTACATATGATAAGAATGTCCGGGGAATAGGATATGTTGAATTTAACGGTACATGTTTGTTAGGCGTTCAAAATGGTCTGTCAAGCAATGGGGTTTGGTCCCACCGCCTATATGTATCCAACATCACGAATAATCCCGAACTTCAGCAATGGCTAATGGCTTTTATCTTCGATTCACGTGAAGGAAGTACAACAGGAACAGGCAGTATCCCCGGAACGGGGTATGCGGTAACTGGTATGACATCTTCAGCCTCGTTCGTTTCTGGCAAACAGGTACTTGGTACCAACGTTGATGAAACAGGAGATGTTGTATTCGGTCGAAGTGCTGATGGCAATGCCGTTCAGGTCTATATATATGTTGACTACGGATCAGGGACTATTTGCTTATGAAATTACCAGATTCAATTTATAAATGAAAATTTAAATATCATTTAAGATCATCTATAAACTACTCAGTAACAGTTGGCAATACATATGAATAATTGCACAACTGTTGCTAAGTAGTTATTAAAGTCACTAGATTATAATTAAAAAAATCCGATGGTACAATTTTTCCAAGAAATACAAGAGCAACCGCAAGCACTTCAGACGGCAAACTTCTACAAAAGCGTAGAAGGAAAATCCGTTTTGTCACAAATTTCAGAATTATGGTGTTCCGGCAAATATAGAAATATTCTGTTAACCGGTATGGGCAGTTCTTACTTCATCGCTAACGCAACTGCTTCTCTACTTAATTCATATAAAATCCCGGCATATGCTCTGAACGCAGGAGAATTATTGCATTATCAAATTTCATTAATTAGTCCAGAATCGTTGATTATATGTATTTCGCAATCAGGAGAAAGCTATGAAGTAATCAAACTAATAGAAAAGTTATCTTCAAACATCACAGTTCTTTCTATTTGTAATGAAAAAGATAGCAGTTTAGTCAAATTCTCTCGCTATAGCCTATTGTGCAAAGCTGGAAAGGAAGAAAAAACGTCAACAAAAACATTCATAACCTGTTATCAAGTAGCATATTTACTGGCAATGAAGTTATGCAATCAAGAAATCGACAGCACCCAATGGCATAAACTCAGTAAAATTATTGAGAACATGGTCAATGGAAATACTCCATGGATGTCGAAAGCTATTGAACTGATAGACGGCTCCACTTTTTTGTGCAATTACAGACGGGGACCAGTTTTTGCAGCTGCCAGCCAGAGTGCATTGATGTTCATGGAAGCAGCGCATACGCCTGCATCAGCTTTATTAGGTGGTGAATTCAGGCATGGCCCGTTAGAAATGGTAAAGAAAGGATTCATAGCCATTCTATTTGCACACTCGCAATCAGAAACCTACGAACAATCACTATCTTTAGTAAAAGATATCCTTAAATATGAAGGAAAAGTTATCTTTATCACCGATTCAAACTTAGTGTTTGAAAATGATAATTTATGTGCCATTACTATCCCAAGCACTAATGCTGAGTTATTTACAATCCCCTGTATAGTTCCTGTACAACTTCTTATAAATACATGGGCAACCAAATGCGGAATAATACCAGGATTTACACATGGTGCCAAAATAACATCAATCGAATAAACTATGAGAATTGTGTATCCAAAGAAAATTGCAATTGGAGTCGATATTGGCGGGACTAAAATAAAAGCCGGACTTGTCGATATTAACGGACAGATAATCGGTATCCCCGAATCTATCCGGACTTTAGCGCACGAACCCGGTGAAATGATTATTGAGCAATTGACTCTATTAATCCGAAGAATGATACAACAAGCCGATGGAGCAGAATTAATCGGCATCGGCATCGGTTCTACCGGTCCATTAGATATCAACAAAGGCATCATTCTCGAATGCAATAACCTTCCAACGTTACACAATTACCCTTTACACAAAAAAATAGAATCAACTTTCGGACTTCCGGTCAAACTGGATAATGATGCAAATGCAATGATGTTAGGAGAAGCCCTATGGGGAGCCGGAAGAAACCTAAATTCAATACTAGGAATCACTCTTGGCACAGGCTTAGGAGCAGCTATAGTGGTAAACAGAAAAATTATTCGTGGAGCTACCGGTTGTGCCGAGAAATCTGGCTGTCTCCATACAAAGAAGGAATGATAGAAGATTATGTATCGGGAACTGGAATATCAAATTTATATCAGAGAATTACAAAAAAGAAAGATTTCAGGAGAAGAAATCAGTAAATTAGCCCGAGGAAGGAGACATCAACGCATTAAAAGCATGGAAAGAGTTTACCCAGGCATTAGCTTATGCCCTTTCCTGACTGTTAATATCGTTGATCCGGAAGTCGTAATTATCGGAGGCTCAGTTATGCATTCATCAGATATATTTTGGGATTCAATGGTATCTTTATTTAAAAAGTACATTTGTCCGCAAACTGCTGCAAGCATCCAGTTAAAGCCAGCAGGTTTAAAAGATAATGCCGGATTTATGGGTGCAGCAGCTTTAATGTTTGTAGAATAAATTGTTATGAAAAAAATTACTTATACTCTATCCGTTTCTATTGTTTTGCTTGATAAGCAAAGCAGATAACCAGTTGAAATTAACCAATTGGGAAATAAAAAGTACAACCGAAATAAGCGAAAATGCGGAAAAAGTATCTATGCCTTCATTCCAAGCTACCGACTGGTATGAAGCCACAGTACCGACTACTGTTTTGAATGCATTAGTGAAACAGAACGTTTATCCTGATCCCAGAATCGGCATGAACAACTTTCTAATTCCTGATGTCTCTGATGAGTTTAATAAAAAAAATGGACTTAGCTAAATACAGTTACCTGGGCAATGGAAAAAATCCTTGGCAGGAACCTTATTGGTATCGCACGACCTTCACTTTGCCTAAGCAATATAAAAACAAAAAAAATATGGCTGAACCTCAATGGAATTAACTATCGTGCAGACGTATGGATTAATGGACATCAAATAGGGAAAAAGAAGATGTAGTAGGCATGTTCCGCCGCTTCAAATTCGATATAACCGATTATATCCAGCCCACACAGAACTGTATTGCTATAAAAATATATCAAGTGGACCATCCCGGAACTCCTAACCCCGGAACACAATTTATAGCCTTTGGGCCTAACCGTGGTACGGCTTCCGATTTGTTCAAAGATGAAACATTAAAATTCACAGGTGGTTGGGATTGCGCCCCTGTAGTGCGTGACCGGAATATGGGTATTTATCAGTCCGTCACCCTGGAAGCAACCAGCCAGGTCACTATTGAAGACCCATATATTATCACTACTCTACCCCAAAAAGATACAACAGTTGCTGACATTACAATCAAAGCGACTGTACACAATCATTCGGATAAGATGATAAGCGGTAAGTTAAAGCAACAATTCGCCTTATCAACGAATTAGTTTATCCGAGTTACACACGTAAACTGGCTGGAAGCATGAAACCGATAAGCGTAACTCTGCCTGTCACAATGCTCCCCAATGAAAGTAAAGAAATAATATTATCTCCCCAGAAGTTTTCCGTCTTATCTATACAGAACCCATACTTATGGTACCCAAACGGATATGGAGAGCAATATATGCACAGTCTCGATTTATCATTCGACATGAATAATGGGAAATCGTCCGATCGGGAGAAGGTAAACTTCGGAATTCGCGAAGTAACTTCGGAATTAATGAAAAACGGGGAAGAATATGGTCGTGTATTCTTTATCAATGGCAAACGCATCTTCTGTAAAGGGGGATGGATACAACCGGATGTACTTCGACGACTCACCCAAACGAATTTATGACCAGGCACGATTAATGGCAAATGCCAACATTACTTTGATCGGCAGTGAAGATATGCCTTCCTTCCGAAGATTGGCTAGATAGCTGGGATAAATACGGACTGATGAACTGGCATGTATTTTATCAATGCTACCGAATGTTCCCGGGACGTGACAACCAGCATAATCCTCTCAACAATGACTTAGCTATCGCTTGCGTGAAAGACATGGTCAAAAGATACCGTAATCATCCCTGTATCATTGCATGGTTCGGAGTTAATGAAGTGTTGGTAGATGAAGAATTGTATCATCCGACCAAAGAAGCCGTATTAAGCCTCGACACGACACGCCCCTACATACCGACTACCAGTATCAGTTGGGACGTAGACAAACTAACTCCTTATTTAAAACCGGACTTACCAACCGGTACTACCGATGATGGCGCTCCCGACTATAACTGGGCACCCTCCGATTACTACTTCGACAAAGTAGAAGAGGTTTATCTGCAAATGTTCAGAAACGAATTAGGCATGCCTTCCGTACCTGTATACGAAAGTTTGAAAAAGTTTATACCTACCATTGATAAGCCACTTGACCGGAGAAATCCGATTTATCCATTAGACAGTATATGGGCGGAACACGGAGCATGGGACACCAATAACTTCTGCTATCGTGCATACGACAATGCAATCCGAACCTTCTATAGCGACCCAGTCAGTAGCGAGGATTATGCATATAAAGGCCAGCTAGTAAGTTCAGAAGGGTATCGTGCCATGTTTGAGGCAGCCAACCACCGGATGTGGGATATCACAACAGGGATAATGATCTGGAAACTAAACTCTTGTTGGCCCGATGTCTGCTGGCAAATTTATGATTGGTATCTGTCACCCAATGCTTCTTACTATTTCTCAAAGAAAGCAATGGAACCCATTCATATTCAAATGAATGCAAATACGAACCGGATTTCTGTGATAAACGCTACTCATCAAGAACTTAAATCTGTTATAGCCAAAGCCAGAATCATAGACTATTCGATGAAAGAATGCTGGGCATACACAGATACCATATCCGTGGGCGCCGACCAATATAAAGAATTAGAAACCGTACCTCAACGAGGTGACCTTTCTGCCATATATTATATAAAGCTGGAATTAGAAGACTTAAACAGAAATCTTATTTCTGAAAACTTATATTGGCGTTACTCGCAACATCAAAATTTCTATTGGCTGGTAAATATGCCTAAAGTTACATTAAAGCAAGATTTAAAACTTCAAAAACAAGAAAAAGAGTATCAGATCACGCTTACTTTAACGAATGACTCTGATAAATTATCCTTTTTCAACCACTTAATGATACAAAGAGAAAAACAAAAAGAAGTCGTAAATCCGGTATTTTGGAGTGATAACTTCATTTCATTGTTCCCTAATGAGACCCGTACCATCACTGCGACAGTATCCATAGAGGATTTACATGGAGAAAATCCTATAATTATTATTAAATAACTAATAAAACCAAGAAACATGAAACTATTACTTACAACCTTGGCAATAGTCTATCTAAGTTTGTTCATGAGCCTGCAAGCACAAGAACAGGTACGGGTTATCCCCTATCCTGCTGAAGTCACCATGCAAGCAGAAACGTGTAAACTCAAATCGGGTCAGAAAATCCACTATCTGGATGCCAGTTTATATAAAGAAGCAGCATTCCTTGAAAAGAAACTCGCTGATTTAAACTATAAAATGAAAGTAATCCCCGGCAAAAAGCTGCGAAAGGAATCAACTTATCATTAGACAATAGACTGCAAAACAAAGAGGGCTATCAGCTGATTATCGCCCCAAACAGGTCCTAATCAAAGGAGGAAGTCCAGCTGGAGTTTTCTATGGTATTCAAACGCTATTACAGCAGTTAACCAACGGAGATCTAAGATGTGGAACGATAGAAGACGCCCCGCGTTATGAATGGAGGGATATATGCTTGATGAAGCACGTCACTTTTCCGGCGAAAAAAAGGGTAAAACAAATCCTTGACCTGATGGCATATTATAAGATGAATCGCTTCCATTGGCATCTGACAGACGCACAAGGATGGAGAATCGAAATTAAACAATACCCTAAACTGGCAACTATAGGAGGAGAAGGTTGCCATAGTGATCCGGATACACCGGCACAATATTATACACAAGAGCAGATCCGTGATATCATAGCATATGCCAAAGAACGTCATATTGAAATTATAACCGAAATAGACATGCCCGGACATGCCACAGCAGCCAATAAAGCTTACCCGGAATACTCAGGCGGAGGAACGGAAGAACATCCGGAATTCACTTTTAACGTTGGCAAAGAAGAAACTTATACTTATCTGACTAATATACTAAAAGAAATAGCTGCCTTATTCCCTTCTCCATATTTACATATCGGAGGCGACGAAGTAGCTTACGGAATCAAGGCATGGGAAACAGACCCACATGTACAAGCACTATTGAAACGCGAAGGGTTACAAACTGTAAAGGAAGCAGAACGCTACTTTATGCATAGAATGACAGATGTAGTAAACTCACTAGGTAAAACTTTAGTCGGTTGGGATGAACTTCTCGACTTGAATGTAAAGCAAGATAATACTATCATTATGTGGTGGAGGCATGATAAACCCGATTACCTGCGCAAATCACTGACCAAAGGATATTCGACTATCATGTGTCCGCGCAAACCGCTTTATTTTGACTTCGTACAATATAAAGACCACAAATGGGGACGAATCTGGGACGGATTCTGCCCAATAGAAGATGTATATGCTTTCCCCGACAAATGGTTTGCCGAATGGGGAGTGTCAGCCTCTGACCTCTCACATGTCAAAGGCATACAGGCCAATACATGGACGGAACTAATGCATACTAAAGATCGGGTAGATTTCATGATCTTTCCCCGCCTCTGCGCACTGGCAGAATCAGCTTGGTCCGCACCGACAGTCAAAGACTACGACAAGTTCCTGTCACGTATGGAAGATGCATTCACCTTATTTGATAAGCTGAATATTTATTACTTTGATTATCGTAATCCTCAGCACCATCCGGAACCGGCTGGTCCTGTCATCAAAAAGAAAGAAAAAATACAAATGGATTTCCGTGACTAAAAAAAAGAAATGCTACATGAAGATTCTTATCTACTTTTTAATAATTGTACTGTGGAGCATCAATATGGAGGCAAAAGTCAAATTGCCTCCACTACTTAGTGACAATATGGTCTTACAGCAAAAAGCAATGTACGAATCTGGGGAAAAGCGACTCCAAATTCTACTGTTGTAGTAACTCCTTCATGGGCAAATAAGGAAGTCAAAACTCATGCTGACGAAAAGGGGTGTTGGGAATTACAGATCACAACGCCTGCTGCCAGTTTCGAAGAATATACATTAACACTGACGGATGGAGAGCAATCTGTCACTTTGCAGCACCTCCTGATCGGAGAAGTCTGGTTATGTGCCGGACAATCAAATATGGTAATGCCTTTGAACGGATTTGATTATTGTCCCATAAGCGACTCCAATAATGTCATAGCAGATGCTCCCAATCATCCGGGAATACGAATGGTAACCATAAAGCCGACAGTAAAACTATCTCCGCAGGAGTATGCAGAAGGAAGCTGGCAGCAACCAACTACGGAAAATGCTCCGAAGTTTAGTGCAGCCGCCTATCATTATGCATTAACTTTACAACGGACCTTGCAGATTCCTATAGGAGTTATCACCTGTGCATGGGGGAGGCTCAAGAGTAGAAGGTTGGCTACCTAAGGAAATACTACAAACCTACAAGGATGAAGACCTGACTTTAATAGGAAGTGACAAGACACCAGTCTATTTACAATCGATGTTAATGTATAATGGAATTTTATACCCTGTCACAAATATACAATAAAAGGTTTTATCTGGTATCAAGGAGAAAGTAATGTAAGAAGTAGCAGAACATACGCCGAACGCCTAGCTACGATGGTAAAACATTGGCGATCAATATGGAAACAAGGAGACCTGCCTTTCTCCTATGTTGAGACAGTCCCATTTGACTGTGAATATAAAGAAGATGGCTACATAGGAGCATTATTGCGGGAAGCTCAACAAAAGGCGCTTTCACTCATTCCCAATAGTGGTATGATCGTAACAAACGACTTAGTAGAGACATACGAAGCTCCTCGCGCATCCTCACAATAAAAAGGGATTGGAGAACGCCTCGCATATATGTCCTTGAATAAGACATACGGATATCAGGAATAGAATCCGAATATCCATCTTATAAAAGCATGAAAATCAACGGAGAGACAATGAAATCTCCTTTTCCCATGCAGAAAAAGGATTAAGCCCCTGGATGAATATCTCCGGATTTGAGATTGCAGGTTCAGATAAAGTCTTTTATCCGGCAGAGGCCTCTTTAAATCAGAAGGATCATACAGTAATTGTCAAATCCCCAACAGTCAAATCTCCCGTTGCCGTTCGTTACTGTTTTCGGAATTTCCTGAAAGGAAATCTGATTAATACACGCAATCTGCCGGTCAGACCATTTCGCACAGATAAGTGGTAATAAAACATAAAATAAATGATGAAAAAATATATTATACATATCCGGTTTTATTAGTCTGGCTTGTGTCGACATTGTTGCCACAATTTTGTATAGCTATGCCTAATGAACAGAAAGAAAACAATGATGTGGTCATAGAGAACGCGGAAATGCGTCTAATTATTAGCAATGACGGAAAAGCACGCAGCCTGGATACACAAAGCTACGGGAGAGGAATGTCTGATAACAAATGCAGATGTACCTTTTATGCGCTATTACCCAATACCGTCCTTACGATAATGAAAACTTCCTAATGTTTCCTGCAAAGCCACGCACCTTCCCAGCCAATAAAATTGAACGTAACGGAAATGAATTACGTATAGAATTTCAGGATACCTATGACATTGCCATCATAGAGTTAAATATCACAGATTATTATATAGGTTTCACTCTGAAGCAAATTGATTATCGTATCGAAGATTTTGGGGTAAAACGCAAAACTGAAATAGATGAAATCTCATTATTACAATTACCAGTACGTAAACGTGAGAACTTTGGTGAGTGGCTGAATGTATCATGGGATGAACAGACAGCCATATGCCTGCTAGGCACCCATCCGACCACCTATATCGATGCTTTTGCAAACAAGGAATATACTACGATGTATGCAGGACTTGATTTTCAAGTGAAACTTTTCAATTCCGGTGCAGCACTGATTACTACTTCAAAAGAAAAACTGCTAACCTGTATTGATAAAGTAGAACGTGACTATCATATGCCTTTAGGAGTAGAAAGTCGCCAACGTAAAGAATATCAGTACTCCTATTATGAGCTACGTGATGTCACGACTAAAAATATAGATGAACATATTGCATATGCTCAAAAAAGGTGGTTTCAAATCCATTGTCGTCTATTATGTTGATTTCGCCAAAGCTTGCGGACATTATGAATGGAGAAAAGAATATCCGAATGGAATGAAAGATTTACAGGAAATCACTAATAAAATCAAAGCAGCAGGCATGATACCGGCATTCATATTCATTATTCCAAAGTAGCAGTGAATGACCCATATATCAACAACGGCATACCGGACTCCCGCACCAACCATGTACGCGAATTTATTCTCTCGGAACCATTAGATGATTCAAGTACTATCATCACTATAGAAGGTAATCCGGAAGGTGTACGTATGGAGAAAGGACGACGTCTCCTGCAAATTGACAACGAGCTTGTCACTTATGAGAACTATACCACCGAACCACCATATCAATTTACGGGATGTGTACGGGGAGTATTTAACTCAAAAAGCAGCCTCACATGACAAGGACAACATTTCAGACTATTGGATGTAGATGACTGGCCCCTGTTTATCCGTGTCAACCAAAATACAGGAATCCAAAAAAGAGATTGCCGAACGTTTAGGGGAAAAATCTACCACGAAGCAGGCTTTCGTTTTGTCTATTTTGATGGTGCGGAAGATGTACCGATGCCTTATTGGTATAATGTCTCCCGCTCTCAGATGATAGTATACAACGAAATGAAACCAACTCCATTATTTGCAGAAGGGAGCATTGAAATCACATTATGGATGGCATATTTTAAGTCGTGGGAATGCTTTCGATATATTCCTTCCGGAACGTATACGTCCGGCAATGAAGAAGTATACACTTCGATGTGCAGAGCAGATAGCCAAAGATTTTACTTCTGTCAATTTCGGATGGGTGAATTACTTGGTTCCCAACAACAAGACAATAGGCATGCAACCAGACATGTATGAATATATTTGCAGCAAAGCTGTCGCATGGAATTCTCCCATATCATTAATTGGCAATTTAAAAGAGTTACAGAATCATCCTCGTACGGAAGATAACCTGAGAGTTATCAAAATGTGGGAAGAAGTAAAACTTCAAGGTGTCCTGACAGACAAACAGAAAGAATTACTCAAAAATCCCGAACAAGAATATCTTCTGATGAAAGATAAAAAGGAAATTATCAGTTATACCCCTATCGTCAAATAACCAAGGATGACGAAAAGCCAATCCGGGCATTCATTTTCCAGAAAGCAGGAAGGACTTGTATCATTTATTGGCATATGAACGGTACAGGGCAACTCACTCTTGATATAGAAAAAACAAGCTGTCTTTGATGAATGAGAGTGGTAAAAGAATACCTATCCGGTCAGCAGGAAGCAAAAGTATCCTCCCCGCAGCAGGGCGTCTCATATTGGAAACCGCTCTTCCACAAGAGGAAGTAATAAAATTATTCAGAAAAAGCATCGAAATTATTAAATAGAAATTATTCATCCTAATCTTTTGTATATGAGAAATATGATAACCGGTATTATTAGCATATTATTATTTACAATGTTTTGGAACTTTATCAGCCTCAGTGACTGCTAAAATGAAAATGGAAACTTTGTATTAAAAACAAGAATGTTGAATTAGTGTTTGCCAACGGAAAAGAATTCTTATTCAAGGAATTCCGCATGGATGGCATGAACATATTGCCTGTAGATGGAAGTACAACACATCCGTGGCAACTAATCTATCGGGGTCCCAACGGAGAGAACCCGACCTTAATGCCCCTGATGGGGCGAATATAAAGGAGGCGAGATACAAAAACTCAAGATGCCTCAACATTAATATTCACCTGGCAAATGGTTATAGATGCAGGACCGACGTGTCCGGTACGCATATTAGTCACATTAGGGTAAAGATGCCGAACTACCGGAATGGCGCATTGAAGCAGAAATGCCGGAAGGATGGGTGATTACAGAATCTGAATTTCCCGTATTGCTGTAAACAGACCGGAAGGAGCAAAAGGAATTCTTCCTGTCGGATTCGGGACCGAATACACAATCGGCAATGAAGGACAACTGCAATCACGTTATCCTTCGTGTACAGGCACAATGCAATTAGTGCTGATGCATCATAAAGGAGGCACAGTCTACTTTGCCGCACAAGACAAAGGGGATCTGGCAAAGTATTCAGAATGAAAAGTGAAGGAAAAAGTCTTGTATTTATTCAGAACGTGACAACATCCTATGCCTGGACTCAAAACAAGAAGTTCAGCATTCCTTTGGGAAACAGTGATGGGATTTACCAAAAAGGGATGGCAGGACGCTGCAGTACAATGGTATCGTCCATTTACTTTCGAAACACTGTGGGGTGCAAAAACTATTTCAGAACGTCCTATAGCAGAATGGATCAAAACGCTGATATGTGGCTACGGCCGGGAGAAGTAAATGCTGAAACAATGGAAGCAGTACGTAAAGCGATGAAATACTATGGAAAAGGAGTCGGATTGCATTGGTATTATTGGCACAATCATCGTTTCGATACTAAATATCCGGAATACTTTCCCGAAAAAGCAGGATTCAAAGAAATGATTAAAGAAACACAGGAACTTGGAGGATTTATTACTCCATATATTAACGGTCGTCTATGGGATCCAGCAACAGACAGCTATAAAACGCTTAATGGTAAAGATGCCTCTTGTCGCAAAGCTGATGGAACATTATATACAGAAGTATATAGCTCAAAGGTATTAAATACTGTAACCTGCCCAGCTTCTTATATTTGGAGAGATGTGCTGAAAGGAGTCAACAAACAGATATTAACTGAACTAAAACGAACGGTGTATATATGGATCAGATAGGTTGCGCCAACAGCGAACCCTGCTATGCAACCAACCACGGACATGCACCTGGCGGTGGTGACTGGTGGCCTTTTGCCTACCGCAGTTTACTCACCGAAATGCGCACAAATCTATACAAAAGAGAACCAAGCCATGACAACAGAAGAAAATGCAGAGTGCTATATTGACCTGTTTGACATGATGTTGGTTGTCAATTCTCCGCACAACAGCTATACAAAAAATGGTTCCGTTGTTTCCGCTCATTTATTCTGACCGTTGCATCTATAGCGGATACACCTACATCCCTTGGCGTATTACAGACGGTTCTTTGAATTTCATGAGTATGCGTAGTCTGTTATGGGGTTCTCAGTTAGGATGGGTAGAGCCCAGTCTGTTGATGCGCCCAGATGCGAAAAGGGAAGCTAAATTTCTGAAAAATCTGACAGATTTCCGCCGTCAACAACATGATTTATTCTTGGGAGGCCGTTTTATACAGGAAATAATTCAACTGGTGATAACCCAACGCAAAGATACCCAACTATGAAATAACTCCGGTAGTATTAGCGGCAGAATGGGCTAGTGTATCAGGCGAACACGTATACCTTATAGTAAACATGAGTGAACAAGAACACAAAGGTTACACTGCCTAATAAAAACAAATAACCGTCAAAGCACTTGATGCGATCAGAATCAGCAAATAAACAGTCTTTGTAATCAAACAATAAATAGTACAGTAAAATGAAACAGATTATATTTATAGCAATATTATTAACATGTGCCTTCGGAGCCTGCTCAAGTGACAATGACGGCGACGAACAGTCTGCAAGCGTACAAGCACCTTCAGACATAACCATAGAAAGAATGGGAAAAACCAAAGTATTACTACGTTGGAAAGACAATAGTAATAATGAAACCGGATTCAGCATCTTATTAAGAAAAGCAGATACCAGTGAAAATATAGAAATAGCCAAGGTAGCCGCAAATGTCACAGAATATACAATCGAAAGTGGTCTGGAAGAAGGGAAAACATATACTATTTCGGAGTAAGAGCATTCTCGGCTACGAATACTTCACGTGCCATTTACGAACTCTATCGGTTGGTAGCCCTCGGTAAACGAAGGCAAAAGCATCGCAATCATAGGAAGTATCAAAAAGCAAACTCAACTTGTATCAGTTCCTCTTATCAAGTGACAAACATAGCTGGACAAACCAACGTAAAATATGGTTTATGCTGGAGTACCGAAAACACACCCACTATCAATGCTCAAAAGCAACACGGACCGGAAGTTGCTGAAGACGGAAAAAGTATTTCAAG
>VOFB01002355.1_pt1 | contig 17755 bp, 28 predicted proteins | sample 5384141 | NCBI WGS metagenome assembly VOFB01 (sample SAMN12384721, study PRJNA508395) | human gut metagenome | isolation source: healthy gut A | host: Homo sapiens | reverse complement strand
TGATCCCGAACCGGAACTTTATCATCGTACAGCTCTATTCCGAGCGTTGTCCCCTCAACGAATTCATTGAGCGTCGTTGCAACTCCGCCGCGCGTCGGGTCGCGCAGGACGCGGGCTTCGGCACCGGTGCCGAGTATGGCTTCGCACAGGCCGTTCAGCGGCGCGCAGTCGGACGCTATCTCACCCTGCATCATGCCGCTTCGTGCGAGCATGACCGCCGTTCCGTGATCGCCAACGGTTCCCGGAGACGATGACCTTATCGCCCGAACGTATCGCCTTCGGGCTGAGTCCCGGATATTTCACAAAGCCGATACCGGCGGTGTTGATATATATCTTGTCTCCGCTGCCGCGCTCGACTACCTTTGTGTCCCCCGTCACGACCTGCACACCGGCCTTTTCGCCGGCCTCGCGTATCGCTCAACGACGCGTGTCCAGCTCCGCCGCGGGGAAGCCCTCTTCTATTATAAATAGCGCAGCTGAGATACTTCGGTTCGGCGCCGCACATTGCAAGGTCGTTCACCGTGCCGCAGACGGAGAGCTTGCCGATATCTCCGCCGGGGAAGAATATCGGGTCGACAACGAAGCTGTCAGTCGAGAATAGCGAGCTTATCTGCGCCCACTACTATCGCGCCGTCGCCCAAGGCGTCCAGCGCCGGGTTTGACCAGCGCCGGGACTATCATGCTCTTCTATGAGGCGCGAGGTCTTTTTGCCGCCGCTGCCATAATCTAGAGTAATTATCTCGTCCATATAAGTCACACCCCCCGCGTATTTATACTTGCCGCGGCGCAGGCCCTCCGGGATACCATGCACGGCCCCACCGGATCCTCCGGTGTACAGCGTCCGCCGAACATCAGACATTGCTCGGCGCAATGCGCCCGCAGATCACGTCGCCGCAGCGGCAGGCAGTCGGCCCTCGCCTTCTCCACGGCCGAATTTCTTTTCGGCGTCAAACTCTGCAAGCTGTCTCGCAGGTGCAAGCCCGCTCGCATAATCGCGCCGAGGCCGCGCCATAGGTCACGGCGCGGGACGAAGCACTCGTTTATTATCTTCTGCGCAAGCGGATTCCCCGTCCGGGGCGACTGCACGCTGTATATTCATTCTCAACTTCTCGGCTCGCCGTCCGCTATCTGCTTTAAAAAGCATGTACACCGCGCGGAGAATATCCTCCGGCTCGAAGCCGCTTATCACCGCGGGCATTGGCAGTCACGCGGCAGGAACTCAAAGCCGCGCTCGCCGATTATCGTCGCCCATGGCCGGGGCAGAGGAAGCCCTCGAATTTAAAGTCCTCCGTCCGCATCAGCGCGCGCAGCGCGGGCTCCACAGTTTTGAGCATGGACCAGAGGGAGAAATTCTCCACCCCGCATCCCGCGCCGTCAGGACTGCGGCGGCAGTGCCGGGCGCGGTCGTCTCAAAGCCGACGCCGAGGAACACGACCTCTTTTCCGGGTTCTCCTCCGCGATGCATCGCGTCCACCGGGGAATACCATCTGCACCCTCGCACCCATGGCGCGGCGGCGCTGCAGACTGTCACCCGGAACGCTGCTGGAATGCGCAGCATGTCGCCGTAGGTGGTGATGATAACGTCCTTCTCCATCGCAAGCTCCAGCACCGCGTCGATGACCTCCGGGGCGTTACGCAGACCGGGCAGCCGGGGCCTGACAGGAGCTTTATATTTTCGGGAGCATCGAGCGCAGGCCGGACTTTGCGATGGACATCGTATGCGTCCCGCATACCTCCATGAGCCGTATCTCGCCCAGTCCAGACGCTCTATCGCGGAGATGATCCTGCTCACGGCATATCAGCCGAGGGCATCCTTCACCTCTTTCCAAGCGCCAATATCCTCCTGCGCCTGCTGTTCATCGAGCCGGTCTATCGCAAACCCGGCATGTACCATAACGTAGTCCCCCACCTTCGGCTCCGGGATGAAGTCGACGCGAATTTCGCGCGTCATGCCGAGAGCTTCGCCTATGGCGGAATTTCCGTGTATTTCAACAAGCTTCAGCGGTACTGCCAAACACATATCTTTTTCTCCTTATTTTTCGAGCTTTGCGGCGGCTATCATAAGCTGGCCGAGCGAAAGCCCCTCGTCATTTGTCGAAACGCGCCTGTGCCTCAGCACACGGAAAGCCCTTTTTCCAGTCTTCCCGGCAGGCGCGACATTATATACATATTCTGGAAGCTGCCGCCTGAGAGCGCAACAACGTCTATTCCGCTCGCTTCCCGCAGCGCAGCACTGGCGCACAGCCATTTCAATGAGCGTGTTCATAAACCGGGCGGCTATGCGCCCAGTGTCGACCCCCGCCTCTATATCGGCGCATATCGCGCGGATCGTCCCACGCCAGTCATAGCGCAGCGGCGTACCCGTCAAGCAAATGGGTAGACTTCTCCGTCCTCTACAGCGGCGGCTTCAAGCAGGACAGCCCCCTGCCCCTCATAGCTGCACAGCGTCTTTATCCCAAGGATCGCAGCGACGCCGTCAAACAGCCGTCCCATGCCTGAGGACACAGGGCAGTTGAGCCCCCGGAATCAAGCACAGCCTTATATATCTCCGCTTTTTTCGGTGCTCCCGGTATCGCAGCCGGAGGCGTCGAGCAGCGGCGCGAAGGCGACGCGGTCAGTCTCCTTGACTGCCCTGTCCCCGCCGATGAGCGGAACGGGCAGAATACTGCCGAAGCGCTCAAAGCCGGAATAGTCCCCGATGAGGCACTCCGCGCCCCATATCGTACCGTCCGTACCGAGTCCGGTGCCGTCCCACACAAGGCCGATCACCGACCCATTCTGACCATTATCGGCCATGCAGGCGGCCATGTGCGCATGATGGTGCTGCACCTTTATAAGCGGCAGGCTTTCTTCCTCGGCTATCGAAGAAGCATATTCCGTGGACATATAGTCGGGTGCAGATCGCAGACCACGGCCTGCGGTCTTATATCAAACAGGCGCCGGAAATGTTTTACCTGTCGGTATAATTTTCCAGCGTTTCAAGATTCTTCAGATCACCGATATGCTGGCTCTGAAAAACATAGCTGCCTTCGACAGGCAGAAGCTCGCCTTCTGCTCCGCGCCGCAGGCAAGCAGCGGCAGCAGCTCCTCCCCGACGGTTATCGGGAAGGCACATATCCCCTTGAACGGCGGGCAAAGTATTCTGCGCCGCCGAGCACCCAGCACAGCGAATCATCACAGCGGGTCTGTATTTCGCGGTCGTGCAGCAGGAAGCCGTCCGCGGTGCCGTGCAGCTTTCCACTGCTTCATCATTTTTTACATCATGGGAGTGTCGGAAAGATTCGCGCTCGTCATAATGAGCATGTCGATATCGTCCCCGAACAGCAGGTAGTGCAGCGGCGTATACGGCAGCATCACGCCGATAAAGCCGTTCTCGCTGATATGCTCCAGCCCCTGCCGCTTCTTTCTCAAGCAGGACGATAGGACGGCGGAAGCCGTCAAAGTATCTTCTCCTCGTCCTCAGAGACGAGGCAAATTTCTCTGCGCATTCAACATCGCGGCACATGACCGCGAAAGGCTTTCATCGCGCTGCTTGCGGCGGCGCAGCTCGCGGACGACGGAAGCGTCATCGCAGCGGCAGGCAAGGTGTATCCCGCCGAGCCCCTTGACAGCGACGATCTTCCGGCCCTGATGCTCTGCCGGGCAAGCTCTATCGCGTCGCCCTCCACTGGGTTTCCATCAGCATCCAGAAAGAACACCTGCGGGCCGCAGTCCGGCAGCAGTCCGGTTGGGCATGGTAGCGGCGATCTTCAATATCGTGATACTCCCGGTCACAGTCCGGGCACATCGGGAACTCGCTCATCGAGGTCTTTGCCCGGTCATAGGGCACGTCCTTTATAATGGTGAACCTCGGGCCGCAGTTGGTGCAGTTGATGAAAGGATAGCGGTAACGCCTGTCGCCGGGCGTCCTCAGCTCACGCAGGCAGTCGTCACAGATGCAGATATCCGGGGGAAATGAGCGTATTACGGAAGGCCTCCGTTTTGCTGCTCAAAATTCTGAAATCTTCGTAGCCTGCCAGATCCGGGAGATACTCCGTCTCCATCGCTTCGATGACGGCAAGCTTCGGCGCACGGCGCTGGATATCCTCAATGAATCCGGTAAGCTCTTCGTGCTCCCCTTCCAGCTCAAGCTCGACCCCGGAGGAGGTATTTTTATATATCCCCTCAGACCGCGCTCCTTGACGAGCTTATGGATAAACGGCCGGAAGCCGACCCCTGAACGATACCGTGTATGTGGATCAAGACTCTCTGCACCGGATAATCCCCCGCTATATTTGAGTTAAAGTTTTAGCAATATTATTCTACTACACAAGCGTTTTTTAGCAAGAGGGAGCAGCATATTGCGCTGCCGCCATATCGCCAATTTTCTTAATACAAATTATACTTCTACTTATATGCATTTTGCAAGATTAGTAAATTTTTCACAGGGATTTTTATGGTTTTATATTCAAATTACACAAAATTGTCTAAATCAGTTCTATTAGCTTAACATGGCCTTAACCCTAAGTGTCCGTACACTTTCTCATATCTCACATTTGAAATAATTCATCCTGCGGGTATTCCCGCAGGATGAACCGACAGATATATGCAGGGGATGTGCTGCCCGCATATCTGCTGTCCGCAAGATGTGTCCCGGTTTCATTTCCGGTCGTCCCGGTATTATTTCCGGAATCTTTTGGTATAAAACGCTTTGCTTTGTCCGTTCTTTTCCAAATTATACTAACTTTTCATCATAGTGCAAGACTTTTACAGATAATAACATTTCACTTGCATTTCGTAAAATCCCATATTATTATATATGTAATCAGTTTTTCTCATAGTTACACCATCCAGTTGAGACAGTGATTTGCAGAATGGACAGCAAAAAAGTAAGCGCGCTTCTGACCGCGATAGACCGCGGCAGTCTCACCGCCGCCGCCGCGGAGCTTGGCTACACCCAGTCCGGGCTCACGCACATGATGAACTCCTTGAGGATGAGCTCGGCGTATCCCTGCTGCTGATACGCAGCAAGGGCGGAGTGCGGCTCTCCCCCACTGGGCAGGAGCTGCTGCCGAAGCTCCAAGGGCTTTTGCCGACCGCCGCTGCTCTCGAGCGCGAGAATACCGACCCGCATATTTCCTATACCGCTCCGAATATCAACAGCAATATGCCATAGATGACACCGGAGCTTATCCCGTATACGATGACGGGGCCGGAGATGATGAACATTTTGGCGGCGGTGCCGAGGATCATGCCCTCTGCTTGTGTCAAGATAGGGACGAGGGAAATTTTTGCCCTATTTTACTGGGTTTTTGGCCCTCAAATTTCTAAAAAATCGGCTTTTTTCGCAAAACTGCTGTGATAATAGGGATAATTGCTGTGATAATAGGGATTTTGGCAGATAACAACATCCCCGTTCGAGAGCAATTTGGGGCCATCTTTGCTAAACAGCATTGTGCTTCATGGGATGTGAAATGCTCTCTGGCAAAAGGAGCCTTTCAAATGCATCTACGTTGCGAAACTCAATTTCGACCCTCCCGTTCTCAAAAACACGCACCTGCTCCACAAGCCGGGCAATCACTTCCGGACGATATTCTGACAGAGCCAGAATATCCTTTACGCTCTGCGTGGTGTTGCAGGCTGCGTCATACCGCTTGCTCCAATCCTCCAGTTCCTTCCTCAGATCCTTGATTTGGATCTGCAATCGTTCACATTCCATCTGATTCGTTTGCTGGATCTCTTTGAACCGGTCTTTGGTGTATTTGCCTGCACGGTACTCCTCATATAGAAATCCCTTTGTGCTGTTGATGTGCCCCAACCTCATATCAGCAATGCGGATCTGGCTCTTTATCTGCTCACGCTTGGAGCTGTCCAGATTTTTGATATAATCTGATTTTGAAAGCAGCAATTTGGCATGCAGCTTTACCACCTGCAGCGCATTAGACTGCAATGCGTCTACATTCTCATGCAAGGATTCACATCCGGGGCTATGCTCAAAACGCGCCCGCACACAGAACAGATGAACCTGTTTCCCGTGAGAGCGCTGCAGTTTTCGGCCGCAGTACCCACAGACGAACAGATTTTGTGAACGGTTTCCGGCAGTGTTGTTATTTACAGTCCGTATCCGCGATTTCAGCGCACTGATCGCCTGCTGATAGGTTTCAGGCGAAATGATAGCCTCATGCGTTCCCTCAACAACGACCCAATCCTCTCTCGGGAGGCTTCGCATTTTATTCGAGCGGATACCCACAGTTTCTCTGGTTCCGCTTATCATCTTCCCGGTATATCTTTCATCGTTCAGAATCTTTCGAACCGTTCCGCCAAGCCACAGCGATTCGCTTTCAAGAACCCGCCCATTGTAGCGCTCTCCGTTCTGCCTTTTATGCTCCGCCGGGGATGGTATCTTTCGTGCATTGAGACGTTTAGCAATTTCCATCGTACTCAAACCTTCAATGCACCATTCAAAGATTCTTTCTATCGTTGTACGGACATCTTCATCCACTAAAAGCTTGTGCTTGTCCGATGGATCAACCGATAGCCATAGAAGGCTTGACCACCCCAGTACAAGCCTCTACGGTTGCGGGTTTTACGGCACTTCGGATTTTCAGGGAAAGATCCTTGCTGTACATCCCATTTACAAGGTTTCTCAGTGCAAGTTCCATGCCTCCGGTCGTTCCGATGTAATCATTGCTGTCAAAGGCATCGCCGACCGAAATAAACCTCGTGCCAAAGAGCGGAAGAATCAATTCGAGGTACGCTCCTACCTCCAAATACTCACGGCCGAAGCGGGATAGATCCTTCACAATAATGCAATGGAGATCTCCTCTGCGAACCAGTTCCATCATGCGCTTGAAATTCGGTCGCTCAAAGCTGGTTCCGCTATAACCGTCATCACAGAATTCCGTAATGCGATAAGAGAGCAGATCATGAGTCTGCTCGATATAGCTTTGAAGGATCTTCCGCTGATTGGTAACACTGTTGCTCTCGCTCTTATCCGTTGATGAGCGAAGATCTCCGTCTTCGACAGAAAGGCGAATATACATGGCAAGCGTCTTTTCAGGCATAGCACTGTGCCTCCTTCTGCCAAAGAGCCGCATTGAGGAGAAGCTCTTCCATTTCGTCCCGATACTTCAGCTTCACTTCATAGTGACCGTCGTTGAACAGTACTACCTCGTCAATTAGGGCGTCCACCATTGCAGCGTCCAGCTCTGTGCGATTGCCATACTCTTTGATGAGCTCCGTCCAGTAGATACTCCCTTTATACTCGGGAGAATACTTCTGCGCCTCTTTTTCAAGCTCATGGGCAAAAATCCTAAGCTCATCCGCCTTGGTTGCGCACGCATTCGCTTCAGCGATATATTCCTGCTCGGAAAGGATGCCTTCTTTGAAGCTCCTGTAGAGCGTGGCTTTCCGCTCACCGTACAGGTCTATCCTCGCCATAACACTTCGAATCTGCTCTTGAAAAATTCTATATCGGCTTTTATTTTTCTCTCGTTGATTTAAGGATGCAACGATTGCCTGTGCATCGGTAAACAGCTGCATTTGAACTTTTATCAAGCGTAGAACGGACGATTCCAGTTCTTCTTTCTTCACCGCCTTTTTGGGGCAGTAGGACGAATTGTAGTTTTCATGCAGAGTACAGTAATACCACCATGTCGTCTTTCCATTGTTCTTCTTGGCACGCAGAAACATTGCCTTCCCGCATTCCCCGCAGCGCAGGTGTCCCTTAAAAATACTCGCCTGCTTGCTTTTACAGTTGTACTTTGTCGCTGCTCCTGCGGTGTGCTTTAGGTCATCGAAGTATTTTTGCACGCAATCAAAGAGCCCTTCCGAAACGATTGGCTCGTGAGTGCCCTTTGTAATGATCCAATCTTCTTTGGGGACTGCCTTGCTTTTTTTCTCCCCCGAGCTATAGAAGTCTGAGCGGTATTTCCCGCCGATTGTCCATCCGAGATATGTCCTGTCAATCAGGATTTTTCTCACGGTCTGTTGATACCAGAGAGAATTCTTGAATTTATCACTCTTTACCAGACCGAGGTTGAAATTATGACGACCGGGGGAAGGAATTCCTCTATCATTCATTGTGACGGCTGCATAATGCAGAGTGCAGCCCTCGGCAACCATCTCAAACAGCTCCCTTACGATGGGCGCTGCTTCAGGGTCTATGACAAGATGATGTTTATCCATCGGATCCCTTAAATACCCATACGGCGCCTTGCTGCCCACGTATTTCCCCTGCTTCTGCATGGATTCCATCACGGAGCATATCTTCTTTGACACATCTTTTGCGTAACGTTCATTTAGAAGGTTCTTTATCTGCACAGAAATATCTGCCTGCTTATATAGCGAATCGAATCTATCCGTAATAGAAATGAAGCGCACATTCAGATACGGGAATACCATCTCAATAAACTCGCCGGACTCAAGATGATTTCGGCCAAGGCGCGACAGGTCTTTTACAATGACGCAATTTACTTTCCCGTCCCGGATATCGTTCATCATGCGGGAAAACTCCGGCCGTTGAAAATCCGTCCCGGATACATCGTCATCGCAATACACATCAAATACGCTGATATCCGGATCCTCGCCTGCAAAATCCCGAAGAAGCTGAATTTGGTTGCCAATGGTGTCAGCTTCTTTTTTCGTTCATCTTCAACCGAGATACGGGCATACAAAGCCGCAGAATATTCCGTCTTTGGTGTAGGGGGTGATTTCACCGGAGCCACTATGTTTTTTCTGCTCGTTCTTGCCATTTCAAACCACCGCCTTATCGCTATCCGCAACATTGCTGTAGCTTTCCTGAACCTGTGCCAACATCTCGGCATAGTCCTGCGCATGCGCAAACTCAATCTCCAAGGTCTTGTCTTCATACACGCGGATCTGTTCCATACATTCAACAGCAACAGCTCTTGTAAGCGATGGAATATTTTGATGGGCAATCAGGTCTTGGACCCATTGGCTCCGTCGGCCCGATTTGTCAAGTTCCAAATTGAGTTCACGCTGAACTTGTTCTTTCGCGATCAGCGCATCCGTGATTTTAGAATCGTACTGTGCCCGTATTTCAAGAAAATCCTCTTTCGGGATAATATCCTCCTTGAAGTCTTCATATAAAGAAGCTTTCAGCTTCCTGTACTTTATTTCTTCCATCTCAGCTTTTTCCATTCGCTCCTGAGCCTTGCGTGCGCGGATATGCTGAAGCGGCGCGTCCTGGATCGCCTTTAAGCACTCATCCATCTGAACAACCATGGAGATATGCTTCTGCAGCAACGCAAGCACCGCATCCAGAAGCTGCTGTTCCGGAATCGCATGACTTGTGCAAGCTCCACTGTTTTTATAAGTGCTGCAAGCATAGCATATTTGCTTATTCGCTGCGGAAGCGGTAATCGTCCGGCGAACCATGGGGCTTCCGCAATCTGCGCAGAAAAGCATCCCTGCAAGGGGAAACACAACGTTTTTCCCGGGAGAGACACGCGTATCCATCTTCAGCAAGCGTTGAACAAGGTCAAACGTTTTCTCACTGACAATTGCCTCAAACGCTTGCTCAACCACGACCCATTTCTCCGGCGGGTTTACAACCACTGTTTTGATTTTGTAATTTGGCCTTGTGCGAACGCCCTGTATCATCGTCCCTGTATACACACGGTTTGACAATATACGTCCTACGCCGACAGCAGTCCATTCGACTTTTGCATGCTTCTGAAAGCTGCACTTGAGTCTGCTTCCCATGCTTCTCTTATATTCTAGTGGCGCCAGAACTCTTTGCTCTGTCAGGCGTTTAGCGATTGCCGCTTGGCTCATTCCTTCAATTTTCCAGCGAAAAATATCCTGAATGACGCCTGCAGCATATGGGTCGATCTCCAATTTGGTATGGTCATCTTCAGATTTCATATAACCATAGGGGGCAAAGGCGCCGAGATATTCTCCGTTTTTACGCCGAACCTGAAATTGACTCCGAATTTTCATGGAAATATCGCGGCAATAGTTGTCGTTCATCAGGTTTTTTAGCGTGATGCTGAAATCATCTGCGTAATCGCGCGTCACCGTGTCAATGTTGTCGTTGATCGCTATCAAGCGTACGCCGTAAAAAGGAAAAAAAGACGGTCGATATACTTTCCGGCATTGATATACTCTCGGCCGAAACGGGACAAATCCTTCACAACGACGCAATTGACCGTCCCAGCCTTGATGTCATTCATCATAAGCTGGAACGCAGGTCGGTCATAGTTAGTCCCAGTATATCCATCGTCTATACGAACGGATACGATATTTATTTCGGGTTTATCCTGTAAATAATCGAGAATGAGCTGTTTTTGATTGGTAATGCTGTTGCTTTCGTTTTTTCTTCCGTCAGAAGCATCTTCGTCTTCTTTGGAGAGGCGTACATATATAGCGGCGTTATAGTTCGTAAGCTCTGACATAATCTCACTCCTTTGATATACTTGTCAGGTTCACCGACAATTATCTCCGAATGAGTATCAGACTGAATCCTTGTTTATTTTAACATGTCGCAGCTGATAAGTCTACCGGTTTTGCCGAAAACCATAACTTTCCAGACCTCATACCGTTTGCAGCATATCGATCATATTCTGCTGAAACGATGGTCCGTTTTCCTTGTACACAACCTTTATCGCAACATCCCCTATCCGAAAGCAGTAGGGATTCTGTATTTGGCGCATGAATTCAGCTACTCGCTCCGGAACAGGTTTTGTTTCATCAATCGTAACCTGATTCAGGTCGATCAAGTCGTTTTTATCTATGGAACGGACATCCACGGCTCGAAGCTGTTCCAACCTTTCGTTTATCCTTAAACTATCCACAACAGGAACTCCTTTCCTAAACTCTAACTCCATTTTTGACCAATTGAATAGGTTTTATTCCTTCAAACGATGCAGTCACCCTCCGCCCGTGGCGAACGGGTCCATGGAAGTCTCATCCCCCCGCCTTCATTATGGCCGGGCCGCGAATTACGGAAGTATCATTATTGCCCCTGGCGGATCATCACGCATACGGTTGCCGTCCGTATTTATGTGCTCTTGGCTTTGGCCTGCCAAACCAAATGGATAGCCGCTTGCCGCCAGAGGAACAAGAGGGCGCCGCTATGCGATTTTCAAGGTTCATTGAAAATGGGATTGCCTTCATAAAGTAAAAACACTCGAAAAGCGCAAAATCTAATGCTCTGAGAAAAAAATTTAAGGCTCCGGCAAATCACCGGAGCCTTTGGCTAAATTCTGAACTCCGAAATATGCAGAACAATATGCAGCATAATGTATTGCCTACAATCCTCGTCGAGATTGCCGGCATAACTGCTCAGCCGGTTAATCAGAGGCATATATAGAGCAAGCAGGGAATCCAACGCTTCCCGGTCTCCGCATACAGCAGCTTCCAGAAGCAGTCTAAATTCATTATCGGTCATTTTTTCGCTCCTTTATAAGGCGCTCTCTTAAACGCTTTATTGCAAGGGAGCGCTGGTTGTATACATGCTGTACAGAGCAGTGGAGCTTTGCTGCAATTTCAGATGGTGTAAGCTCTTCGACAAAAAGCATTTCCAGTATACGTCTGCGCATCAGCGGAAGTTCCCGGAACGCCTCAGCCAAACGCTGTTCCTCGAAATCAAAGCTATCCGGCGTAACACCAGCAGATAATAGCGCCGTATCCACAATTGCAACATCAGCTTCTTCAAGGGGCACGGTTTGTAATTGCTTTTTTCAGCACGCAGATAGTTTTTCTGTGCATTTTTTGCAGTTATGACGATCCATCTTGTGAACCGGCCACGCAGTTCATCCCGTCCGTCCGTGGGTGACATTTTTTACGCCTCCTTTGGCGCATGCCACCCCGGCGAAAAGAGATCAAAACACGCCACGATGGCATGCTATGTTCTGTAAAATATGGGGTTAAATCAGGAATTTGAGCGGAATAGCAGCGCATCAACGCATCAAAACCACCTCCTCCCTGTATAAGTGAGGGTTGTCTGCCCATAAAAACACCCACCCGTTGACAGTTTTTATAAACTGTACAAAACGGATGGGTGCTTGGCGGGGCTCAACAGCTCCACCTCTGAAGTCATATTTCTGCGGTGAAAGGACCTGCTTGTTTGCAGGCAGAAAAGTCTCAAAATAATCTCAACTACGATCACAAAAACGGATAAAAGCCGCAGTTCATGTTCTGCATGATGTAAAAAGCGTCTTCACTTCCTGCATATGCTCATCTGTGAGATACGGCTCTGCCTGCCTGAAATAAATCTGTGACAGGGGCTTGCTGCCGGACATAAGCATTGCTTTTATGAGATGGTAATGGACTTCCGACTCATACATATCGATGGACAGCAAATCCATGGATAGTTCCTGTACGCGAAGGTAGTTATTTTCTCTATAAAGCATAGAGAGATACCGTTTCATGTAGTGTAGAAATTTGTTTTGGTAATACAGCGTTTTGGGCATTAGCCAGTGGTAAAGTCGTACCGCGGAAGGAGACTGCCGCGGTAAAGTCCTATATACTCTCATACAGCGCCTGTAAAATCGCCGGGTCGGAAGAATTATCGATCCGTTTGCATGCATCGTCGAAGCGCTCAACATCAGTAAAAATCGTGTAATTAGGGTTTAACGTAAAAGTCCCGTGCGACGCCTGAATCAAATCGCGGATCCCTATGCATGCCAGCGTGCTGCGAAGGCGGTATACGACATTCTTAATCGAATTGTACGGATTCTCCATGTCTGTGCTTTCCCATATGATGTCTGTGAGCAGCCGCAGCGGATGTTCTCTTTTGCGGTTTAAGAGCAGAAATGTCAGAAGCACATATCCGGACTCATTTGTAAATGAATCATCTTTTAAAACATCGGTTGAAGAAATGATTTCCAGTTTCCCAAACAGATTTGCCTGAATGATTGTTGGTTGTTTTATACTCGCATAGCGCCGTTCTCTCCACTCCTGCAGCAGTATTTCATTTAGCTCCACAACGATGCAAAGGATAACAAGTCGTAAAAAACCCGGATCTTCCACATTGCGTTTCGGATTATCCACGCCGAGAAAACCGGCATTGAGTCTTTTTTGAAACGGAACCGCTAGAAGCGAATTCACACTCCGTTTCTCCAAGTATCTGTATTCTTCCAGGAATTCAGTTTTAATCTGCTCCAAATCCGTAATAATGATTGGCGTATCGCTCTTTAGTGAGCAAAGCCAGCGCGGAAACATTTCGAACGGCATAAATTGGAGATTGTCAATTTCGGGCGCTATTCCGGGGCACAGCACTCATATGTATTGACTCCGATACCCAACTCATCGTCCACTTCAATGACATACGCTCTGTCAGCGCCGTAGAACATAAGCGCTCCCTGCAGTGCCAGTTCGATTTTTTCCTTTGGGTTCGTATTGTTGCGCAGTTTGGTTTCCAAATCGCTCAGAATGCGCAAATAATCGCAGCCATTACCGTCTACATTCAGTCTGCAGATTCCTTCCTTTCTATCACCGTTCATCATAGTGTTCACCTCCTATTTGGATGATACCTCCCCAGATAAAACGCAAAGCTGCCCAGTAAGAACCGGACAGCCTTTCGCTCTCGTTGACCGTGCAGATATAGACTGTACGGTGCAGAATATTCATTTGTGTTGACCTAGTGCCTGCTAAGCAGAAATCGCTGCCTCCAGGGAAAGGCATTCACAACTCAATGCTCGTCATGAGCTTTTTCGATGATGTCAACCAACTGCCTCAGCAGATCGCAGGTGAGTATCTTTGTTTTCACAGGGAATTTATCAATACGCTCATAAAGGTCGCGCATGATGACCTGCTCCTTATAGTCATAGGAATCCAACAAAAGCTGATCCACTGTGGTGTGCAGCATGTTTGCCACTGAAACCAGCAGCTCAATGCTGATCCCGCCCTTGCCATTTTCAATTTTGCCGAGGTGGCTGTTCGTGCAATTCAGCCGATCAGCGAACTCCTCCTGCGTCATTCCAAGGTTCTGACGCATCGCTTTTATGCGTCTTCCAAGAGCTACTTTGTCCACCAGCATCGTCTCCTTCTATATTATTATTTTACAAAAAAGAGGCGTGCTGTTGAAGTTACTATAAATCCATTATCCACCTTAATAATGCGTATTTACGTCTTGAAGTGGTTTTGTATTCATCAAAACAACAGAAAAGTAGATTCACAGTTTTGTAAGTTCTTAAAAGTCAACCATCAAACAACTCCAGATTACTGATCATTGCCGCAATGTCCACGTTCAAATCTTCCTGCATTTGTATAGATGGTGTTTCAACGCCTCCGGCAAGCAACTGACCGTTTGCGATTCGCTCGTCAATAATGGATCGAATCATTTGCTCAAGCGCCTCACGCCTTATCCCGCCGTCAATTTTAACACTTACCGGCGCAGGTTCAGCAAGCTCGGGATGTGCAGCAATATATGCATTCAGTGCGGCTATGACAACTGCACTTTTTCGGTTTCCAAGACGCTCTAAAAGCTCTCCTGCCTGCACCTGTTCTCGCGTTTCCGAACCGAACTGCAGCGAAAAACGGTATTTCCCATCCCGCTTCACAACGGAACCCCATTATTGTACCGCGCGCATGGCCATCTGTCCTCGCGCAAGCATCTCATAACCGATCGCGTTTGCCTTTGGATCCTCGATGAAGGTAGCTTTCGCCACAAGCGGGGTATGCTCAATCAACGGTCTGAACAGGACACTTCCGCCTCCAATAAAGATGGCGGGATTGGTACGCAAATCCACCTGAAGCTCACGCAGCTTGTCCAAAATATCTTTTGCGTGCAGCTGAGCCGCATCACGAATCGCCTTTTTTACCGCATCTGGCAGTATCGTTTCCTGCCCCTGCAGCACTGCACAGATATGCTCGTCTTCAATGCGCATGTCGTGCTGCGCGCTGATTTTGCCAATGATATCATTGTTCATGGTGATGACTCCGCTCTCCAAACTGCGGCAGAATTGCAGATCCGGCTTTCCGTTGCGGAGGAGAAGCACATCGGTAGTATATCCGCCGATATCCACGATAAACATCCGCAGCGTTTTCAATAGCTGTCCGCTTTGAGGAACAACAGCGGCATACGCCTGCGGATACACAAAGACATTTCGGATCACAATGCTCATAGGACGGTTGTTGTAAGCAAAATTCACTGTTCCAAACCGCCTGAAATACTGCGCGAAGCGTTCTCTCAGCATCCCGTAGTGTTCCGGCGGCAAGCCAACCGCAAGGTCGATCTGCTCAAACGCCGTATTGGCACCGGCAGCGGAAAGCTCCTTGGCAATGGCAAAGAGCGACAGGATAAAGTATCGATCATCTCTGGTCTTGTCTCTCATATAGGGCAAGCGCTGCCCGGTGAGCGACCAGTATTTCCGTTGTACTCCAAAACCTCCTCTGCCATAGGCGGTTTTACGGTGTGCTCTGTCAGCCCGGAAATGAAAGAGAAATGCGGGGTTTTAACGGCATAATTTCCATGATCAATGGCGATCAACATAAGAGTACCTCCCATTTTAGTTTATCTAATTACACGGTTTAGCATGCGTATTTACAGCAGAAATACGCATTGAGTCAATAAATACGCGCGAAACGAAGGATCAGGCTTCTGGCTCTCCGTGGGGAAAAAGTCTCTGTTTCTCTCTTGGAAGAACACGATTCGACGCATTTACATTATTTCTCTCATAAAAGAAATCATTGATATTTCCAGCTGCTTGTGCTATGATAAAAGAAAACTCCGGAGGTGACCTGCCATGATCGTGCGTGAACGATATATGCGGCTGATCCGTGATTTTATGGATAAGCCTGTGATTAAAATCATAACAGGAATGCGGCGGAGCGGCAAAAGTGCTCTCTTGGAGCTTACGCGTCAGGAGCTGCTCGACCGCGGTGTTGACAGGAAGAACATCATTTTCATCAACTTTGAATCCTTGCGCTATGAGGCGCTCAGGGACTATAAGGCGCTGTACGCAGAGATCATCAAAATCGCGGGACAGACAGAGGGACGGATCTACGTCCTTCTCGATGAAATCCAAGAAGTGAACACTTGGGAGCAGGTCATAAATTCCTCCGCGTAGATCTTGACTGCGATATCTATGTAACAGGCTCAAACGCAAAGCTCCTCTCCGGGGAACTCGCCACGCTGTTGGCTGGGCGGTATGTGGAGATACAGGTCTATCCGCTGGATTTTGATGAATATCTGGCATTCGCAGAGAATGAGGACGAGGCAAAGCTCTCGAAGCGGGAACAGTTTGCTAACTTTCTCCGTTTTGGGGGACTGCCCGGCATCCATCAGCTGAAATGGGATGAGGATCGCGTCATGCAATACCTTCATGACATCTATAATTCCGTTCTGCTGAAGGATGTGATTGCACGAAACCGGATACGCGACACGGCACTGCTGGAGAGTATTGTCCTGTATCTCATGGACAACATTGGAAACACTTTTTTCGCAAAAACAATCTCTGATTTTTTAAAAAGCCAGGGGCAGAAAGCTAAGCACGGAAACCGTCTACAATTATCTGAAGGCATTGGAAAGCGCCTTCCTGATCCACAAGGTCGTCCGCTTTGACATCAAGGAAAGCGGATACTGGAGACGCAGGAAAAATACTATCTCTCCGATTTAGGTCTGCGCCACGCCGTTATTGGCTACCGGGACAATGATATTGCCGGCGTTCTGGAGAACACTGTATTCCTGGAGCTGCTGCGCAGAGGGTTCTCCGTCAACATCGGAAAGCAGGATGTGGCCGAGGTTGACTTTGTTGCAAACCGGGCTGACGACCGTCTCTATATCCAAGTCTGCTATATTCTTACGCCGGAAAATACAGATCGGGAATTTGCGCCGCTGGAGGCCATCTCGGATAACTACGAAAAGCTTGTCCTGTCCACAGATACGCTGCTGCGGGTCAATCGTGGCGGGATCCGTCAAAAGAACATTATAGACTTTCTGTTGGAACATTAAATATGCGATAACGCAGGAACGAGAAAAGGACGGTACAGCCGAAGCTGAACCGTCCTTTTCACTAAGATAATTGCCGCTGGAAGCAGTGCTCCCAAACATAATCATCAAGACCTTTGTAGCGGGGATCCCACAGATAGGTGCCATAGCGAAAGCCTGCATCCGAAAGCAGTGAGACCAGCGTCCTGTATCCGCCTTGCACATGGGGGTTCTCCATGAAATCCATGTCGAATGCAGTCATGATACGTTCTACACCTTGTCGCAGCTGCGGCAGGATAAGCTCCAATTGGGTCAATGCATTTACCCCCGCAACTGCGAGTACTGTCTGTCCTGTCAGGTAATGGATGACATCCGCTTTCATGGGGCCCTCTGTGAGCAGCACCATAGCGCGCGGTTCCCCCGCAATATGTACCCAACCCTCTGCCTTACAGCCGTCTGTGCGGCCAGTGCTGGATACCCAGCGAAATTTGCGCCGCGTCGCATTATCCCGGCGAATCTGCATGCCTTGAATACGGCCTTTGCTGTCTCGCACCGGAATCAGAATACCGCGGCTCTCACAGGCAAAGGACCATTTCCCGTCTTTTCGGTAAAAGCCGGGAACACCGGACAGATAATATCCGCTGGATTGAAGCTGCCTTGCAATGGTTTGCATCCCCACCACCGGAGTGGTCCGGTACCCAAGCCTGTCGATCTCCTCATCTGATAGGCCCCGGTTTCGCAGGTTCTGCCGATGGTCGGAGGCCAGCGTCAGCTTGGACAGAAGCCCGGTATATGTGTCGCTTCGTGATGCAATATCTGTCGGTGGGACTTCTGCAACCACGGGCACAGGAATGTGCTCCGGCTTCGGTATACTGCCCT
>VOFB01004499.1_pt1 | contig 17756 bp, 27 predicted proteins | sample 5384141 | NCBI WGS metagenome assembly VOFB01 (sample SAMN12384721, study PRJNA508395) | human gut metagenome | isolation source: healthy gut A | host: Homo sapiens | reverse complement strand
TCATGCTTCGTTCCCAGTTGCGTATTGCTCACTCCAGCGTTTTGCAGGTTGTTCTCATGGCGTGCCGCGGCCCGGCTTGCGGCGAGCTTCCGGCACCGCGCGATGCGGCGGCGCCCCGACAGATAGTCGGCCGTGACGAGTTTCCGTGGCCATGACCTGGCCGGCGTCCCTGCCGCGACATGACATGGCCTCCGTGCTCGCCGGCGCCCGGGCCCATGTCCACCACGAAGTCGGCCGCCCGGATGGTTTCCTCGTCGTGCTCCACCACGACGACGGTGTTGCCCAGGATCGCGCAGGCGCTCCAACGTGGCGATGAGCCGCTCGTTGTCGCGCTGGTGAAGCCGATGGATGAGGGCTCGTCAGAATGTAGAGCACGCCCATGAGCCCGGCGCCGATCTGGGGCGAGCCGGATGCGCTGGGCCTCGCCGCCGGGAGAGCGTGGCCGTGGCCCGCTCCAGCGAGGTAGTCCAGGCCCACGTCCACGAGGAAGCGCAGCCGCTCGCGTGATCTCCTTCACGATGGGCAGGGCGATGACCGCCGCCTGGCTCCGTGAAGTGCAGCCCTCGAAGAACGCCAGCGACTCGGCCGCCGACAGACGTCGTGGATGGACTTGTCGTTCACCGTGACCGCGAGGACCTTCCGGTTTCGTGCGCTTGCCGCTGCAGGTCTCGCAGGGCACCGTGGCGAAATAGGGCCGACAGCTTCTCGCGCTGAGCGTCGGACTGAGCCTCGGTATAGCGGCGCTGCACTGCGGCCACGCTCCCTCCCACTCGATGTACCAGTACGTGTCGCGGCCCGTCCACGGTGGTAGTCCACGCGCACCTGTCGTCGCCCAGGCCATGCAAGAGCGCGTCGGGGCCTTCTTAGGCATATCCTCCCACGGGGTGTCGGCGTCGGTGCCCACATGTTTGGCCACGGCGCGCAGCACCTGCGGGTAGTAGTTGCCCGTCTTGAACGGCGCGATGACGCCCTCGGCCAGCGTGAGGGAGGGATCGGGCACCACGAGAGCGAGGGATCCACTGTCGCGGCTGCCGATGCCGAGGCAGTCGGGGCAGGCCCGTAAGGGGCGTTGAACGAGAAGTCGCGGGCTGCAGCTCGTCCATGGAGTGGCCGTGCTCGGGGCACGCGAGGGCCAGCGAGAACAAATGCCTCCTCCCCGAGAGGCCGCCCGTGGCGCCCGAGGAGGTACTTCCCCAGCCTCGGGCCGAGCGGTTTCCCATCCGGCCCGCACCTGCACGCACGCGGCCCTGCGCCAGCTTGCAGGCCAGCCACGGCCTCAACGTGCGGCTGGGCAGACTCCTTCCGTTGACATGATCGGCCACCACGTCGTTAGGTAGCCGATCTTCTTGATTTCCGAAGCGTAGGCGGAAACCACTTGGAAAGCTTCACGATCTTGCGCCGTCGATGCGCACGCGGGAAGCCCTCCTTCTGCAGATCGGCGAAGGAAAACTGAACTCTGCCCTTTGCGGCCAGCCACCACGGGGCTGGCTGAGGGATGGCCTTCGTCGACTCGCCCACAGGCGTCGTCGCCGAGGATGGTGATGCCCTTCTTGATCTCGCGGCGATCTCATCAGGCTTGGACATCTGGCCAGGAACATGCGGGCGTAGCGGGAGAGGCGCTCCACGCAGCAGCGCGCCTCCGTAGCATGCGTTGTCGAAGGCGAGGCTGGACTTACTTGGGCAGAGAATGGCTCGATAAGCAGGGGGCCGTCAAGGGTCGACGTCCTTCAAGTTGTGCTCGCGGGCTTGTACATTTGACGATCTGGAAGCAGTTTCATGGACATTGACGGCGGGCGCGCGCTGGCCGTTGCCGAATTCTCTGTTTCTTGCGTATTCTACCGATTCGCGCGGCCGCTGGCCTAGCAATTTAAGAACTTTGTTCGGGTTTCACGGATTTTGCATAGATGATGAGCTGCGCTCAGGTTGCCTGACATGAGCGCGGGGGCAGCGACAGAGGCATCCTCGGGAACAGCCTCACGTCTGGCGGGCTCAGGCGCACGAGGACTCCCATGCCCTTCGCTCTTCCGGAAGCAGGACAGCGTGAGGCGGCCGTCCCTTCTTCTTCTCGCTTCGGGCGCCCGCACGCAGACCGCCACGAACAGGCTGGCAGCGACGAGCACGGCGGCCATGGCGGCGAACACAGAAGGCGAAGGAGGTCGCCTCGGAAGGATGCCGCAGACCGCCGGTGATCGCTCGAGGCCGGCACGTGAGCCACGGGTTCTACTTTTCGAGGCGAGGATGGCCGAGACGCGCAGCACGCTCACGCGCAGAAGCAGAAGGCGCAGCGACACGGACACCGCCACGCCCATGGCGAAGCTGAACAGGGCGCAGTCATATGAACAAACTCAGCGCCCATGGACGCATAGCGCCATCCAGCGCCGTGGTGGCCGTCACGGCCGCCATGGAACGAGGGTGCGCTTGGGCTCGAAGCTGCACGAGGGGCCGCCGAAGCGACGGCGCCATGATGAGGGCCAGAATGACCGACCCGGCCAGAGCGAGGTCTCGCCAAGCTGCTGGGCGATGGGCGCCGAGAACGACTGGTAGAAGGAGGGGCAAATAGGTGGCCAGGTGGCACGGCCACCACGGCAGACAGGCGCCGGTGTCGGTGGGGATGTAGACGCGCACCCTCATCACGGCGCGCAGCAGGAGCGCGTCTGGTCGAGGGCTCGTGCACCACGGGCATGAGGAACAGGCACACAGCCAGGATGACGATCATGATGCCGTAGAGCACGGCGTGCTCGGCACGATGTCGTAGAGAGGATGCCCGACCACCGACCCGATCATGATGCCCACCATGGCGCCGCAGCTGGCAACGGTGGACCCCAGCCGAGTGTCTCCCCACGCAGTCGATGACGAGGGCGGACACGGCGCTCATGCCGAAGCCGGCCGGGCCCTGGACGAAGCGGGCGGCGAGCACGGCCGCGCCGCTGTCCGCCATCATGAACATGATGCAGCCGACGATGGCGAGCATGAGGGTGAGGCTGGTCACGGGAGTGCGCCCGAAGGCGTCGGAGATGCGCCCGGCGAGCAAGGCGTCAAGGCCACGCCGGTGGGTAGGTGAACATCGTGTTGGAGATATCCGCCGTGGTGAGCCCGATGGTGGCCCTGGTAGTCGGCATAGAGAATCAGGATCGCCGTGGCGGCGAACATGGCCAGAAACGCGATGGTGGCGAGCGCGAACCCGCGCAGGGACTGCCGTCGGTGAGCTCCTCTTTGTGCATCCTTTCCTCCGTTTGAACAGAGATGTGCCAGCCTGCCTTTCGGGAACGGATATCGAAAGTGGGTGAAATATGAACCTCGCTTCAGGGGGTTCAAGGGATTGCGCTGAGTTTTCCACTCAGCGATGAAACGGCCCCGCAAGCCGCGCGAGGTTCGGGTCCCGTGCCGCCCGCCGCCGCCTTAAAGCCGCCGACGGCGGGCGCCACGAGCAGCTGGCCAAAAGCGCTCCCCCGCAACCGACAGCGAGCGCAAAAGGCCTCTCCCCGAGGGCTCCTGTGTGGGTACTTCCGCTGTGGCGTATCCGGAAGCTACATGACGGCGTGGCTGGCCGGACTGCATGAGGGTAGGGAATGTAGGCGAGCACGACGAGCGCCGCCCAAAAAACATCTTCGCCTTCTTGCGACTCATGGCTCCTCCCTTCCGCGCAATCCGTCCGATCGACGGTCCATCTGGATCGTCACCGTGATTCTTGCACAAAACACAGGAGGAAGACCCGAAAAAGCCACTAGTCACGATGGCGCAACCGCCCCGATGACCCCGCGCAACGCCCCTGTTCGCCATTTGTAAATTACGCCCGTATCGTTCCGTAAGGGGGCCGACCTCGGTCGGCCCTCCCGACGGGAGCAAACTTGCACGACAAAACAGGGGCGACCAAGGTCGCCCCCCCTTGGGCAACCTAAGCCCCGGGATGGGCGAGGCCGTGGATCTCCTTCAGGCGCTCCGGGGTACATGGGTGTAGATCTGCGTGGTGGACAGGCGCTGGCATGTCCCAGCATCTCCTGGACGCTGCGCAGATCGGCGCCACCCTCGAAGGTCGGTGGCGAAGAAGGAGTGGCGCAGGGCATGGGGCGAGCGACTCGTCCAGCCCCGCTGTGTAGAGCGCGCTTGAACATCTTGCGGATGCCGTCGGGCTTCATCTGGTTTCCCCCGGTTGCTGACGAAGAAGTAGTCGCTCTGCCTGTCGCCGAGCAGCTCGGCCGCGCCTTCTCGGATAGCGGGCCATGGCCTCGGCGCCCCGGCGGCTCAAAGGCACGATGCGCTCCTTGGCGCGCTTGCCAGGCTACCTTCACCTCGCACTCGGGGAAGTTCACCCAGGAAAAGAGGCCCGGAGGCCTCGGGAACGCAGGCGCCGCAGAGGTTCCAGGAGCGCCGCATCGCGCATCTGCGCCGCCGTCTGCTCGCGGGCGCGCCGTCGGCGTCCGGTCGGGCCGTAGACAGGCGGCCAGCAGAGCGCTCCCGTCGCCGTCGGACACGACCTTCCGGGAGCCGCCGGTCGACCTTGGGGGGGCCGACAGCACGCTGGCGGGATCGGCCGGGGCAGGCCGATCACGCACGCCCAGCGGAAGAACGTGCGCAGAGACGACAGGTGCCGCTTGATGGTGGTGCGGGCGTAGCGCGCCCTGGTCGAGCTCGGCGAGTAGCGCCTCAGCTGGCGGTAGGTGGGAGCAGCGGGTCGACACCCGCCGCTGCGCCCAGCGCAGGTAGGCCTCCATGTCCTCGCGATAGGCGCGCGCACCGTATGGGCCCGAGGCGCCCATCTCGGAGGCGAGGTGATCGCAGAAACCGCGCCACCGCCTCTTCGCCGGACAGCGGCGCCCCGTCGGCAGCGTTTCCGCCGCCAGCGCCTTTGCGCCCCGTCACGGCAGCAGCCCGCCTCGGCCAAGGGCCTCCCTATAGCCCGCAAGCGCCTCGTTGGCGCGGTCGGCGCGTAGCCTGGTAGCGGGCGCGCTTGTTGCGCACCGGGGGCGAAGCGGAGCCATGAGCCCAAGTTCACGTGCATGGGCTGGTAGTCCTTCGTCGCCGGATCCGTGGCGTAGGCCAGAAGCGCCCCGAACACCGTCGGCAGCTCCGGCAGCGCGATCCCCGCAAGATCGGCAGTCACGGCCAGCGCGACGTGCAGCCCGCTGCGGATGGCCTCGCAGTAGCCCTCGGTGCCGGCAAGCTGACCCGCCACGTGGGCAGGGGACGCCGGGGGCGTCCGCTTGCGGCGTGACGAGCCAACCGGTTACGACGGTCGAGCAGCCGCGGCGCGTCTGATGAAGGTGTTGCGGTGCATGACGCCGTAGCGCGCGAACTCCGCCTCTTCCAGGCTAGCGGGGATCATGCGAAACACGCGGCGCTGCTCGGGGAAGGTGAGTTGGTCTGGAACCCGACGAGGTTGTAGCTGGCGTGGGCGTCCTCGGCGCGCAGCTGCAAAACCGCCCAAGGGCGGCGCCCCGTGCGCCAGATCGGTGAGCCCCACCGGCTTCAGGGTGCCGGGCGGGGCGTCGCGGCCCGCCCGGGTATCTCCTCGATGGGCTGGCAGGCTTGGAACGGCTCGCGGGTCTCGGGGTCGCTTGGCGATGACCGGCCGCAGGCTGCTCGATGAAGGCGTCGTACTCCTCCCAGGTGAACGGGGGCGTTCAGGTAGTCCCCGCGGCACCGGCGTCCTCGTAGCGGCTTTGGCGAAACACCTTCCCGAAGTCGATGGAATCCGCCATCACCACCGGCGCCGCGGCGTCGTAGAAGGCCAGGGCGTCTCGCCCCGTCAGGGCCATAGCGACGATGAGAGCGCATCGGAGAATGAGCAGGGCCGCCAAGACGATCGCGTCGGGCCGGCGGCAGGGAGGATGTCGGTCGCCTCGCGGCGCTCCACCGCAATGAGGGGATGCTCCTCCACCTGGCGCGTCACGTCCCGGGAGAACAGCACCCGATCCGCCAACGCGCCGCCCGCGGCCACCGCATGGCGTTTCGCCGCCGCGATCAGCGGCGACTCCAGAGTCGTGGCTCCAGCCAAAAGCCCCGCCGCGCTGTCGGGCTTGGTGCTCTTGAGCGAGTTGGAGCAGACGAGACTCGGCCGCGTCCCCCGTATGGTGCACGGCGGTCGGACGCGCGGGTCGCATTTCGACCAAGGCGCACGGAATTCCGCGCGAGGCAGAGGTTCAGGAGCCGCCTCGCTGCCCGCCAGTCCTGCGCCTACTGGTTACCGTATTGCTCATGGGGTAAGGATGCCAAACAACGGTGCCGTAAGGCCCGTCAATTCCGCAGGCGCCCCAAACTGCTCCCTATCGACACAGCCATGGCCTACACCGCCGTCCGCAGGGCGGATGCAGGCCGTAGCGCCGTCGGGGTACTGGGCGATGAGCCCGTCGCGCTGGGCCTCGGCGAGCCAAATCGCCAGCCAGGTGAACATTGTCGCCAGCCGGGATGCCATCCTCGGCCAATGGACGGGGCCTCCATGCCCAAAAGCTTCCGCTTTGCAGCGCCGCAGCAGAGCCTCCTCGCCGCGATAGGGCTGGCTCGCCTTGCCGCGATCGTCCGCAGCCTCGGCCCGCACTCCTTCAGGCAACCGAAGGTGGAGAAGAGGAGCGTCAGCGGCTTCGTCGTCCACAATGGGGAGCGCCCTGGTACAGCAGGCGGTTCGCCCCCTTCGACGCCGCAGAGGTGATGGCCCCGGCACCACCCATACCTCCCCGGCCCGCGAGCAGCGCCTCGTCGGCCGTGGAGAACGTGCCCGAGGCAGCCGCCTCCACGATGAGCGTGGCCCGGGAGAGCCCCTGCAATGGCCGGTTGCGGGCGCGGAAGGTGTGGGGCTGGGGCGGAAGTCCCATTCGTGCTCGGAGACCACCGCGCCGCCAGCCGCCACGATGCTGGAAGAGCCCCGCGTTCTCCGCCGGGTACAGCTGGTTGCAGCCGCCCCGAGGAAGGCCACCGTGGGCACGCCCGCGGCTAAAAGGCCGCCTCGTGGGCCACGGCGTCGCGGCCCCGCGCGCCCCGGAGATGATGGCGACGCCGCGCTCTCGCGGCAGCCGCGGCAAAAGCGCTTGGCGCAACCGCGCCCGTAGGGCGTCGCGCGCCACCCACGACAGCCAGTCCCTCGACCAACGCGCCGGGGCAGCCCCACGCCGTACAGAGCGCGCCGGCGGGTGGGGTATGCTCAGCGCCTTCGGGAACAGCGGATCCTCCAAGGCAAGCTCGAAGCGCTCCCTTCCAATCTCATTACCTTCACAGGCATCGGTCACTTTCCTCATTCCATCGCGCACGCGAAGTTCACGGCCTCCGCGATGTGCGCGCTCTCGATTTCCTGGGATTCCGCCATGTCGGCGATGGTGGGCCACCGCGCGTGCGCGTGATGGCCCTGCCGCTCATGGCGTGCAGCTCGCCTGGGCGATCATGAAGCGGCGCGCCCGTCGGCCAAAGGCCTCTGAGCCGTCGGGCTCCTTTTTCGGCCATCTGCGATGCGCCACGAGGCGAAGTCCCGGGCCGCCATCACCCCCTCCCGCAGCTGCGCGGGCTCGTCCCCCGCCTCCCGTTCCAAAATCTCCGCCGGACGAATGCGGCGGACATCCAGATGCAGAGTCGATGCGATCGATGAGCGGTCCGCCTATGCGGTTCTGGTAGCCCCGGATCTGGGGCACCGTGCAGGTGCACTCCCGCCTCGTCGCCGAATACCCGCAGGGACACGGGTTGCTGGCCGCCACGAGCACGAACCGCGCCCGGGAAGGTCACGTTGCCGTCGGCGGGTGAGCATCACCGATCCGCTCTCCATGGGCTGGCGTATGCCCTGCAAAACCGAGCTTTTGAACTCCGCCAGCTCGTCCAGAAAGAGGACCCCGTGGTGGGCCAGGGACACCTCGCCCGGCCGCAGGGGGCTGCCACCCCTACGAGCCCGGCCAACGTGGCGCTGTGATGCGATGGCGGAAGGGGCGCTGGCCCGCGATGATGGCATCGATGGCCTCGGCGGCCTGGAATGAACCACGGCCGCCTCCAGTATCTCGTCAGGACAGAGCGCGGCATGATGGAGGGCATGCGGGAGGCGAGCATGGTCTTGCCCGACCCGGGCGGTCCCATCATGAGCAGCGGCGTGACCGCCGGCCGCGGCGATCTGGAAGGCCCGCTTGGCCGTCTCGTGACCCGCGACCTCCGCGAAGTCGAGCGCCTCGACGGCCGCCACCGGACCGCCCGCCCCCGTGGGCCGGCAGCACCGCCGCCGCGCCTCCCTCACGGGCCGCCTGAGCCAACGACGTCATAGCGCGAGCAGCCGCACGTCGTCCCAAGGGCACCGGATCGCTGTCGGCGGCGCAGACGAAATCAGCCTGAGCCGCCAGGCGCAGATGGCGCAGGCGAAAGCGTGCCCGCCACCGGCCGCACGCCCCGTCCAGCGAAAACTCGCCCACGTAGAGCGCGTCCCGCGCCCAAGCCGGATCGATCTGCCCCGTGGCCGCCAAATGCCCAGGCTATGGGAAGGTCGAACCCCGACCCCGTCTTGCGCAGATGGCTCGGCGCCAGGTTCGACGATCTTCTCCCCGGCATGGAGAACCCCGCGCCCGCAGCGCGGCGCGCACCCGCTCCCGCGCCTCCTGGATGGCCGCATCCGGCATGCCCCACGATGGCCATGCCCGGCAGGCCGCCGGAAACGACCACCTCGACCCGCACCGGCACCACTTCCACGCCGCGAACCGTCGCCCCCTGACGGCGCATTGACCCCGCGCCACGGCTCAACCCACCGAATAGGCGCCCAGATGGTTGCCGGATGAAGGCGCGGTCGTCGGAGACACGATAATGGCCCCACCACATCGAAGCGCACCACGGCCTCGCCGAAAATGGTCTTGAATGTAGGCGAGGGCGATGCGCTCGTACTTCTCGCGCTTGGCCCGGGTGACCGCCTCGCTGGGCAGCCCCTTGTCGGCGTTGCGGCGCGTCTTCACCTCGACGAACACGAGCGCCTCGTCGTTGACGGCGATATCGGCGGCCTCCCCGGCGAAACAGGTCCAGTTGCGCTCGGGAATGGGTGTAGCCGTTGCGCTGGAGAACCGCGCGGCCGCCTCCTCGCCCGCGCCCCCAGCGCCTGGTTGCGGCGTCCCCGGGCGTTCGGATCGGCAGGCCGCCGCTTCCTCGATCCCTCTTTCGCCTTGCGTTTGGGCGCCGACGCGGACTTGGGCTTCTTCTCCTTAATCGCGGGACGCTCCAACACGCCCGCCTCACTGCTCGCAGCCATAAGGTGCGCTCCTTTCCTCTCGATGGAGCACACCTTAGTCGAGCACCTGACCGTAAAAATGACGCGGGAATGTCCCGTTTCGTTCCTCGCGCCGACCGCACTGGCGTCGCAGCAGCGTCGCACTGCGTCGCATCGACGTCGCAAAATCCCTAGAACAGACAGAGCTCTCCTGGGCGGCGAAGGAGCAGAAACTGCGCCGGTGGATGGGACAAAGCCCCCTCGCGGATGGCCCGCCATATGGCCCTCAGGCCGTACCCCTTGTTCGACTCGAAGCCGTAGCCGGGGTACTGCTCGGCATAGGCCTCCATCACATGATCGCGCCACCTTGGCCACGAGCGACGCGGCGGCGATGGAGGCGCACTTCCCGTCCCCCTTCACGACGTTCACCTCCCGCGGATCAAGATGCAGCGGGTTGCCGTCAGAGAACGACGTCCACCGCAACGCCCTGGGCCTCCACCTCGGCGATGGCGGCGGTAAAGGCCCTGACGCAAAGCCGCCGTCATGCCCCTCGGTCGATATCGGCCGGCTCCACGTACTACCGTCCGCCCGGGCGCGCCGGCGCCTCCTCGGCGATGGCCTCGCGGTCCTCCGGCCTCACCTGCTTGGAGTCGTTGAGCCCGGCGATGGGGTCGTCCGCGTTCAGCGACGCCCCCCCACGGCCAAAAGGCCCCGCCAAGGGCCCCGTCCCACCTCATCGAGCCCGATGACCACCGACCCTCCCCGCTCGCGGCGGCTCCCGCTCGAAAGCGTACATCCCCGCGAGCCGCCCTCCTCTGCGGCCTCGGCCTCAAGCGGCGGCGCGCCACCTCCCACGGCGGCCCGTACGCCCTTGCGCGTGTCGGCCTGGCGACACCGCTCTAACACGGCGAAGGCGGCCGAGTCGGCCTCCGCGCTTCCGTCGGATCTCGGGGACGGTCAGATCAATCGCCTCGGGCTCCTTCCACCGGCGAAGAATACGAAAAAGGGCCCCGAAGGAGCCCTCGCAAACACAAAAAGATAGGCCTAGCGGAACGCCTTCTCCTTGATCTTGGCGGCCTTGCCCACGCGGCTGCGCAGATAATACAGCTTGGCGCGGCGCACATCGACCCTTGCGGGTGACCTCGATCTTCTCGATCTTCGGGAATGCACGGGGAAGGTGCGCTCCACGCCGATGGAGAAGCTGATCTTGCGCACGGTGAAGGTCTCGCGAACCGACTCGCCCATGACGGCGGATGACGTCGCCCTGGAAGACCTGGATGCGCTCGCGGTCGCCTTCCTTAATGCGGTAGTGAACCTTGACGTTGTCGCCCACGTGGAACTCGGGAGGTCCTGCTTGATCTGCTGCTGCTCAATAGCGCGAATGATATCCATTGCCTTTTTCCTACTCTATACTTCTAAATGGTCTTGCATCATTTCTCGTTTGAACGCGATTTGACAGTATATCGCCCCTATACCCTCGGCGCAAAGAAATTATCGCGCCTTTCTGGGAAAAGTCCACGACGACAGCTTTGGAAGCTCGAAGCGGTGTGACGAAGGAGCTACTTCTCCTCTTCCTCCACGATGACGAACTCGTCGGCGCCTTCCGTCTCCTGGGCCACGAGCATCTGCTCGAACATGGAGGCCGTCGCCGTGAAAGTCGCTCGGCAGCACCACGGTGGACTGGCGGCCGTTGCGGGCGAACTCGCTCATCATGTCGGTCCACTGGGTGAAGATGAACAGCTGGTTGGCCTCGGCCGCCGACTACGCCGGATCTTGATGACCGCGAGCGACTCCGAGATGCCGTCGGCGATGGCCTTGCGCTGGGCCGCGATGCCGCGACCGGCCTGCTCCATGGCCTCGGCGCGGGCGCGGGCCTCAGTGACCGCCTTGATGCGCTCGGCCTCGGCCAGCGACTGGGCGGCCTCCTTCTCGCGCGCTGGGCGGAGTTGATGCGGTTCATGGACTGCTCCACGTCGGCGGGCAGATCGATGGACGTGATGAGCGTGCTCACCACGTCGTAACCGTAGGCCACCATGAGGCCGGATACCGTCTGGTTCACATCCGAGGCGATGGCGTCCTTCTTGTCGAACACCTCATCGAGGGTGTACTGCGGCACGCTGGAGCGCAGGGCGTCGATGAGGTAGGAGCGCATCTGGGCCGTGGGATTGGCCAGCATGTAGTAGCTGCGCCACACGCCCGAGGCTGTCCTGGGACGCCGGTTGGGCGCTCACGCGGTACTGGGCGGCGATGGCCATGGTCACCGTCACGTTGTCGCGGGTCTTCGCGTCGATGCCGAACTGCTCCTGGCGGGTACGCATGTCCCACCTTGGCGGCGATGGTCTCGAAGAACGGGATCTTGAGGTTCAGGCCCGCTCCACCGTGCGGTTGAACTTGCCCAGCCGCTCAATGATGTAGACGTTCTGCTGCGGAACGATGAACAGCGCCTGGGGCAGGAGCAGCACCAAGAGAACGATGATGATAGCAAGTCCGATCATGGGATTCCTTTCGTCCGAGGGGCCAGGCGATGGATTGGCAACGCCCCGCCTGATTCACCTTCCATAGTACTACAATGGAGCGAACCTGCCGCGAAGTTTAAGGAGTTGCCGTGATAGAACCAGCCGCGCCGCCTTCCTGCTCATCGATATGCAGAACGGATTTATCGATGGCGCCTCGCCCTGTGCATCGCCGGCGCCGCCGCCACCGTTCCTGCCTGCGCCCATGCCCTGGCCGCCGCCGGGCCCACGGCCTCGCCGTCTTCCCGTGCCGCACCTGCGCCGCCGACAGCGGCGATGTGGAAAACCGTGCGCTGGGGCATGGGCGGAAGGAGGGCCGGCCGCTCTCCCCGCCGATCCGATGAGCCTGGACTGCCCGCCTGGCGGCTGGCGCCGGCCTGGCGAGCCCGTCGTCGTGAAGCCGAGGCTGGTCGGCCTTCTTCGGCACCGATCTGGACGCCCTGCTGCGCGCACGGGGCATCGGCACCATCGTGCTCGCCGGCACCACCACCCCCAACTGCGTGCGCTCGACGGCCCTACGACGGGCTGGCGCGCGGCTTCAACGTCGCCGTCCTGCGAGGACGCCACCTCCTCGCGCAGCCCCGAAGCACAGGAGGCGAATCTGGCGGACATGGAGGCCGCGGGCATCCAGCTTATCCCACATCGACGACTTCGCGGCCAACGGGCTTCTGCGTCCGCGACACCGGGCCGAGGTGGCCCGGGCCGTGGCCCTGGGCTGGAGGCGAAGGCGCGGAACACGGAAACGGACGCGGCAGCGATACGGCGGCCGCAAATGGCTCGGGGGCTCCCTTGCCCCTACCCCGGCCCTCAGTCCATCGAGACCGTCTCCACCGGCTGGATCAACAAGTACCACCTGCACTACACGCTGCCCGACGGGCGCCCCACCTACGAGGGCGTCTCCGCAAGGGGCCCGAGCGCTACGAGGCCGCTTTGGAGGCCTTAGGGGCACCGGTGCGCCCGACCCCGACGCCGTCTGCATCGTGCCCCTTCTGCCCGACGGCTCGGTGCTGCTGGGCGCGAGTTCCGCTATCCGCTGAACAGCTGGTGCGTATCGCTGCCCGCCGGCCTCATCGACGCCGGCGAGTCTTTGGAAGAGGCCGTCGCTCGCGAGCTTTCCGAGGAGACCGGCTACCGGCTGCGCGACGACATCGCCCCGGCGGTGCGTCCGCTGCCCCAGCCCGCTTCTCGTCCACGGGCCTTACCGAGGAGAACGTCCAGGTGGTCTTCGCCCAGGTGGAGCCCGCCGGCCAGAGCGCGCCCCGACAGCGCCGAGCTCATCGAGCCCTTCACCGTGGCCCGCGCCGACCTGCGCGCCTTCCTGGACGCCAACCAGCTCCCCATCGGCACCCGCTGCCAGCTCATCCTGGAGTTGCTCGCGATCTAGCATCGCCGGAACCCCATCCTCCTCTCTCGGTAAGTACCGAGCGGCGCCACAAAATGGCGGCCGACTCTTCGTGAACCATGGAAGGCAACGAAAAAGGCGACGACCTCCGTCGGTCGCCGCCTTCCGTTGCCTCGCATCGCGTCGCGCTCGCGCGATCTCTCGGGGCTCCTCGTTCTGTGCTCGGCGCTACTCGCCCAGGCTCCCGCGAGGTCGGCCTCCGGGGTGGTGATGGGTGCGATGCCGTAGTTCTCGACGAGGGACGTCGAGAACGCCCGGGGCTCACGAAGGCCGGCAGCGTGGGGCCGAGCTGATATTCTGAATGCCCAGGTACAAAAGCGTAAGCAGAATGCAAACCGCCTTCTGCTCATACCACGAGAGCACCAGGGTAAGCGGCAGTTCGTTGACACTGCACCGAAATGCGTCCGCCAGCGCAAGGGCGATCTTAATGGCGCTGTAGGCATCGTTGCATTGTCCCATATCCATAAGGCGCGGCAGACCGCCCACCTCGCCCAGATCAAGGTCGTTAAAGCGATACTTGCCGCACGCCAGCGTGAGCACCACCGTGTCGTCGGGGGTGGCCTTCACGAACTCGGTGTAGTAGTTGCGGCGCGCGCGCCGTCGCAGCCGGCGACCAGGAAGAAGTGCTGATGGCGCCGCTCTTCACCGCGTCCACCACCGTGTCGGCCACGGAGAGCACCGTGCCCTGGGCGAAGCCCGTGGTCATCGTCGTGCCGCCGTTGATGCCGGGAATCGTGTGGGGCTCGTCGCCGCCCAGCTCCAGCGCCTTCTGGATAACCGGGCCGAAGTCCTTGTCGGGGCCGATATGCGTGCAGCCGGGGGAAGGCGACGACTTCCGTGGTGAACACGTTGTCGGCGTAGCTCTCCTTGGGAGGCATGAGACAGTTGGTGGTGAACAGGAAGGCCGCGGGCACGCCGTCGAACTCCTTCTTCTGGTTCTGCCACGCGGTACCGAAATTGCCCTTGAGCTGCGGGTACTTCTTCAGCTCCGGGTAAGCGTGGGCCGGCAACATCTCGCCGTGGGTGTAGATGCTCACGCCTGTGCCCTCGGTCTGCTCCAGCAGAAGCTTCCAGGTCGTGCAAGTCGTGGCCGGAGATGACGATGAACGGGCCCGGCTCCACCTCCATGGCGACGGTGGTGGGCTCCGGCGTGCCGTAAGTGCCCGTGTTGGCCTCATCGAGCAGCCTCATGCAGCCGAGGTTCACCTCGCCGACCTTCAGCGCCAGGGGCAGAAGCGCGTCCACCAGCCCGGCTCGGCCAGCTGCGCCAGGGCGTCGGCGAAGAAACTCGTCGACAGTCGCGTCGCGGTAGCCCAGCACCCGGGCGTGGTAGGCGTAGGCCGCCGTACCGCGCAGGCCGGAACAGCACGAGGGACTTGAGCGAGCGGATGTCCCGTCGTCGCCCCCAGATCTGGTCGACGTCGTAGTCGGAGACCGGCTCGTTGCCGGCCCGCGGCGGCCACGGCGACCGTCTCGACGCGCACCGCGTCCTTAAGCGCGGTCACGGCCTGCCCGTCGAAGTTCACGTTGGTCATGCAGGTGAACAGGCCGTCCACGATGAGATCGCAGATGCGGTCGTTCTTGACGCCGGCCTCGCGAGCCGTGCGGGCCAAAAGCGATCATCGCCCCGGTCAGCGCGTCCTGGGCATCGGCCACATCGGCCGGCTTGCCGCACGCCGGCGCTGCCGGTGCAGGCCTCGCACTTTGTCACCTGCTCGCATTGGAAGCAAAACATTTGCTCTGTCGCCATAGACACTCCCTTTCGGGTCGCGGCCCTTGCGGCCGTGTTCCAGTAGATAGACGGCACCGTTGCGCCGCTGTTGTGAAGGTACTGGCACGGCAGGGCATTGTATGTTGTAATCACAACAAACGAAGCTTCCTTCAATGAAAAAGGTTGACCCATGGAACGAAACGCCTTCCTGGCTGGAACGCCGCTGTTTTCTGGCGTGGCATCGCAGGAGGTCGGCGCGATGCTCGATTGCCTTGATGCCCGCAGGCGCCGCTATGCCCAGGGCGAGCGCATCCATCATATGGGGGATTCGGTGTCCACTGCCGGCATCGTACTCACGGGGCGCGTCCGCATCGAGCACGTCGACCCCTGGGGCAACGTGAGCGTCGTGGGCATGCGCGGGCCCGGTGCCATGTTCGGCGAGGCCTACGCCGCCGCCGGCGAGCCGCTGCTCGTGGACGTCGTCGCCGACCAGGACTGCACCGTCCTCTTCCTGAATCTCGCGAAGGTGGTCGGCCCCTGCTCGTGCCGCTGCGACCACCACGCCCTCGTGGCCCGCAACATGATCGCCGCCATCGCTCGGCAGAGCCTCGCCCTCTCGCGCCGCATCTTTCACGTAGCGCCCAAGTCCATCCGCGGCAAAGGTGCTCGCCTACCTCTCCAATGAGGCCGAGCGCACCGGCACCCGCGAGTTCGACATCCCTTCAACCGCCAACAGCTCGCCGACTACCTGGGGGTGGATCGCAGCGCGCTATCGGCGGAGCTGTCCCGCATGCAGAAGGCGGGGCTCATCCGATGCCGCCGCAACCACTTCGCGCTGCCTCACTCCCCCTCGAACAGCACCGTGGAGAAGTAGCGCTCGCCGGTGTCGGGGGCCAGCGTTACCACGGTCTTGTCCGGGCCGAGCTTGCGGGCCAACCGCAGAGCTGCCGCCACGTTGGTGCCCGAGGAGATGCCGCAAACAAGGCCCTCCCCTTCCGGGCGAGGCGCCGCGCGCATTCCAGAGCTTCCTCATCGGTCACCACGACGATCTCGTCGATGAATGAGCGGTATCCATGATGGCGGGCAGGATGCCATCGCCGATGCCCATCTGCACATGGGTGCCGATGGCGCCGCCCGAGAGCAGTGCGGCATGCTCGGGCTCGGCGGCCCAGATCTGCACCTTGGGGAAGACCGTGCGCAGCTCGGAGCTATACCAGTGATGGTGCCACCAGTGCCGAAGCCGGAGCAGAAGCCATCGATGGCGATGCCGGCCGCGCGCATCGGCAAGGATCTCCGCGGCCGTGCCATCGACATGGGCCGCCAGGTTGTCGCGGTTCACGAATTGCTGGGGCTGCGAACACGCGCGGATCCTCCGCGGCCATCTTCTGGGCAAGGGCGATGCACTCGTCGATGCAGCGGCCGATGTCGCCCCTCGTCGTGGACGCAGACCACCTCGGCCCCGTAATGCTCCATGATGCGCCCGGCGTTCCACCGAGCAGGAGTCCGGCATGATGATGCGGGCCGCGTAGCCCTTCACGGCCGCCACAGGGCGAGTCCCCACGCCCTGGTTGCCGCTGGTGGGCTCCACGATGATGGAATCGGGCCCAAGCTCGCCGCGCTCCTCGGCGCGCTCGATCATCTTCAGCGCCGTGCGCGTCTTCACCGATCCGCCCACGTTCACCGCCTCGAACTTCACGAGCACCTGGGCGTCGTCGGGCCCGGTCATGTACGAGACTCGAACTCGCGACCTCCGACGTGACAGGCCGGCGCTCTAACCAACTGAGCTAACACCCCGAATGGTGCGTGCTTTGAAAAATGGCGGGATGTACGAGACTCGAACTCGCGACCTCCGACGTGACAGGCCGGCGCTCTAACCCGGCGGCCAAGTTGTCGTAGTGGGTCTTCGGCACGATGAGGGAGTGCACCGGCGCCTCGGGCTCGATGTCGTCGAAGGCGTAGCACACATCGTCCTCGTACACCTTGGCCGACGGATCTCGCCGGACACGATCTTGCAGAACAGGCAATCGTCCATGGGTCTTTTCAACTTTCATACTCCTTCATTTGCCCGCGTCATACCCGAAATCGGCAATCGCGCCGTTTTTCTGCCCGTCGGCGGCATGCCAAGCTGGTCGTAATACACCAGCGGAAACATCCGGTTCTGTATTACAAGGAAGCCGCTCTTTTCGGCCGAACTTCGTGATTTCCAAGCCATTTGCGGGCTAAATCCTTCGGCGGCGGCCGATGCGGCGACGGTCTCCGCGGACGAGCTCTCGCGGGCGGGCGAAGGCGTCGGCGCGCAAGGATCCCGTGGGCTTGGCCTCAAGAGAAGCGCACCGTGGCCGTCCAGCGACACCGGCCCACGAGGAAGTCGGACGGCACGAGCGTCTTCTCCTTCTTCTTGCGCACGAACGGTGATGGCCTCCCGGGAACCACGACGGCGCCCAGGAGCCTCGGAGAGCACGACCTCGTAGGTGCTCACCGGGCAAAGCCACGCTGGCGGCGGCATCCGCGCGCCTCAATGTAGCGCCTCGGTGGGGTACAAGTCGGCGGGGCTCGCCTCCTGCAACGCCGCGGGGCACGGAGCGCCGGCACGTAGTCCGTGAGAACAGATCGAATATCTCGGCGGTGCCTCCCACCCCCACGGGCAGAGCCGCCCCGAAGGCGATGCGCATATGCGGCGAGAAGCCCTGGCTCACCGCAAAGGGCAGCTGCGCCCGGCGCACGGCGCGCTCGAGGGCGCGGGCCAGTTCCAGATGCGACAACATGGACAGACGGCCAGTCTCGCGGAAGGTGACGCGCAGACGGAACAGACAGGGGATCGGCCATTATCGAATCGCCTCCTTACCAGCAGCTCCTTCGGCGTTGCCCTGCTCGCCCGGGACGCGGGGGCTCGGCCTCTCGGATGCGCGACCGTGCGATACGGGTTGCTGGCCGGCGACGCTTCCTTGCCCTCGCGCTCCTGCTGCAACTCGATGT
>VOFB01003253.1_pt1 | contig 17792 bp, 27 predicted proteins | sample 5384141 | NCBI WGS metagenome assembly VOFB01 (sample SAMN12384721, study PRJNA508395) | human gut metagenome | isolation source: healthy gut A | host: Homo sapiens | reverse complement strand
AACTTTATTGAGGAAAGGTGATGAGCTATTATGACTTTAATCAAGAGCAAATTGTGAATTATTTTACAAGAAGTTGTTGTTAGAGCTTTGTTTTACACACAATATTTCAATCCCATTTGAAAATTTGGATATATTGAATAATAGAAAGATTTCTTGGGATCTGGGGTAAAAGATCTTTCTTCCAGATTTTTCGAGATGCAGACAATGATATCCTCATGCAGAGACATCGCTTATTAAAGGTAGAGGCTGTAGATGGTAATTATATATGGGATATTGGAATTAGACAACGTTCTTGACGAAAGGCATTTCCGAATATCCTCAAAGGGCACCTTAACATAACCTAAGAGAGTCAGAAGAAAGCATAAAAAGACTCGGTATAGAGCGAACTGGCTCTATACCGGGTCTTTTGATTTATAAAGGTGTAAAATGGCGTGTTTCCGGCGATTTTATGGAATGCACTTGGCTCGTAAGGGACTCAGAAGGAGCTACGGGGAATTGCAGTAAGGACAAACCCGGTACGATACGGAAGTTTGCCCTTTTTAGGATATATTAGGCTGCCCACTAACAGTTCTCCCAAATATCCATTACGTTTAGCATAAGGATTAGTGCAGAAACAGTGTGGAGAAGTTTATAGGCTTGAAAAAGAAGCATTTTATGGTTGGATTTTATATGAATACTATAAGGAACAATGGTTGAGAATTTTATCTTTTACTGAACAACAGCAAATAGCTGCTGACTTTATCCCTGCCTGTACATGGTGTGAATTACATGCTGATTCTCCTTTTTAAAATTCATAGAATGCTTGCGATTAAAACAATAGATGGAAGGAAAAGTATTGATGGCAATACCTTTAGAATCATAAAAGGTCAGTAAATAGATGTATTTGAAAATCTTACAGGGGATGAATTGGAAGTGATATGCGAAAGAGCATTTTGGTTTATGGTTATAAATCTATAACAATGTAGTACAATTCAATGTTTATAATAATGCTAACCATAAATTAATTTTTATTATATTTTTTTCGGGATGCTGAGACAAATTAATGGTTTGTTGGGCAATAAGATAATAGATATTTATTATAAAATGTATGTTATAGATAGAGAGATTATAATTTTATCTCCTAAGATTTTATAATAATTGTGCGCAGCAATAGGTCAGATATTATGTTTGTGGCCACTTGCTACGCACATATAAAAATATTTAATTTATTTGTTTATGGCCTAATTCCGCCACCGCCATCTACATGTATGGTTTGACCTGTAATATAAGCCGCATCTTCTGAGGCGAGGAATAAACAAGTACGGCCAATATCCTTTTCAGGGTCTCCGTAACGTCCTAATGTTATGTTTTTAAATTTGCTTTTGCCATTTCCGGTTCTGCCTCAGCCCATTTTGCCAATTGTTCTGTCATAGCCAATGGACATATAATATTTACGGTAATTCCAAATTCTCCCCATTCACGTGCTGCTACACGTGACATACCTCGAATGCCTTCTTTTGCAGCTGCATGGGAAGTTTGTCCCATATTGCCATATACGCCTGCAGCTGATGCAAAATTGATTACCCTAGATTGTTTGCTTTGTTTTAAGTAAGGAAAACATTCTTTCATGTAGTAGAATGCTGCATACAAACCAGAGTGAATTGCTAATTTAAAATCTTCTACAGAATGGTCTGCAAATAAAACACCAGATTTAGAGGCTTGCGCATTATTAATTAAAACATCTATTCCTCCAAATGTATCAACAGTATTTTTAACTGCGGCCTGTACTTGAGAATAATCTCCTCCATCTGCATATAGTGCCAACACTTTTACACCATATTCTTCTTCCAATGTTTGTTTTGCATTATTCAATTCTTCCTGTACAATACTGGTTAACACAAGATTTGCTCCTTCTTTTGCAAATGCAGTTGCAATGCCATATCCAATCCCGAGCACCCCTGTAATAATAATTGTTTTATTAGAAAATCGTCCCATGATATTTTCTCCTTTTTATTTATTGAGAAACAGTATAGCACGTTTTTTTAATCAAAAATCTATAGAACTTTATAACAAAAAAACACACATAAAATAGAATGTTTTTATCATTTTTATGTGAAAATTGTTAAAAAATAATCAAAGTTGCTAAAAATTACTCCAATAAAACTGTTTTATTTTTATACTTCAAAAGGACATGATATTATTATGAAATAATGATTGGGTGATGATTGTGCAATTTTTATAGGAAGCATAATTCTGCTTATTTTATTATGTGGTGTTGTAGTTTCTACAAAAGCAATTTCTAAAAAGAGGCAGGAACGATCAGTCTGATGCAGTGTATCGTGATAATTACCGTTATCGTAATCAGTATAGGGAGGAGAAAGATGATTTTGTTTCAATAGAATCATCTTCTCCCCGAGGAACAAACTACAGAATCTGCAGAAAATAATGTAGAAGAAGAATCGAGGATAATTTAAATGGAGAGTCTACAACTGTAATTGCTCCGGTGAAGATATAAAAAAGTAAAAAAAAATGTCCAAAGTGAAATCTTTGGACGTTTTCTGTTAGCTTAAAATTTTGATTGAGAAGAATGGGAGGTAGAAAAGATAGTTGCGGTCTACCTTTCACTACAATATCATTATAAAATGATATTGTGACAAAAAGTTATGAATAGTTTTACATTCATTTGTAAACATTTTATGGAAGCTCAGCAAGGAAAAAAAACCGAATCATATAGATTCGGTTCATTCTCGTTAGCTTGAAGGTTATTTGATTGAGGAGTGTAGAATGTACGAAAAGAACGGTTGCGGCTTCCTTTCCTTTTGTACACTTATATTATAACGAAAAAATGCGGTGAGTTGTTACGGCTCTGTGAATAGAGTAAAGTGATTTTGTAAATAAATTTTCAAAATATCAAACATTTGTTTGTTTTTTTTGATACATATGTGGTATGATTACATTATCCGAATTAAGGAGGATTGTTTAGATGAAACCATTGACCAAGAGCCAACAGAAGATATATGATTTTTTAAAAGACCGTTCTCAATATGGAATCCCTCCATCCGTACGAGAAATTTGTGCTGCAACAGGGCTAAAATCGACTTCTACTGTGCATGCCCACTTAAAAAGCTTTAGAAAATTTAGGTTATATCTCACGAGATGCAGGGCTAAACAGGGCCATTCATATAGAAGGTTGCGAACAAACAGCACAAGTGCCTATTTTAGGTAAGGTTACAGCAGGACTTCCCATTTTAGCTGTAGAAGAGATACAAGGTTATCTGCCTATTACTGCTAGTCAGCAGAGAGGTCGAGAGCTATTTGCATTAACTGTACAAGGTGAAAAGTATGAAAAATGCAGGTATCCTAGATGGTGACTATGTCGTAGTAGAACGAACTCCCACTGCCCGTGATGGAGATATTGTTGTTGCCTTAATTGAAGATGAAGCAACGGTAAAACGTTTGTATAGGGAGACAGATTGCGTTCGATTACAGCCGGAGAATGATGCATTTGAGCCAATTTATGCAAAAAGTTATCATTTTAGGAAAAGTGGTTTCTGTGGTACGTTATTATTAAAAATTCCAATAAAGAAAGCGTTACTTAGACAGGGATTGTAATTTTATGTAATGGTTCATCGTTGTATTCTGTTCATAAATATGATAAAATCGAAAAATAGGTATTTACGGAGGATTCATCGTATGATAGAATTATCGGGGCTATGGATATGGAAGTGAATGGTTTGAAAGAACGTATGCAGAATACAGAAGTAGAAACCATTGGAACAATTGACTTTTATAAAGGAACTATTCAGGGTATTCCATGTGTAGTTGCACGCAGTGGAGTAGGTAAAGTAAATGCAGCAATATGTGCGCAAATTATGGCTTTGGTGTATCGGCCTAAGGCAATTATTAATACGGGAGTTGCAGGCGGCATCGGCAAAGGCGTGTCTGTAGGCGACGTAGTTGTTTCCAGAGGATTGGTACAACATGATATGGATACCAGCGCAGTAGGAGATCCAAAAGGTTTTATTTCCGGAATTAATTTAATCACGATTCCTGCGACGGAAAAATTGGTGAATCTGGTAGTGGAAAAAGCAAAACACACGTATCAGGGGGCAGTACATATCGGTATTATTGCAACAGGAGATCAATTTATTGGACAATCTGATAAATTAAAAGAGATTTCCAATCAATTTCAGGCCATTGCATGTGAAATGGAAGGTGGCAGTATTGCTCAAGTTTGTTATATGAATGGTATTGATTTTGTTGTGATTCGCGCTATTTCCGATAATGCAGATGAAGCTGCCAACATATCCTTTGAACAGTTTGCCGCTATGGCAGCAGAAAAATCTATTCAATTATTGTGTGAAGTTCTCCTGCATTAGTATAAAATATAGAAAAAATGCGTATTCCTGGTAGCAATGGAATACGCTTTTTTTGCGTTATAATGTATACAAAATTGGGGAATATATATATGCGTTTTACATATATAAACGTATTTTTATAAATATTTAACAATTTTGTAGCTTGTTAAGAATTGTGTTTTATGGTATAATTGAGAACATATAAGTGCGGATAAAATAGTAAAATTTTTTTATATATTCATTCCATAAAAAATTGAAAAGAGAGGTACTTTTTATTAGAAACAAGATTACACATAGGAAGAGGTAGAAATTATGGATTATCAATACTCAGAGATTACCCCTGAAGTAATTGAACTGGCAAAGTTATGTACACAAAAAAGGCGGTATTGACCCAAGCTTGTATGCAAAATATGAAGTAAAACGTGGTCTTAGAGATATAAATGGTAAAGGCGTTCTGGCCGGCCTTACTGAAATATCTGAAGTACATGCAAATGATATTATTAATGGGGAATCTGTACCGTGTGAAGGCAGGTTATATTACAGGGGAATCAATGTTGAGGATATTGTTGCAGGTTTTATGCGCGATGAACGATTCGGTTTTGAGGAGACAGTTTACTTATTATTATTTGGAAATTTACCAAATGAAAAACAATTAAATGATTTTCGTGGTTTATTAGCAAAGTATAGAACATTGCCAACAACATTTGTGCGCGATATCATTATGAAAGCACCTAGTTCTGATATGATGAATGCTTTGGCAAGAAGTGTGCTTACTTTATATGCATATGATGATTTACCGAATGACACATCTATTCCAAATGTATTGGCACAATGTATGCAGTTAATTGCGTTGTTTCCTGTATTGGCAGTGTATGGTTATAATTGTTATCGCCATTATCATGGAGATCAGAGCTTAATTATTCATGCTCCGCAGCCACATCTTTTCTACAGCGGAAAATATTTTGCATTTGTTAAGACCTGACAGCAAATATACAAAAAATGGAAGCCCGTGTATTGGGACCTTGTTTTGTCCTTCATGCAGAGCATGGAGGAGGTAATAACTCTACCTTTACTACACATGTGGTATCTTCATCCGGCACGGATACATATTCAGCAATTGCAGCTGCTTTGGGTTCTTTAAAGGGACCTAAACATGGCGGCGCCAATATTAAAGTGACTCAGATGTTTGAGGATATGAAGCAAACGGTTAAAAGACTGGACAGATGAAGAAGAGGTAAAAAAAAACTATTTGGTTTTTTTGCTGCGTAAACAAGGCTTTGATAAAACGGGGCTTATTTACGTTGTGGGACATGCGGTATATTCTTTTTCTGACCCGAGAGCAAAATTATTGGGTCAGTTTGTAAAGGTTTGTCGGAAGAAAAAGGTAGTCAAACGGAATATGCGCTGTATAGTATGGTAGACAGACTAGCACCGGAGGTAATTTCGAAAGAGCACAGAATTTATAAGGGTGTTAGTGCCAATGTTGATTTTACAGTGGCTTTATTTATAGTATGCTGATTTACCGGCAGAGCTGTACACCCATTGTTTGCAATTGCACGTATTGCAGGCTGGAGTGCTCACAGAATAGAAGAACTGTTGAATAATAGTAAGATTATCCGTCCTGCATATATGAATATCGCCGAACATAGACCTTATCAAGATTTAAAAGAAAGACCATAAATAAAAGGACCTGCCTATCTAATGGGCAGGTCCTTTTATTTAGATATGAAACCGATTACTGGTCTAGGCCTTGTTATGGAGATGATAAAAATAAAACAAGAAAGGTTTTGTGAAGTTGGGAGATTATCCTGATAGATGCTTGAAATAAAGACATTATACAGCATATCAAGCACAGAAAAGCAATAAACTTGCTTTTGTATTATAAATAAAACAGCTCTCTTGATTTAGTAAGAGAGCTGTTTCATTATGATTCTACAGATATGGCCTCTACATCTTCAAGCCATATGGATGATTTTACATCGTTGGGCATAAACCAACCACCCTGGGCGATAAAGATATTGCTGCCAACAGCCGGTCCGTCCGGCAGACAGGAACGCTTGAATTGTTGTGCAAAAAATCTCCGATAAAAACAGTCATCCAGTGTTTGATTGTTTTTTTTTATACTTATCTCCCAATGCAAGGCAGGCTAAGCGAAAAATCTTATGGGGCATGAAGCCATAACGAAGTGTATAAAACAAGACAAAATCATGCAGTTCATAAGGACCGACAATTTCTTCGGTTTGCTGAGAAATGGTTTCTCCTACAGGAGGCAATAATTCCGGGCTGACAGGTGTTTGCAGAATATCCATCAGAATATCACTTAAGGGTGTTACGTTAATATTAATGCAGTGTGCTACCAAATAGCGAACCATTGTTTTGGGAATATCACAGTTTATGCTGTACATAGACATATGGTCGCCGTTATACGTTGCCCAACCAAGTGCAGATTCGGATAAATCTCCTGTGCCTATTACAATGCCTCCAAGTTGATTGGCAATGTCCATCAATACCTGTGTGCGTTCTCTTGCCTGTGCATTTTCATATGTGACATCATGTTGATTGGGGTCTTGTCCAATATCGTGAAAAATGTTGTGTCACAGATGCGGAAATATCAATTTCCCGAAACGTACATCCCAGCTCTATTGCTAAAGAACGCGCGTTCAGTCTGGTGCGGTTGGTAGTACAAAAACAAGGCATAGAAACTGCTGTAATACCGCTGGGGTCTAATTGCATAGCTTCAAAGGCACGTACGGTGGCAAGCAATGCCAAAGTAGAATCCAATCCGCCGGATAGACCAATTACTACATGACGACAGCCAATATGAGCTAATCTGTTTTTAAACCGTTTGCCTGTATATTGAGTATAGATTCACAGCGAGCGGGCAAATCCGGAAGTCGAGGAGGTAAAACGGATTTGCTTGTATGGTGCGCTCCAATTGCAAAGAAATGATAGGCAGAGAAAACCTCACTTTTTGATAGCTTGAGTTGAAACATGATTCCAGCAGGAAGTGTGGCAGCGTTCTTGCCAAAGTAATTGCAGGTCTATATCCGCATCAATAAAGCCTGTATAAAAGAGTGGACTTTCTGCCAATATCGTACCGTTTTCGGCAATTAAATCATGACCGGAGTATACATAGTCTGTTGTGGATTCTCCTTCTCCTGCATCTGCATACACATAGGCACATATCAGTTTAGCCGATTGACCGGTTACCAATGTTTTACGGTATGCAGCTCTTCCTACAACTTCTGTGCTGGCAGATAAATTGAAAATAACAGTTGCGCCTTCTTTGGCCAGTACGTTGGATGGTGGTTCAGTGACCCAAATATCTTTACAGATTTCAACACCGAATTGAAATTCTGTTAAAGTATCACATGAAAAGATAATATTTGTGCCAAACGGTACGGTTTGATTACACAGCATTATTTCTCGATAGTCAGGAGCAGTGCAAAAGTAGCGTGTTTCGTTTAATCCACCCTGGTCCACCAAATTGGTTTTTGGTACAATTCCTAATAGTCTTCCGTGATAGCACACTGCTGCACAGTTATATAAATTTGTTTCCACTCTGATAGGCAGACCAACAATGCAAATGATATCTTCTTGTTTTAACTCCTTTAAAATTGTTTCCAAGCCGTTTAAAGCAGAGGTCAGCAGCGTTTGTTGAAAAATAAATCACCGCATGTATATCCTGTTAAGCATAGTTCGGGAAATACAATTGCACCTTTACTTGTTTTTTTTCTGCTGCCTGCTTTGCAACAGCAATGATTTGTTGTGCATTGTAAGGACAATTTGCAACCTGAATTGTAGGAGTGGCAGATGCAACTCTTAAAAACCGTCATGCATGAAAATACCTCCTTTATAATAAAAGTCAACGATGCTTTATATCAACATATAAAGCAGCATTGACTTTATGGCTGGCGATGCATTAACTTTCTCTTTTTGGTTTTGTAATTCTTGGTTTTTGTCAAATTCTTGAGGGCTCAATACGCCTGGTAAATCATAGGCATAGGTAGCGTGGTCAAACTCTTTGCTGGCACAAAAAGACAAAGCACTGCGGATTTTTTTTTTCATATTGGACCAAAGTCCTCCCATAGATTTGTTTTTTCTATGAATTTTCAATGCGCAATATAAACAATACCAGCCTGTCTTTTTGGTAAGAGAACGATACGCTTTTTTATATTTGTCATAAACACCGTTTTGTCCAAAGAAGCACGCACCATAGCTGTGGCCAAAATAAAGTCATTGATTTTTTGGGCATTAATCGTTGCTAAAGTACTGGCGCTTTGTTGATTATAGTAGTACAATGCACGGTTAATTACGACTACTTTTTTCGGCATGAGAGAATAATCTATGAGTAGTCGCCATATCTTCAAAAGCCATAGAAGGGAATGTAATACCGTGGTCCACAAACAAAGAACGTTTATAAATTTTATTCCAGGCAAGACTTTGAATTTGTACATCTTTTTAATAGTTTTTTCAAAAGCTTCTTCTTTGTTGAATACGCCGCTGGTACGAAAAGGATATTTATATAAAGAATCTGACTCAACAAAATGATAGTAATAATAACAGCAAGCAATATCAGCATCGTGAATGGTAATTGCCTGATATAATTCCTGAAGAAACGTAGGAGCAAGGTAATCATCGCTGTCAACAAAACAGATATATTTACTATCTGCCAATGCAAGAGCAGCATTACGCGCCATAGACATACCTCTATTAGGTTGATCAATTACAGTAATATTATGATATCTTGCTTCAAAATCTCTTAAAATTTCCAAACAATTATCAGTAGAGCCGTCATTTACTGCAATCAGACGGAAATCGCGAAAAGGTTTGATCCATTAAGGTTTGTAAACATTTTGGCAAAAAATTTGCTAACGTTATAAACCGGCATAAGCACCGTTATTTTAGGTGGTTGATATTGATTTGCGTTCTCTGCCAACGGATTCATCCTTTCTTTAAAATAAATTATTTAAGAAAAACATACTTCATTAAATTATACAATATTATGTCGAAAAATCAATATCTTTGTCCAAAAAATAAGGGGGTACAGTATAAAAACTGTGCCCCTTTTTGGTAGATTAATTTGATGAATACGAACTATTTCCTCTGAATTATTCGCTTCAGAGGAAGACGTTTGGGTATCAGATGATACCGGAGGTGCTTCAGAGGAAGATGGGGGCTGCTCTGAAGAGGACGGAGGCGGAGTTGGTTCTGGTTCCGGCTCCGGTGTTGGTTCGGGGTCAGGGACACTGCCGCCTTTTTGGCGGGATGACATAAACATCTGCAAAAGCAGGATAATAACTGGATGGCAATGTTTCTGTTTTTTACAGCCACGCCATTTTTATAATAGGTGCGGCTTGCCGCTGTCTTATACCCGGGATTTCCGCTTCTTTTCAGTCTTGCGGCGCTAAGCGGATTTGGATTTGGGGCAAGGCTGTTATCTGTATTGTATTCAGCTGTGGGTTTGCTAATGTTTTCTGTAATCCAAGCGCTGGGTTCTATGGTATCATATTCAGGCGATTGATAGCCGTAGAAAGTAACCCAAACGGTAGTACCATCCATTCCTGCTGCAATATATACAGGATAATCGGTATCATTACGGAAGACAAAATCCAAAGAACCATGTAAGATACAGTGGCATCCAGCCCAATTGGTACGTAAGAAGATGGATACGTATGGTTATAACGGGTGACAATGGTCATATTAGAGCGCAAAGCAGCGCCGTAAATGGTAGAGGATACTTGACAAATACCACCACCATACTCTTGAATAAACTCTCCGCCGGAAATAGCGGTAGCCGGTAAAAACCGTTAGAGCCGTTGGTTGTGTTTCCTGTTGTACCATTGAATGAAAACTGTTCGCCGGGCTGAAGAATTGTACCGTTTGTAGCATTTGCGGCAAGTTTCATATTATGATTACCGTTTGCGGTATTGGTGGAAACGGTGCTGTAAGAACCCAGTTTTGCATGTTGCTTTGATATCTTCTGCTGTTTTGGTACATTTTATCACTTCCACAGGCACTTCAATGGTACCTGTTTTTTTCCGTTTTGAGCAGTTCTTCCACCTTAGCTGCCAATTCGTCTGTTTTACTTTGCGTCCATCTATAGGTTCAGATACATTAAAACCGCCATTATAATAACCGGTAATGGTTGGCTCTTGCGCATCTCTGTTAAACGGTGCGGACAATTCAGCCAGTTTTGGTTCCAGCTCTTCGCTGATGAGCGTTGGTTTTAATTCAAAATCTTTTGGTGTTACGCTTAACTCTGCTACTCTGGAGGCATGTTCTTCTTCATCGCAGTGCCAATTATATTCGTAAGCTTCGTCAATGGTATCTTGCAAGTGCAGGTCAAATGGAAGTTCTTTTCCCGTTAATGTGACAGTTTGCTCTTCCAAAGTAAGTTGGATATCATATCCCTTTGGATAGACTTCTGCCTGAGCAATGCCTCCATTGCTTCTTCTTTTGTCATACCGGATATATCGATTCCTCAATAGAGATACCCTGAGAAAAACGTTCCGTATCAGAATAAGAAACAGTATTGGCAGAACTGCTGCCGATGCCAATCTTGTTTAATGCACCGGTAGTAAAAATAACTGCAATAATAGCCGCTATGACGACAACTGCCCCGGCAACAGAGCAGCCGATAATAATATTTCTTTTTTAGGATCCATGTTTTGCTCAGACATTATATTCCTCCTAGTCAAGGATTCTAATTCTTCATTCCTCTTTTATAATGATATAATGTTTAGATTGAAAAGTAAAGTTACAGCTTTATTACGAGTAAAGATGCAGGCTTTAAATTGCGCAGATGTCCTTTTTGTGATATATTGAATATATAAATATGTTTGATAAAACGTGACAGAAATGAGAGGTGACCATAGTGAGAGTATTCATTTTTTCTGCGGCTGCCGGCGGTGGACATATCAGAACGGCTCAAGCTTTGGAACAGTATATCAATCACCATGTAGTAGATGCAAAAGTAAAGGTTGTTGACGCATTAAAAGAGGTAAATTATATTTATGATAAATTAATATGCAAGGGTATCATTTTGTTGCTACAAAAACGCCTGCAATATTTGGGCATATGTATCATAATACCAATGATAACAGTCCGCTTTCAAAATTTGTACCAAAAAATGAATCATGCGCTCAGTAAGCGTTTGCTGTCATTAATTCATGAATTTGAGCCGGATATCATTGTGGCTACACACCCGTTCGTTGCCGAAATGGTGTCACATTTAAAAGGGAAAGGTTTCATTGACGCGAAATTATTGGTAGTCATGACAGACTATGCTCCTCATAAAACATGGATAGCGGAACATGTAGACGGATATATTGTTGCAAATGATGATATGGTAATTCCTATGGTACAAGACTTTGAGTAGAACCGGAAAAAATTCATCCGTTTGGAATTCTATTTTAGAGACATTTTTTCATCCGCAGCCGAAAGACTCTCTACGGAGAGAAATGGGGCTTGCCCCTGATAAACCGACGATTCTGTTAATGGCAGGAAGCTTTGGTGTCAAAACCATTGTGCAAATTTATCGCGATATCATTCGTGTGCCAATGGATTTTCAAATGATTGTGATTACAGGGAAAATCAAAGATTATATCAAACATTAAAAACTACGGTTATGCTCAGCCCCAAAAAGACAAAGTTGATTTTGTTCACACAAAAGGTAGAACAATATATGCAGGCCAGTGATTTGATTATTACCAAACCGGGCGGCTTAACGGTTACGGAGGCCTTGGCAAGCAACTTGCCTTTTGTTGGTATTTGATTCGATTCCAGGACAAGAAGAGGATAACGCAGATTTTTTGAATTGCACGGAATGGCAAGAAGACTTCACAAAAAATGAAAGCTGTACGGATGCTTTAAAAGAACTTTTAGCAGATAAAATGCAGTTGGCATCTATGGAACAAGCATGTAAAAAACTTTGATCAGTCAGATGGATGTGCAAAAATAGTTTCCTTGATGAAAGATATGATAAAATAAAAAGAATGACAAGAAGGCTGTTCGAAAGAACGGTCTTTTATATGTTACAGAAAATATGTAACGTAACAGTAAACTTTTATTTTTCCATATACAAGCTATTCACTAATAGCTGCAAGTATTGTATAATAAAACATGAATTATAGGAGGATGGATTATGGAAATTTATTTGGATAACAGTTCTACAACAAAGGTATGCCTTCCCGCTGCCGAAAAAGTGATGGAATGCATGACGGTTGTATACGGAAATCCATCTTCTACATTCAATGGGCTTTGCTGCCGAAAAAGAAATGACAAAAGCGCGCGCTTCCATTGCAAAACAAATTGGGGTAAAAGAAAACGAGATTATTTTTACCTCAGGGGGAACCGAAGCAAATAATCTAGCGGTGTTTGAGCAGTGGAAGCCAAAAACGCTTTGGCAATAAAATTGTGACTACTGTAATTGAGCATCCATCCGTATTGGGATGTATGGAGCAGCTTGAAAAAATGGGTTTGAAGTGGTTTATCTCAAACCGGATATGACCGGCGCCATTTCACCGGAACAGGTAATGGAAGCAATTGATGAACATACCGTATTGGTCAGCATGATGTTGGTGAACAACGAAGTAGGAAGCATATTACCAATTGAAGCCGCAGCCAAAGCAATCAAGCAAAAAAAGTCTCCTGCATTGTTTCATGTAGATGCCGTACAGGGATTTGGAAAAATGGCAATTTATCCGAACAAAAGTGGAATTGACCTGCTGACTATAAGCGGCCATAAAATCCATGCTCCCAAAGGAATAGGTGCGCTTTATATTTCAAAAGACATCCGTATTCCTCCTCGCACATTTGGCGGTGGACAAGAAAATGGAATTCGACCCGGCACAGAGGCGCTCCCTCTTATCAGTGGTTTTGGAGAGGCTGTCATGCAGCTTCCGAATATATCCGAGGAAATCAAACGCATTCAAACATTATATGACAGCTGTAAAGAACAACTGTTGCAGCTGCCCGGTATTGTAATCAATTCTCCGGAACAGGGATTGCCTTATGTGCTGAATTTTTCTACTTGTTCTGTTCGCTCGGAGACGATGCTGCATTTTTGCATCCAAACATATCTTTGTTTCCGGCGGTTCTGCGTGTGCTAAGGGAAAGCGCAGTCATGTGCTGACTGCTATGGGACTGGACCGTGCCAGAATTCAAACCGCAATCAGAGTTAGTTTTTCAAGAGAGAATACACAGCAGGATGTTAATGTTTTTATTGAAGCCGTTAAAGACGGACTATCTTCTCTTGCGACAGGTAAATGATAGGAGTTATGAATTGATGAATGAAATTTTATTGCTAAAATTGGGCGAATTGGTGCTCAAAGGGTTGAATCGAAAATTATTTGAAAATGTATTGTTAAAACGTATTCAATACACATTATGCGATTTAGGCAAGTTTGATATAAAATTGGCGCAGTCAACAATCACCATTGTTCCGCAAGAAGAAACAATTGATTTAGAAGAAGCGGCAGAAAGGGTTTCTAAAATATTTGGTATTGCAGCCTTTTCACGTGCACGCGTGACAGAAAAAAATATGGATGCAATCAAACAAGCATCAGCAGAATATTTGGCGGAAGAACTGGAAGCGGCGAAAACATTCAAAGTGGAAGCAAAACGATCTGATAAAAATTTCCTCTGAATTCTCCTCAAATTTGTACGCAAGTAGGGGAATATTTATTGGAGGCATATCCTCACTTAACAGTAGATGTTCATAATCCTGACAGTATTGTGTATGTAGAAGTTCGAGATTACGGCGCATATATCAGAGGTCGTGCACTGCAAGGAGCAGGCGGTATTCCTGTAGGGACAGGCGGAAAAGCGGCGGTATTAATCAGCGGCGGTATTGATAGTCCGGTTGCTTCCTGGATGATGGCAAAACGTGGTGTTGAACTCACAGCCATCCACTTTGCAAGCCCTCCGTATACCAGTGAACGGGCTGAGGATAAAGTTGTCCGTTTGTTAACGCAAGTGAGTGCATACAGCGGCAGAATGAAAATGTATACCGTCCCTTTCACAAAAGTACAAGAATTGATACAGGCTAACTGCCCGGAGGAATTGTTTACAATTATCATGCGTCGTTTTATGATGCGTGTTGCAGAACAAATTGCCAGAAAAGAAGAATGTGGTGCATTGATTACAGGAGAAAGTTTGGGGCAGGTAGCAAGCCAAACCATGCAGGCAATCGGCTGCACTGATATGGTTGCCACTATGCCTGTGTTCCGCCCATTAATCGGCATGGATAAAACAGAAATTGTAGCCATTGCACATCGCATAGGAACTTTTAATATATCCATTGAACCATATGAAGATTGCTGCACAATATTTACACCAAAACATCCAAGAACAAAACCAATCCCATCCTTTGTGGAAATAGGGGAGTCTGCACTTGATATCGATGCTTTGGTAGAAGAATGTGTCAAAAATGCTCGCTATCAGAAAATAGGTTATCGTCAAAATCAATGATTTTTGTTTGAGTAAAACAATAGTTGTCCATATTCGTTTTAAGCATCTATTGAGAAAGGAAGCAGTGTTATGAATGCAGAAATTATCTCAGTCGGAACAGAGTTATTGTTAGGTCATACTGTAAATACCGATACTACCATAGTGGCCAGAGCATTATCAGACTTGGGTATCAATTTATTGTATGCTTGTACGGTGGGAGACAATGAAGGCCGTTTAAAACTGGCGCTGGAACAAGCGTTGCAGCGCAGTGATTTGGTCATTACAACAGGTGGCTTGGGACCAACAAAAGATGACCTTACGAAAGAAACCATTGCAGATGTAGCCGGAAAACCACTTGTGGAAGACCCAGCAGTATGGAACGAATCAAACAATATTTTAGGGCAGATATTGCGGAGAAAATCAATTAAAACAAGCGTTGTTGCCAAAAGACTGTGTTGTGTTGCCCAATGATGTGGGAACGGCTCCCGGTTGTGTTGTTACAACGAACCAAGGGAAAATGATTATGATGTTTCCGGTCCTCCTTCGAATTAAAACCAATGCTGCACAATTATGCGGTTCCGTTTTACAGGATATAGAACAATCTGCTATTTACTCGGATAATATTCATGTGTTTGGTAAAGGAGAAGGTGCCGTTGCAGAAGAAATTGCGGCATATATTGACGGGCAAAATCCAACGTTGCTACCTATGCAAAAGATGGGGAAATGTTTGTGCGTGTAACAGCAAAAGCCGGAACAAAAGAAGCAGCAGCTTTATTATGTGAACCGGTTACAAAAAGAAATTGTTGCAATTTTGGGCGATGTGGTGTATGGTGTAAATGTAGACAGCTTAGAGCAAACGGTTGTGAATCGTCTGTTAAGCAGAGGTGAAACGGTTGCTACAGCGGAATCTTGCACCGGCGGTTTGGTTTCAAAAGGCTAACAGATATTGCAGGCGTTTCAGAAGTATTTGAAATGGGCGCCTGTACGTATTCAAACCGCATTAAACATTTGTTAATTGATGTTCCAAACGATATGCTTGCTGAATATGGAGCAGTTAGTGAACAAGTGGCCAAGGCAATGGCGGAAGGTGTCTGCAAAACAGCAGGGAGTACTTATGGAATTGGTGTCACAGGTATAGCGGGTCCTGGAGGCGGCACTGAAGAAAAGCCGGTTGGATTGGTTTATATCGGCTTGACAGATGGCACCAAAACATGGGTAAAAAAATTAGGAGGAACAAAAACAGTAGAGCGAAGCAGAGATTACTATCGTACGCTTTCTGCATCTACTGCTTTAAATATGCTGCGGCGTTATCTACAGGGATTAAATCCTGTAGAATAATTGTTTCTGATGCAACGAATTAGGAGGTACTCAATTGGCGGAAAATACGCAAAAAAAAAAAAAGCGTCCTTGGATAGCCGCTGTTTTACCATGGAAAGGGGATAGAGCAGGGGAGGCGATTCGCAAAATTGTTTTCTGGTAGCGCTCATCACCTTTTTGGTAACAGGTGGTATTCTACTGTGGAAATGGTCATTCAGCCCGCTATGGTAGATAATAAAGCAAATTATGTACAACAAATTTATCATGCGGATGATAGCCAGGATAATACAGCTACCAACGAAGATTCTGAATATGACGAAAACGGAAATCTAAAAAGAAATTTGTAGAATTGCAAAAAATTAATCCCGATATTAAGGGATGGATTCGAATTGCAGATACAGTGGTAGATTATCCTATCTTGCAATCCGGTGAAGATAATCCTGAATACTATTTGTACTTGGTTATCAAAAGAACCACAGCAAATACGGAAGCTTATTCTTCGACGCAAAAATTCAATTCATTTGGAGGACCCAAGTTCAAAAAAGCTTGATTGTATACGGACACAGCATGAATGATGGCAGAATGTTCGGAAGCTTATTAAACTACGGTTCTTTGGATTATTATAAAAAGAACATCCTACTTTTTGAAATGGATACAGTAAAATACAACGGAATTGGAAAATCTTCTCTGTATTTAAAACCATACACTATCAAGTCAGGGAGAACCATTTAATTATTTGAGAACATCGTTTTCCAGTGACAGCGATTTTCTGAATTTTATTTACAAATGGAAATTCGTTCCTGTTTAATACAGGGAGTTGATGTTTCAGCAGATGACCAGATTGTGCTTCTGTCTACTTGTTCGTATGAGATGGATGGTTTCAGAACGGTCATTGCAGCACGTAAGGTACGTGAGGGTGAAGATACAACAGTGGATACAAGCAAGGTTGCCCAATTCAACTGTTTTATATCCTGACGGTTGGTATAGTGCCAAGGGTGGAACAAAACCACAGCATCCGGCTACTTTTGAGGAAGCGCTGGCACGGGGTAAAATTAATTGGTTAGCAGAAGAATGATAAATATAGAAAAAGAGGCATGCCTATTCAGGGGCATGCCTCTTTTAGATTGTTTGTAAAAAAAGGGAACAGAGCAGGAATACTGCTCTGTTCGGGAAAAAAGATATATGAAAAAAGTTTGTCGTAAGCTAACTCATAGGGGAGTACTCTGTCAGAGTAACTGTAGCTGTGAAGCTTTCTCCGTCGTTGGGCGGTATACTTCCAGTTCTACAGTATCTCCCGGTTTTTCTTTGCAATTACATTCTGCACTGTGGTTTCGGAACTTACATTGTTTCCATCAATTTTAGTAATGATGTCGCTTTTTGCAGTCCGGCATCAGATACATTACTGTTTAATTTTACAATGCTGTATCCTTGCGTTAAACCATAAAAACGTGCAGTAGTTGCATCTATATACTGACCGGTTATGCCTAGCATAGCACGGTCTTTTACATAACCATATTGTTTTAAATTATTGATAATAGGTTGAACGGTATTAATCGGAATTGCAAAACCCAAACCTTCATATCCGGTTGCAGTAATCTTTGCAGAGTTAATGCCGATTACTTGGCCATACATGTTTACAAGCGCACCGCCGGATGCCTGGTTAATTGCAGCATCGGTTTGGATACA
>VOFB01002297.1_pt1 | contig 17792 bp, 36 predicted proteins | sample 5384141 | NCBI WGS metagenome assembly VOFB01 (sample SAMN12384721, study PRJNA508395) | human gut metagenome | isolation source: healthy gut A | host: Homo sapiens | reverse complement strand
ATCAGTATGCTGGAATTGGGTTGTGTGCTGGGGACATGATCTGGCGGCCTGGTCGACGGACAGCCCGCCCATGATTTACCTCAGGGCCAGACCCGGGCGGCAGCCTGGCCCTCTCCTGAAACTGGCGGGCAGGGAATCTTTGAGGTTTTGACACGGGACAGTGGCCGGGCATGCTCTCGGAGCTGGACGCCCGGCGGCAAGACGTCTGGACCGGATCACCAGGACAGGTGTTCGTCGCAGCTGAGGCCCCGGCAGGCGGAGAGATTTCCAGGAAAAATCCTCCATATTCACCAGGGCGCTTTGGTGGATTCGCCGGGTGAAAAATTCTCTCCTGTGTTGTGTACAAAACGTCCTCCGCCCAGGGGGACTGTGGTAAGATAGAGGAACCTTTTGATTTTTGTCACAGAAAGGCGGGTGGGAGCATGTATCTGCACTTGGGGGTCTCGGTGGTCTAATTCCCCTGGGGGATGTGCTGGGGATTTTCGACCTGGACAATACCACTTCCTCCCAGGTGACCAGGTTTGGCCCAGGCCCAGCAGGCCGAAAGCCAGGTTGTCAGCGTGGGGGAGGACCTGCCCAAGTCCTTTTCTCCCTCTGCCGGAACCAGGCAGGCAAGGTCTGTCTGCCTCTCTCAGCTCTCCTCAATACCCTGATGTACATCGGCTCCACGTCGTCATCCGGCCTGCACCACCTGGTGTATGAGATCGTCGACAACTCCATCGACGAGGCACTCGCGGGCTATTGCAGCCACATCGAGCTCACCGTCGAGCCCGGCGACATCATCTGCGTCAGCGATAACGGCCGCGGCATCCCCGTGGACATCCAGCCGCAGACCGGCAAGACCGCGCTCGAGGTCGTTTTCACCGTGCTGCCACGCCGGCGGCAAGTTCGCGGCACGGGGTCACCTTTAAGCCCGACCCCGAGATGTTCACCGACACCACCGTCTACGACTACGACATCCTCCACACCCGCATGCGGGAAGGCCTTCCTCAACGCCGGGCTGCGCATCCATCACCATCGCCGACCGGCGCGGGCAGGGAGCTCCGAGACCATGTGCTATGAGCCGGCGGGATCCGGGAGTTTGTCACTTTACATCAACCGGGCCAAGACCCCCATCCACGACGGGGTCATCTATATGGCCGGGCAAAGGGAGGACGCCATGCCGAGTGGCCTTCCAATACAACGACAGCTACAACGAGATCATCGTCTCCTTTGCCAACGTGCATCCCCCGAAGGGCGGCATGCACGAGACCGGGTTCAAAACCGGCTGACCAATGCCTCAATGCCTATGGGAGAAGGATGAATCTGCTCAAGGATGGCGACAGAGATCAAGGGGTGAGGATTACCGGGAGGGCTTACCCATCATCTCCGTGAAGCTTACCGACGCCCAGTTTGAGGGACAGACCAAGGCCAAGCTGGGAAATTCCGAGATGCGTACCCTGGTCAGCGCCATTGTCTCGGAAAAGCTGGAAGAGTTTTGGAGGAAAATCCGGCGTGGGCAGGCCATCCTGGACAAGGCCCTCACCGCCTCCTGGCCCAGGAGGCCGCCCGGAAAGCCCGGGAGTCCATCCGCCGCAAAAAACGGGCTTTGAGGCTTCGGGACAGATGCCCGACAAGCTGCGGACTGCAATGAGGACCCCCCCGAGCTCACCGAACTCTATATCGTCGAGGGTGACTCCGCCGGCGGCTCGGCCACCCAGGGCCGGGACTCCCGCTTCCAGGCCATTCTCCCCCTGTGGGGCAAAATGCTCAATGTGGAAAAGCCCGCGCCGACAAGGTGTACGGCAATGACAAGCTCAGCCCGGTCATCACCGCTCTGGGGGCGGGATCGGGGAGGAGTTTAACCCCGAATAAGCTCCGCTATCACAAGGTCATCATCATGGCCGACGCCGATGTGGACGGGGCCCACATTCGGACCTTGCTGCTGACCTTCTTTTTCCGGTTTCATGCGCCCCTCATTGAGCAGGGGGTATGTATATGCCGCCGTGCCCCCCCTTTAAAGCTGACCAGGGGCAAGCACACGGGTGGCCTTCTCCGATGAAGAGCGGGACAAGGGTCTCCCGCTGAGCTGCGGGGCGACAATCCCAACGCCAAGGTGGACATCAGCCGCTTTAAGGGCCTGGGTGAGATGGACCCCCCCATGAACTGTGGGGAGACCACCATGGACCCAGAAAAGCCAGCACCCTCAAGCGGATTGACCCTGGAGGACGCCGTCCGCGCGGACGAGACCTTCACCATCCTCATGGGGGATAAGGTGGAGCCCCAAAGGAGTTCATTGAGGAGAACGCCAAGATACGTTGTAAATTTGGATATTTGGTATGAAAAGACCTCCTATCACGATCTGTATTTTTCTCTGCGCTGCCAAAAGGACCGCCTGCGGAAAAAGCCGCCCAAGAACGCCGGTACTATCTTCCATTCTGCCGCCGGTGGCCGCCGCCCTGCTGCCCCCGCTGGTTGCTGTCGTCCACCCGGTCTACCAAATGGATAACTGGACCGGGAGCCCTGGGCCGCTGTTGGCCCGTTCTTTCGGGGGGCTTTGGCCGCATTGAACACTCTTGGTGCTGGAGGTTGTGCCGAACGGTTCGTGATTTTTCCGATGATTACCCGGGCGCATCGTCCGGGACCTCTTTTCTGGAACCGATTTTGTGGTGCCGGGATTCATTGACGGAGACGGGGCAAGTACCGGGTTCTCCTACCACCGGCGCACCTGGACAACGGGGTTTTATTTTAACCACCGGTTTGAGACAGGCAAGTGGTGTTCAGTTGGGTCTATTTTTCTCCCTATAAGCTTTGCCGCGGTGGAGGGCGGATGTGTCCCACAATCACGGGGTGGTGCACCTTTCTCCATCCCGACCTCTACCGCCACGATTCAGCGTGGTCATGGGGGGGTTGAGCCGGGCAAAAATGGCTGGAGGTCCACGGACAGCATTATCCCCAGGCCGGGGCGGCCCGGCGGCCCAGGGCCTGGCTTCTGCCGGCGGTTCTCCACGGTCTGTATGACTTTTTGCTCGTGAGGATTTGGCTGGATTTTTTATGGATATTTCGCGGGGTTGGTGGTCGGACCGTCTTTTGCGGCAAAGTGCCCTTGAGGACGGGCCAATCAATATTCAGGCAGCTGCCTCCGACAAGACCCATCCCCCGCCGGGCCGGCGGCAGTGAAAAAAGAAAACTATGGCAAATGAAAAAAGACTACCGGCCGGAGGACATCGGTATCCGGACCAGGTCATCGTGGAGTCGGAGCTGGTCAAGGAGATGAAGGACAGTCCTACATTGACTACGCGGTGTCCGTCATTGTGGGCCGGGCCCTGCCCGATGTCCGCGACGGACTCAAGCCCGTGCACCGGCGGATTTTATACTCCATGTATGAAAGCGGTTTGACCTCCGACAAGCCCTTCAAAAATCCGCCACCTGCGTGGGCGACGTGCTGGGCAAGTATCACCCCCCGGGGACAGCTCCGTGTATGACGCCTTTGGTCCGGCTGGCCCAGGATTTCTCCATGCGCTACCGGCTCATCGACGCCACGGCAACTTCGGCTCCGTGGACGGCGACCCCCCTGCGGCCTATCGTTACACCGAGGCCCGCATGGCCAAGATGGCCGGGGAGATGCTGGCGGACATTGAGAAGGAGACGGTGGACTGGGACCCCAACTTCGACGAGACGAGAAAAGAGCCCCGGGTCCTGCCCTGCCGGTTCCCAAACCTTTTGGTCAACGGCTCGTCCGGCATCGCCGTGGGTATGGCCACCAACATCCCGCCCCACAATCTGCGGGGAGGTCATTGACGCGGCGGTCTGCGTGCTGGATAACCCGGAGGCGGACCTGAGCGACCTGATGCAGTACATCCAGGGCCCGACTTCCCCACAAAGGGCATCATCATGGGCCGGGCCGGCATCCGGGCGGCTTACGCCACCGGCCGGGGCCGGGTGACCATCCGGCCCGCACCGAGTTTGAGGAGTACGGCCGCAACCACGAGCGCACCCGGATCATTGTCACAGAGCTGCCCTACCAGGTCAACAAGCGCATGCTCATCGCCGCCATCGCCGAGCAGGTGAAGGAAAAGCGGCTGGAGGGCATCTCCGACCTGCGGGACGAGACCGACCGCAACGGCATGCGGGTGGTCATTGAGCTCAAGCACGATGCCAACCCCCAGGTGGTGCTGAACCATCTGCTCACCCAGACCCAGCTGCAGACTACCTTTGCCATCAATATGCTGGCCCTGGTGGACAACCAGAGACAGCCCCGGATTCTCCCCTGCGGAATATTCTGGACGAGTACCTCACCTTCCAGGAGGAGGTCATTACCCAGGAGAACCTGATGAACCGCTTCCCACCTGGACAGGTCCAGGCCCAGGCCATCTGCGATATGCGTCTAATCGCCCACAGGGGCCTGAACCGGGAGAAGCTCAGGAGGAATACAACGAGCTGGAGAAGAAGATCGCCTGGTACCAGGAGCTGCTGTCCAACCGGGAGAAGCTGGTGGGTGTGATGAAGCAGGAGCTGCTGGAGATCCCGGGACAAGTACGGCGACGACCGGATGACGGAGATCCAGGACGTGGAGGATGAGATCGACATTGAGGACCTCATTGAGGAGGAGACCTGCGTCTTCACCCTCACCGCCGCCGGGTACATCAAGCGGATGCCTGTGTCCACCTACCGCGCCCAGAAGCGGGGCGGCAAAGGGGTCTCCGCCCAGAGCCTGCGGGAGGAGGACTATGTGGACACCCTGTTCACCGCCTCCAGCCACGACAACATTCTCTTCTTCACCAGTTCCGGCCGGGTGTACAAGAAGAAGGGATATCAGATTCCCGAGGCCAGCCGGACCGCCAAGGGAACCCATCTGAACAACATCTTCCAGTTCGAGCCGGGAGGCGGGTCACCGCCATGCTCCACGGCCGGGATTATGACGAGAACGGCTATCTGTTCATGGTCACCCGCAACGGCACGGTGAAGCGCACGGAGAAATCCGCTTTCCATCCACATCCGGGCGGCGGGCCTCCGGGGCCTCACCCTGGACGAGGGGACGAACTCATCGCCGTGCTGGAGACCGGCGGGGAGGCCAATGTCCCTCATCGCCACCCACGACGCATGGCCATCTGCTTCCGGAGACCGATGTCCGGCCCATGGGCCGGACCGCAGTGGGGGTTCGGGGCATCCAAGCTCCGGCCGGGAGACTATGTCATCGGCGGGGTGCTGGCCCAGGCTGGGCACCACCCTGCTGGCCATTACGGAAAACGGCTATGGCAAGCGCACCCACATTGAGGAGTACATCCGTTCGGGGAGAGCCCCAGCACCGGGGAGGCTTCGGCCTGAAGGGATATCAGATCACCGAAAAGACCGGCAAAGCCGCCGGGGGTCAAGGTGGTGGAGGAGGACGACGACATCCTGCTCATCTCCGACGACGCACCATCATCCGCATGGCCGCCGCCGATGTGAACCTGTACAGCCGCACCGCCCAGGGGAGTCAGGTGATGCGGGTGTCCGAGGGAACAAGGTCATCTCCCTGGCCCGGTTTCCCCAGGAGAATGAAGAGGGAAACCCAGGAGGAGACATAAATGGAAAAAGAGTTTCGAAAGATCACCCTCACCTTTGGCATAATTATGGCCGTCCTGGGCGCTCTGGTGATCTGGCGCGGGGTGACGAAGATGATCCCCGTCACCGGCTGGGTCCATGGAGGACTGTTCACCCTGGGAGGCTTGTTCTTCTTCCTGGTGGGGTGGCGCTGCTGGTGGTCCCGCCCCTGCGGGCCCGGCGGAAAAAAAGAACGCGGAGGAGCGGGAAAAGCGTCATGAAGCAGGTGACCATTTACACCGGCGCGCCTGCTCCAGCAACCCCAGCCCAGGGGGCTGGGGGCGGTGCTCCTGTATAGATGGGAGCCATCGAAAGGAGATTTCCGGCGGGGAGGCCTCCACCACCAACAACCGCATGGAGCTCACGGCGGTGATCGCCGCCTTGTCCCTGCTGAAGGAGCCCTGCGGCGTGGACCTCTATTCTGACTCCAAATACGTCATCGACGCCTTGGAAAAAGCTGGGCCAGGGGCTGGAAAAAAACGGGGCTGGGTGAAAGCGACAAAAAAAAACCCGCCCTGAACCCCCGACCTGTGGGAACAGCTGCTGGCCCTGACAAACCGGCACCTGCTGCTACCACTGGGTAAAAGGGCATGCGGGAGAACCCCCAACAACCGCTGTGACATGAGATGGCCGTGGCGGAAAGCCGGAAGTTTAAGGCGTAACAGATGGAGGCAGCCCTCTGCAAGGGGGCTGTCTCTTACTGCACAGAACCCCTCTTGGCCCTGTTCCGGCCGGTGCGCCCGCCCCCAGGGCGGCAAGAAAAAAGGAGAACAATAAGAAGAAAAAAAACCATTCTATTCGACTTGGACGGGACCCTGCTCCCCATGGACCAGGACGCCTTTTACCGTGGGTATTTCAAACTCCTGGCCCAAAAAAGGCCCCCACAGGTATGACCCAGCCGCTCTGGTGGACAACATCTGGGCCGGCACCGCCGCCATGGTGGGCAACGATGGCAAACGCACCAAACGAGGGCGGCCTTCTGGGACAGATTCGCCGCCCTGTATGGGGAGCAGGTCGGGAGGACATCCCCTGTTTGACGCCTTTTACCGGCAGGAGTTTCAGCAGGCCAAGGCTTTCTGCGGCTTTACCCCCAAAAGCCCGGAGCCGCAGTGGAGGCCTGCAAGGCCGCCGGCCATCAGGTGGCCCTGCCGCAATCCCATCTTTCCGGCGGTGGCCACGGAGAGCCGCATCCGCTGGGCAGGGCTGGCCCCGGGACCTTTGCATGGTACACCACCTATGAGAACATCGGCTACTGCAAGCCCAACCCCGATTATTACCGGGAGATTTTGCGGTATTTGGATTGCCGGGCGGAGGGGCATGCCTGATGGTGGGCAACGATGTGGAGGAGGATATGATGGCCGCCCAGGCGGCAGGGGCTGTCGGTCTTTCTGCTCACAGACTACCTGCTCAACCGGAAAGAGAAGGACATCTCCTCCTATCCCCCAAGGGGATTTTGACGCACTGCTGGCCTTTGTGGAGGAGTGGGGCGGGGAAGCCTCCCTCTAATGGAACAGATGGAAAAAGGTTCTCCCAATTTCCCAGGAAATTGGGGAGAACCTTTCGTTTTTCTAAGTTTTCTCTGGAAAGAGGGGAAAAATGGGACTTATGAGATCCACTTTTCCACATCTTCCACGGAAAAGTCCACATGCAGCGCGGTGCTGATGCCCAGGCCCAGCACCCGGGAGAGGTCTCCACCTCGCTGTCCACGTTTCGGGGGTGACAAACCACTCGGCCCCCTCCTGACGGAAGAGGGCCGGGTCGAATCCCTCCTGCCCCGCCTGGTCCAGCAGGTCCAGGCAGAGGGGTGGCCGCCTCCACCACCGTGGGTACACCCACGGCGATGACGGGAATCCCCAGGTGTTCCTCATCCAGGGGCCATTCGGGCGTTGCCCACCCCGGAGCCGGGGACAATGCCGGTGTCGGAGACCTGGACCGTCCGGCACACCCGCTCCTGCCGGCGGGCGGCCAGGGCGTCCACGGCGATGAGGCAGGCGGGCTTGAGCTTTTTTCACCACCGCCCCGATGAGGCTCGCCGCTCTCGATCCCCGTGGTCCCAGTGACCCCGGCGGCCAGCGCGGAGACCGGGCGGAGGCGGGAGAGAAGTCCTGGGGCATGGTCTGCACCAGGTGACGGGTGACCAGGAGAAAGTCCGTGGCCCTGGGCCCAATGGCGTCGGGGTCACCCGGCGATTGCCCAGGCCGGCCACCAGAACAGGCCCCTGCTTGGGCAGGGTGGGCAGGGCCTCCAGCACCGCGGCCACCCCGGGCCGCCCGCAGAACCTCCTCCCGCTCCTGGGGCAGCTGGGGCCCCTCTAAGGTGAGATAGGTTCCCTTGGGCTTGCCCAGGGCGGCCTCCCCTCCTGATTGAGGATTTCCACCCGGGTGAGGGGATAGCCAAAGACGGTGTCCTCCTGGGCCTTCACCCCCAGACGGGTGGTCTGGGCTGCGGAACCCTCCGCCAGCTCCTTGGCCTCCAGGGCCAAATCAATTTTTCTGTCTTGGATCATGGGGCACTCCCTTCCGTCCCACCACCAGATATGGTGGGACAAGCAGATTCTAATCACTATCTTTAGCACTTTGCAAAAATTTATGTAAAAATTCAGATTTTCTGGAAAAAGGTTGCAATTTCAAGCGGGGTATGCTAAAAATACATTCTCGCACAGAACTTTTGTGACAAAATGAATCAATCGGAGGAGGTGTTTGGTTTGCCGAATATCAAGTCTGCCAAGAAGCGTGTTCTGGTCAATCAGACAAAGGCCGCCAGAAACAAGGCCGCAAAGTCCGCCCTGAAGACTCAGCTGAAGTATTTTGATGCTGCTATCAACGAAGGCAACCGCAGCGAGGCCGATAAGAGATACAAGGAAGCTGTCAAGGCTGTGGATCAGGCTGCTGCCCGTGGTCTGATGCATAAGAACACCGCAGCCAACCGCAAGAGCAAGATGACCCTGCGGCTGAACAAGATTCCTCAGTAACGAGAAGGACTTACGGAAAACCGTCTGATTGGATCAGACGGTTTTTTTGTATTGGGCTTTTTCCCGCCTTGGCGGCGGGAAAACCAGCATGAGACGGGTTCCCCGGTCCCAATCCGGGCATCCTGTCTCTGTCCCCCTCTCTCCCACCATACCGCAGAAAGGACCGTATATGGATACTTCCGCAGACGCCTATTTTCCCGATCCACGCCCCCTGCCGCCTGGACAGCGGCGGCAGCTGTGGGCCCGTCTGGCCATTCGGCTGGGGATTTTTTGTCCCTGGTTCTCTTCCTCTGCCTGGCGGGTCGCCCTCTGCTCTCCCTGTGCATGCCCTTTGCCCTGGCTCTTTTGGCCACCTGGTTGACCGAGCCATTGCTCCGCTTTTTCCACAGGCGGTGGAACATTCCCCGGGGCATAGGGGCCATTGTCCTGATTTTGCTCCTGGTGGGAGCCCTGGGCGGCCTAATGGCGGCTCTCATTTGGAAAGGCTGGAGTGAACTTTCCACCCTGTGGGGAAACTGGGACCAGGGCTGGAACGCCTTTCAGGGAGACTTACTATCAGCTCAGCCATGCCCTGGACAAGTGGCTGGCCTATCTGCCCCAGCAGGTGCAGGACACCCTTTGAATCTGTCGGACCGGCTGCTGGCCTGGCTGGAGGAATTTGTTTATAATCTGTTACCGAAGACCACCTCAGCGGTGCGGAGCATCTCCTCCTTTGTGCTGGCCTTTCTTTTTCCTGGTGGCCTGGTATTTTACCGCCGAGGATTATCCCAATCTCCGCCGGGTGGCCCGGGAGACCATTCCCCGGAGTGTCCGGCGCATCGGCGTACAGGCCCGGGGAGCTTTTTCCGCCGCCTTTGGGGGCTATCTCAAGGCGGAGATTCTGGTCTCCCTGGGGGTGACGGGGATTCTTTTTGCGGGCTTTTTCCTGCTTCGGCAGCCCTATTGGGTGCTGCTGGCGGTGGCCCTGGGCATTTTGGACTTTATCCCCATTGTGGGGGCGGGGACGGTGATGGTCCCCTGGTCTGTCATTCTCCTGGTGCTGGGGGAGGGAAGCGGGCGTGGCCTTTCTGGCGGTGTGGGGGGTTATCTGCCTCTTCCGCCGGATGATTGAGCCCAAGATCGGGGGGACCAGACAGGGCTGCACCCCTGCTCTCCCTGCTGGCCATTTACGTGGGCATGAAGCTGGGGGGGCGTGGTGGCGATGATCCTGGCCCGGTTCTGCTGCTGATGCTCCGGAACCTGTGGCGGGCGGGGATGTTCCACGCCACCGTCCGGGACCTCACCATGGCGGCCCGGATATGGCGGCCATCCTCCATGGCAAACCGGAGGAGACAGACCCGCCAGAGCCCGAAAACCCGGCGAAACCGTTCAAAAATGGAGAAAGAAAGTTAAAAGTTTTTCTACTTCGATTTCACGAAATCTTCATAAATATCCGCTATACTGACCACAGTAAAAAGAGCACGGGGTCTTCCCTTGGGAGGGGCCTTTGCATCCTCAGAAAACAGGATGGACTGGAGGCATACTTATGGACTACTACGGCAACGACAACGGCAATCAGAACGGCGGCTATTCTCACGATCCCTTTGCTTCGGAGATGGCCCTCCTTTCAAGGCTCCGGCTTTCAGGGGGCCAAACTTTGACGGGGAAGTCCCCGGGGAAAAAGCCCAGAAAGTCCTTGAGTGCCAGACAGAAAAAGCACCTTAAAGGTCGTGGCCCTGTGTCTGGTGTGCGCCCTGGTGGGCGGTTTGGCCCATCCTGGTATGTAAATGCCGTCACCGGCGGAAATGGGACCACCATTTACACCGGCAACCGAAACCCCCACCAAGGTGGACACCGCCGCGGTGAACACGGAGAAGGAACTGACCACCGCGGAGATTTACGCCAAGTATGTCAGCTCCTGCGTGGGCATCACCGTGGACATCGTCAGCACCAACATCTTTGGCCAGACCGTCACCGGCGCGGCCGCCGGCTCCGGCTTTGTCATCACCGAGGCGGCTACATCCTCACCAACTACCACGTCATTGACGGGGCCAACTCCATCAAGGTGACCTTCTCTGACGGTAGGAGTATACCGCCACCTATGTGGGCGGCGAGGCCAACGACATTGCTGTCATCAAGGTGGAGGCCACTGGCTGACCCCGTGGTCATTGGCAGCTCCAGCGACATGCTGGTGGGGGGCAGGTCACCATCGGCAACCCCTTGGGAGAGCTGACCTTCTCGGAGACCACCGGCATCATCTCCCCCTGGACCGCACCATTACCATGAGTGACGGCAACAAGATGAATATGATCCAGACCGACTGCGCCATCAACTCCGGCAACCCGGCGGTCCTCTGTTCAACAGCCACGGGAGGTCATCGGCATTGTCTCGGCCAAGTATTCCTCCAGCGCCAGTTCCTCCTCAGCCTCGGTAGAGGTTTGGGCTTCGCCATCCCCATGGATGACGTGGCGGACATGGTTTCGGAGCTGGTCACCAATGGCTACGTCACCGGCAAGCCTCTCATGGGCATCTCCGTGGGCGACGTGGCTGAGGATGTGCAGGGCCTACGGCGTCCCGGCCGGCGCGGCGGTGAAAGTGGTCACCCCGGCCTGTGCCGGGAGAAAGCCGGCCTGCAAGAGGGTGATATCATCACCAAGATCAACGACACAGAGGTGGCCTCGGGGAATGACCTCATCACCGCCAAGGACAACTACAAGCCTGGGGACACGGTGAATCTCACGGTCTATCGGGATGGAAAAACCATCACCGTGAAGCTGACCTTGGAGGAGTCCACCCCGGAAAAACAGCCCAACAGGACCAAGCCCAGAAGGAATATGAAGAACAGCAGCAGCAACAGTTGCAGCAAAGAGCAGCAGCAAGGCAGCGGCGGCTGGCCCTTCGGCGGCTTTGGGGTACTGATTCTATACATTGTGTGTTCAACAACAAAATAGCATCCGCAAACTACCTGGGGCGGCCCTTTGATCAGGGCCAGGCCCCAGGTGGCATTTTTTTATGGAAGAGGATGAAATAGAGATGTTATGGGAATCAGCTGCCAACAAAAAGTGGTTTTTGAAGGGCAGATAGAGGGTCAGGGTATTGGTGTTTCCATCCCAACCAGCCTGCCAGCCTTCACCAGGTTCTTTGTTGGGATGGGGTCACAGACAGGGACCATGATTTCCATATAGACTGCGTGTGCAGGTACGGAAAAGCTTTCCAATCTGGTTTTCCAAGTGTATTCTTTGATCCCCATACGATACGAATAGGAAAAGTAATTGCTTATGTTGGGGACAAAACTCTGATTTCTGTTCTATGGGCCACCAGTTGAGCATGTCGTCCCCGCATTTGGGCTGTTGTTGTCTACCATCATCTGTTGCAGCAAATCGTAAATGTCCCGTAGATTGGCATAAAATCATGTTATCCACAATCTGCAAGCGGATCTGGTCGGTGGTCCTGCGCTCCTCCAAAATCTGAACCTCATCGAATAACAGGTCAACCTTCTCCCGGTACCAGGCAATAACAGTGATGCCTGACGGAGTTCAGCCCCTGCCCATCTCATGGAGCATCCGCTGAATCATCACCACCGCCTCGGCCCGGGTGGAGGTCTGGTTGGGACGGAAGGTGTTGTCGGGGTAGCCCTCCAGGATGCCGGCCTGGACCGCCTCATGGACATACCCCTTCATCCAGTCCAGAATCTCACCGTTGTCCGCGAAGGGGAGGTCTTCTCCGCATACTGGTTGGCCGGGTACACCAGGCCGAGGGCCCGGTCCGTCATCAGCGCGATTTTCGTACCGGGCGATCTCCTTTCCGGCCGGAAGTTTTGCCGTTGTAGTCATCCGGCACCACCATGCCGGAGTACAGCGCCGCGTCCAGCCACCCCTGGCTGGTCAGCCAATGGCCGTCCATGTCGTTGAGGATGGGGACATACTTTTTTTCCGAATACCGGCCATCCTTTGTGGTTGCGGTCTCTGTCATCAAGCCACCGTCTCGCTGTCCGGGGTCAGATGGATGGCGTCCAGCAGGAGCTTGGTGAACTCCGCCCGGGTGATGGTCTTTTCCGGCTGGAAGCTGCCATCGGGATAGCCGTCTACCCACCCAGCGGCCACTGCCTCCTGAATTTCCTTCTGGGCCCAGTGGCCCTGTACATCCCATAGAGGGTTGCCGCTGCCTGGGGAAGCCGCCGCCGCAGGGATCAGCAAGGTGACCGCCAGCAGGGCGCATACCATTTGCCGCATTGGTTTCATAGGAATCTCTCCTTTTTTTCTTTCGTCCGGCAGGACGTCCTATATAAACTAAGACGGATTTCCGGTGGAAATGCAAGGGGTTTTTCCAAATTTTTTTTGCTTGGCTGCCTCAAATTTTCAAAAACTATGCACAAAAACCCTTCTCTTGTGGAAAAAGGGCGAGAAACCGGCGGCGCCAGAGGGAAAGAGGAAAAATCGGCGCGCTCCCTTGACGCAGGCGGGAAAAAGGTGATAGAATACCCCGATGTAAGAGGCTGTGACCGGAAGAGTACCCCCACTTCCCCGCCCAAGAGAGGAGCCGGACGGTGCAAGGCTCTGGCGGTGGTGGAGGAAGGCGCCCGTAAGCCGCGGGGAGGCAATGCCCCGCCGGTTCCCCGCCGTTATCGGGTTCGAGTGCGGGCCGCGTTCTTTTTTCGGCCCGAATTCAGGTGGTACCACGGAGAACCTCCGCCCTGAGCTTTCCGCTCAGGGCGTTTTTTTTGTCCCCAAAGACCGCCCCATTTTCCCGTAAATTACAAACGAAGGAGTTTGACAGGATATGAAAAACAACGAAAAGACCATGGAAAAAGTCGTGGCCTGTGTAAGGGCCGCGGGTTCATCTTCTCCGGCAGCGAGATCTACGGCGGCCTGGCCAATTCCTGGGACTACGGCCCCTGGGCGTGGAGCTCAAGAACAATGTCAAGCGGGCTTGGTGGAAGAAGTTTGTGCAGGAGTCCCCCTACAACGTGGGCCTGGACGCGGCCATTTTGATGAACCCCGAGGTGTGGGTGGCCTCCGGTCACGTGGGGGGCTTCTCTGATCCCCTCATGGACTGCAAAGAGTGCAAGGAGCGATTCCGCGCGGATAAGCTCATCGAGGGCTGGTGCCCAGGAGAACGGCTTCGACCTGGGCAAGTCCGTGGACGCCCTGAGCCAGGCGGAGATGAAGGAATTTGTGGAGGAGCACAACATCCCCTGCCCCTCCTGCGGGGGCCACAACTGGACCGATATCCGCCAGTTTAACCTGATGTTCAAGACCTTCCAGGGGTCACCGAGGACAAGAACACCGTCTACCTGCGCCCCGAGACGGCTCAGGGCATCTTTGTAAACTTCCAGAACGTCCAGCGGACCACCTGGAAGAAGCTCCCCTTCGGGGTCTGCCAGATCGGCAAGGCCTTCCGCAACGAAATTACGCCGGCAACTTCATTTTCCGCACCCGGGAGTTTGAGCAGATGGAGCTGGAATTCTTCTGCAAGCCCGGCAGCGAGCTGGACTGGTTTGCCTACTGGAAAGACTTCTGCCACAAGTGGCTGCTGGAGCCTGGGCATGCGGGAGGAGAACCTCCGCCTGCGGGACCACGAGCCCGAGGAGCTCTCCCACTACCCAACGCCACCACCGACTTTGAGTTTGCCTTCCCCTTCGGCTGGGGTGAGCTGTGGGGGTGGCCTCCCGGACCAACTACGATCTGAACGCCCACCAGACCACCTCCGGCAAGGATCAGACCTATTTCGACCAGGAGTCCGGGGAGCATTACATCCCCTTCGTCATTGAGCCCTCCTGGGGGCCGACCGGGTGACCCTGGCCTTCCTGGTGGACGCCTACGACGAGGAAGTGGTGGGCCAGGACAAGAACGGCAAGGACGATGTCCGCACCGTGCTCCGCCTCCACCCCCGCCCTGGCGCCCTTCAAGTGCGCCGTGCTCCCCTGTCCAAGAAGCTGGGCCCCCGCCGCCCAGGAGATCCAGCAGATGCTGGCGAAGGACTTTATGGTGGACTACGACGAGGCCGGCTCCATCGGCAAGCGCTACCGCCGCCAGGACGAGATCGGCACCCCTACTGCGTCACCGTGGACTTTGAGACTGTGGGGGACGGGGAGAAGGCGGCCGACCACTGCGTCACCGTCCGGGACCGGGATACCATGGAACAGGTCCGCCTGCCCATCGACCAGCTGAAGGCATATCTCCAGGAAAAGATGGCGTTCTGAGAAAAAATTAAAAAAAAAGTTAACGATTTCCTCTTGCATTTTTTTTCACAATTTGCGTCTAAATAAAATAGTCCCTGCTGAATGAGCAAATTTTCTCTGGGGTGGAGCCGGCTGTTTCTTCGTGCCGGTTTCCGCCCCCGGGGTGTTATTGGCCTGCCCGGCGGGTCCTTGATGCCCAAGCAAGGAGGTTTTCATGAAACAGACAGACAAAGCTTTGGACAAAATCGGCCCGGCCAGGAGCAGGGCCTCTTTCTGGCAGTGTTTTGCCCGGAACCGGCTGTACAGCCGGGATCTGCCCGTCTGCGCCCCTATCTCTATATCATCCCCTTCTTCCTGGCCTATTTGGTGCTGGATTTCTCCCTGCGGTTTACCTACCGGGGCATGGGCATTGTGGGGGTCAAATACCTCCCGGCGGGGTTGTTCACCCTGGGCTGGGCACTGGTTTTCGCGGGGCTGGTGTTCTTCCTGCCCAAGGTGCCCCGGTGGTTTGTCCGGTGCGTGCCCCCTGGTGACCTTTTTGTGGTGCTGGCCATCACCCACAGCGGGTTTATGAGTGCCTTTCGAAAGTTCTTCTCCTTTTCCTCCCTCTCCTTTGGCGGGACGGGGAGCTTTGTGGACGCCTCATACATCACCATCAACTGGAAGGTCATCGCCGGTTCGGCCATCGCGGTGCTGCTGATGATGATCTCCGGGCGGCTGCTGAAGGTCATCCCCCAAACCCGTCAAGGGGTCTGTGCTGGCCGGGGTGCTGGCCTGCCTGGTGGGGCGGGACTGGTGGCCTTCACCCACATCCATTACTTCCCTGTGGTGGACCGGATGATCTGGGAGACCTCCCCGAGGAGAACCAGCGCATGGCCTACCATGAGTTCAACGACACCACCAACGCCCTGATGGTCAGCGGTCTGTATCAGTACACCGTCCGGGACCTGGGGCGGCTGCTCTTCCCCAAAGACACCATGACCGACGGGGAGCGGCAGCAGATAGACGACTATGTGGCCGAGTATGAGGCCGCCCAGAAGGACAACGCCTACACCGGCCTGCTGGCGGGGAAAAACGTCATAATGGTCCAGCTGGAGGCCATTGACACCTGGATGCTCCAGGAGGCCTACATGCCCAACCTGGCCAAGCTGAAGTCCGAGGGGCTGGTGTTTACCAACCATTACACCCCGGCCTACATCTCCGCCGGCACCTTCAACACCGAGTTTATGACCAACAGCGGCCTGCTGCCGGCCACCGGGGCATCTCCACCTCGGTGTATACCGAGAATGCTTTCCCCTACTCCATGGCCAATCTCTTCCGCCAGGCGGGGTACACGGCCCGCTCCTTCCACAACAGCGACGGGCAGGTGTATGACCGGGGCCTCATCCACCCCAATCTGGGCTATGAGAAGTACTATGGGGGCTACGACATGCAGATGGAGAGCTACCAGCTGGACCGCCATCTCATCAACGGCTTTTGACGAGATGACCGAGGGGGACCCCTTCTATTCCTTCGTCATCACCTACCCGCCCACGGCCCCTATGGGGAGGAAAGCGGTGCTTTACCAAGCCCATGCGAAAGAGGCCCAGGCCGCGGCCCAGCGCACCGACGGCAACTATGTCTACGCAGTAGCAGGGCCATGGAGACCGATCTGTTCATCGGCGAGCTGGTGGACCGCCTGACCCAGGAGGGCCTGCTGGAGGACACGGTGCTGATCTTCTACGCCGACCACTATGATTACTACATGATGGATGACCAACTGAACATGCAGATCAAAGGAGTGGACAACGGAAATCTGCTCCAACACACCGACTTTTTCATCTGGTCGGCAGACTTAGCGCCCACCCAGATTGACAAGGTGACCTCCAGCCTGGACGTGCTGCCCACGGTGGCCAACCTCTTTGGCCTGGATACCAGCGGAGCCTTCCTGGCCGGCCACGACGGTCTGGGGGACCAGGGAGGGTATGTCTTCTTCTCCGACGGCAGCTGGTATGACGGGACCACCTACTGGTCCAGCAAGAATGGAGGCGCCGGGGATGAGGCGCGCTCGGCGGAGATCAACCGCATCACCACCCTCAGCAACCGGGTGCTGGCGGAAATGACTACGGGACAGCGGAGCAATCCCCTGAAAGAGGAGAGACAAACAAGCGATGCAAACCAAGAAATCCAAACGAATCTTGCCCGCTCCGCGGTGCTGACGCTTTTGCTGCTGGTGGCGGCGGGGCTGTCCATCAGCGCCTTTTCCTGGCCCTGTCGGGTGGAACGGGGTCAGCTGGGCGGGCAATCCCACCCTGTTTTTCTGGAACACCCTGCCGGTGTTTCTCCTGCTGGGCCTGATTTGGCTGGCCTCCGGGCAGGCCTGGCTGGCCTGCCTGGTGACGGGGGCGCTGATCTTCCTCCTCACCGGCGCCAACTACTTCAAGGTGATGTTTCAGGGATGACCCCATGCTCTGGGAGGACCTGTTCCGCATGCGGGAGGGCCTCCAGATGTCCGACCAGTATCAGGTGGCGCTGACCCCTATGATGTTCCTGTGGATCGGAGTCATTGTGGCTGCCACCGTGGTTCTTCTTCTTCCTGGGCCGGGGCCGGCCCAAGGCCACCTTGCGCCTGCTGGCCCTGACAGCAGTGGGGGATGGTGAGCCTGGTTTGTTTTGACTACATTTACCCCGACGACCAGCGGTACACCGCCTTGGCGGGGAGCATGCCCAGGACGAGCGGGAGGCCTATGCCGCCACGGGGTGGTCTATCCCTTTTTCCACAGCGCGGGGGGATTACCTGTCCTCTTCCAGTTCCTATGACGAGCGGGCCGCCCGCCAGACCTACAACCAGTATACCGACGGGGTCATTCCCCGGAGAAAAGGTCAACCTGATCTCCATTCAGATGGAGGCCTTTGCCGACCTCTCCTGTACGACATCGACGGCCCTGTCCCCGGAGGTCTACCGGGACTTCCACGAGCCCAGGCCGAGAGCTATTCCGGCACCCTCATCACCGACATCTTCGCCGGGGGCACCACCGAGACCGAGGGGCTGTCCTCACCGGGGGCAACCAGCACGGGGATTTTAAGACCAAGACCGATTCCGTGGCCTGGTACCTG